>Ga0172365_10000611_pt1 | contig 24520 bp, 21 predicted proteins | sample LakKivSesite48cm_FD_114535 | JGI IMG/M metagenome (GOLD analysis project Ga0172365, IMG submission 114535) | Sediment microbial communities from Lake Kivu, Rwanda - Sediment site 48cm | ecosystem: Environmental > Aquatic > Freshwater > Lake > Sediment | place: Rwanda: Western Province, Lake... | reverse complement strand
TTCTGGGGATATTCCATATTTCGTCCAAGCCTTTTTCGATATCATCTTCGGTGTCAGAAGCCTCGCTGAAAGTGGTACCGTCAATCTGGCAACTGCCTCCGCGTGGGGTGAATCGTTGGCCATTATGTGTGGTATAGCGAGCCCAAAGGAGGCCCTCGCGGCCTCGGGCGACCCGAACGACACGACCAAGTCGGGCTTTCTCCTGCTCAGGAACTTCACGTAGGCTTCCAGCCTTTGGGCTGAGAACAGGACTTTATCATAGAGCGACTCCCCGAAACGTCCCAGCTTCGTGGCCTTGGTCCCGAGTAGGTGAAGCATTCGCTCCGACTCATAGTAGCTCCTAGTCGTGTAGATTACATCCACTTCAGACTCACGCAACCTCTCTCCGAGCTTCGAGAAGAAGCGCGCCTGCTTTGGGGTCAGGACATCGACTAGAACCCTCAAGTCTGTACCGTTTTGTGAACAGGGTAGATTAAAATAGAATGCGCGCCTTCGAACGAGAAGATGGCTAGAGTGTACGATCTGAGCCCATCTGAGGCTTCTGAGGCCCTCAGGGGCGGGAGGATCTCCGTCGGGGTTTTCGGGTTCGGGCACGTGGGGTTGCCGCTGGGGGTTGCTTGGTGCAAAGCTGGTGCCAAGGTCATAGGGGTTACGAAGGACCGTAGTCACATCGATGTCATAAGGCAGGGGAAGTCGCCCTTCCCAGAAGAGGAGGGACTGGCGGAGAGCATTGAGGAATGTGTTAAGGGGGGCAGGTTGCGGGTTACTGACGACGCGTCACTGGCTGCGGGTCAGACGGAGCTGAAGATCGTAACGGTACCCGTTCCGTTTGACCGGGAAAAGGGGCCTGACTTCTCTGTGTTGGAGGACGTGGGCGCTCGCATAGGAAGGGGACTGAAGCGAGGGGATATGGTCGACCTTGAGTCCTCGGTCCCCCCGGGGACGACGAAGGGGGTGCTGAAGCCGTTGCTTGAGCGTTCCAGTGGTCTCAAGGAGGGGGTCGACTTCGGGTTGGTGTACAGCCCGGAGCGGATATTCGTGGGCAGGTCGCTCAAGGACATCACTGAGAACTACCCAAAAGTCATCGGCTCAGACTCGCAGAAGGCGTTGAGGACAATGGCGGAACTCTACCGTCAGATCTCCAGACAAGGAGTGGTCGAGATGAGTTCTGCCACTGCGGCCGAACTTGAGAAATTGTTCGAGGGGGTCTACCGGGACGTCAACATCGCGTTGGCCAATGAGCTGGCGGACCTAGCCAGTCGGCTTGGGGTCTCATACTCGGAGGTCAGGAGGGCGGCGAATTCTCAGCCCTACTGCCACCTTCACTATCCTGGGGTTGGGGTTGGGGGCTTCTGTATCCCGATCTACAGCAACTACATCATAGACCGGGGCAGGAAGGAAGGCGTGCCGACTCCGATAGTCGAACTGGCAAGGAGGAATAACGAGCATCTGCCGGGCAAGCGCGCCTCAGAGCTGCTGGTCCTGATGAAGGGGATGAAGATCGACCCGAGGGGGGCAAAGGTCGCGGTCTTGGGCATTTCGTTCAGGGGCAACACGGGGGACACCCGGCTCTCCCCGAGCATTGACTTCATTGATCAACTGGCTCCCGACGTCGCACAGGTCAGCGCGTATGACCCCATTGCGTCCCAGGTCAGCTTCAGAGCCTCCAACGCGGCTAGGGTTGGTGAACTCAACGAGGCCCTTGCCGGCTCCTCCGCCGCCTGCGTGACGGTAGAGCACGAGCGCTTCAGCGCGTTGACCTTCGAGGCGCTAGCCAAACCACTCAGGAGGCCAGCGGTCATAGTAGACTATAAGGGGATAGTGAGGGGCAGCAAACCGGCGGACCCGGACGTAGTCTGTAGGGTCATAGGTGAACCGGATGGTTGGGTGACCTGAAGTGAAGTACGAGCTGCTTGACCTCTTGGCTTGTCCGATGGACAAGAAGTATCCGCTGGAGCTGATAGTGCTGGAGGAAGGGTGGCGAGAGGCTAAGACCCAAGACGGGGATTTGATACGGTGGCTGGAGATAACGACGGGGGTCCTTTATTGTCAAAGCTGCGGCAGGTGGTACCCCATCATTGACGAGATCCCCATCCTTTACCCGGACGAGTTAAGGAAGAAGGATGAGGACCTGAAGTTCTTGGAGCAACACAAGGGGGGAATCCCCGACAAGATAACTCGGGAAGGAAATCCCTTCAACCTCTCCTCTTACTAGGCCCTTGCGGGAACTCCCTGCCAGACCCCATGGACTGGGGTCATCGTCCCGGAGGGTCCTGCGGTCGAAGCCGGAGGCGGAGGAGGCGGTGGCTTTCTCCTGCTGCGCCAGACCAATAGGACGGCCAAAACTAACACAGCTGCCGCTCCTACCGCTACATATGAGAATGGGGACGGTTGCCGCACAGTGAAGCTGTACGACGAGCTCGCCGCACCGGCGAATTCCTCATTTCCAAGCCAACTCGCCCTGACGTTCCAGTCGCCTTCCTCGTCAGGGACATAGGTGTAAGTGATCGCGCCCTCGCCCGAGGTCAAAGTCTCCTCTGTAACAGCGGAGCCGTTGGGGCGCGTATACGTCAATACCACACGGACCCGCCCGGGAGGGGGCGATATTCCCCCCGAGAGCAGCAACGGTTGGCCGAGATCAAGCGCATCCCTTGAAAGGGACAACGCGATGTTGGTGGAGACCCGTTGTGGGGCACGGCAAGCAACGACCGCGTCGTATCGCCCAGCTCCGAACGAGTTTGTGTATCCCGTCATGTAAGGCACCCCGCTATCGACGGCCACCCCGGAGAAGCCATCGTACTGCGGTCCACCCCAGGTCACGTTCAGGAGCAGGCTCCCGTTCGGGTCATACTTCAGTAGAAACCCGTCGTCATCCAATATCCCAAGCCCTAAGGAATTCGTCGTCCCGACCACGTATACGAAGTCATCAGATATAGCGATCCCTGCTCCCCACTCGTTCCGGTCCCCTCCCCAAGTCCGGTACCACAGAAGGTTTCCGTTGAAGCCGAACTTCGCGACCAAGACATCTCCTGTCACTCCGAAGGATTTCGTGAGCCCTGTAATGTAGACGCCGTCGTCCCCAACGGCAACCCCATTGCTAGAATCGTATTTCGAACCTCCCCAGGTTGTGCTCCAGAGGAGATTCCCGTTAACGTCGTATTTCAACAGAAACGCATCGTAGTCCCCAGCTCCCAAGAGATTCGTCCTCCCGGTGACGTAAACACCACCTCCGCTCACGGCCACGCCGTAAGCTTCGTCGTCTTCCGATCCGCCCCAGGTCCGATTCCAAAGGAACTCTCCTTTGACATCAAACTTCGCTATGAATACATCGTTTGCAGGGAGAGAGCCGACCCTTGTCTGCCCATAGGACTCTGTGGCGCCCACCACGTAGATGCCTTCTCCCCCGACTGCCACGGCGTGTCCATAGTCATCCTCCGCGCCGCCCCAAGTTGTGTTCCAAAGGGGAACCTGAGAAGGTTGCGGGCTTACTCGAATCAGGGCAGGGAAAGAGGTTCCGACTATCACTAGGGTGATGAGAACAAGGGGTTCATGCGGCTTGGCCCGGTAACTTGCAGGCACTTCAACGCAAAAGCAAGGAGTTTACAGTTAAGGCTTTCTCGAAGAAGCTCAACGTGTTGAAGAGTTGGGGTCACGAGCGGCTGTGTCGCGGAATTGATGGATCTCCAGCATCGCTGGTTGAATGGTGAGAGTGTTTGACGATTTGATGGATAGCCCGGGAGAGATTCGAACTCTCGTCAAGGGGTCCAAAGCCCTACAGCTTCAGGTACGACCTGAAGTCCCTATGCTTGACCGCTGCACCACCGGGCTTCCCAGGCGAAACGTCTGGTCGGAACCTTCAATTTAAGGGCTTTGCTTGCTGATCAGCTGGCAGGGAATTCCTCGAGGAGGGACCTGATCTTGGCCAATGTGACGGATATCTCGCGGGAGTACCTGTCCGCCAACTCTGAATAGGTGGCTCTCGATATCTTCTTGTTGAGGTATCCAAAGCCTACCTCCCTCTGGGATGCGTGCTTGGCTTGGAGTTCAGCCCATAGGGACTCATAGTTCCTCAGCTTACCGGCGTAGTAGGATGACGTTCCTGATAGCTTCCTGCTCGCGTCGCGGACCCCTGTGAGGGCTCTCTCCAGATCTGACCTTAGCTTCTGGTGAAGCCCCTTGAACTCCCTGCGGTGTATGTCGCCCTCGAAGTACCGTAGTTCGAGTTCTTGGATCTGGGAGAACAGGGCCATGGATCTCTTGATCGAGCGCGAGACCTCCGACGCGAGTTCTGCGGAGGGTTCCGCCTCAGGCTTCTCAGGCTTCGCTGGCTTCCTCAAGACCGCGTAGTACGCGCCCAGAAGCGTTGCGCCCACGACGAAGACGAACACAGACGGGGTGTAACCGGCCCACAGCAGGGGGTAGTTGATGGCTATCACAAGGTCACTCCCAAGCACGTCCATGGGCAGGTTCCTCAGTTGGACGCGGGCTACACCCGGCGAGGGGTACTCGATGTTGTCCAATTTCCCTCCGGCTATGCTTATGCTCTCAATCTCCCCTCCTGTCGGAAGGTTGACCGTTAGCACGTAGTCATAGACGAACAAGGTGTAATTCCACGAGGTAGGATGTTTGATCGTCACCAGATCTCCGTCTCTGTTCGTGAAGTTGGACATGGGCAGCTTGTAGCAGATGAAGAACGTGTAGTTGCCCCCGTTGCCCAGCTCTATCCTCGGTTCTATCAAAACAGCTTTCACGCTGCTGTTGGGCACAACGGTGACCTGCGAGGCAATCGGCCCTATCACGTCCCTTGCCCAAATGTCGGTGGCTTGGTCTGTGATCGGAAACCATGGGACCGTGCTCTGTGGATTCAAGGGATCAGATCGGACCGCGAAACCCTCCTCTGCTGAGAGTCCTAGGAGCGGGTCGAGCGAGATGGTCAGGTACACGTGACTGATGGTAAACGGGGTGATGTACGAGTTGAGTATCAGAGAGAGGGTCGCAAAGCTTTGGGCCTCCTCCGAAGCGTATGGCGTGTAGACCACGGTTCGTCCCGCGAGATCCTGCCTCTCGAAGAATGGAGGTGTGGAGAACAAGTTCCCAAGCGGAACGGTGATGTTGACGGAGAACAGGCGGGCGGGGAAGGTTGCACTGAACTTCAACGGGAAGGTCAGGTTCTTGAGCGACCAGGAGAACTGCTCGGGCTTGATCAGGAAGCGATAGGCAAGCGAGAAGTTGACGTAATCTCCTATCACCTGGCCGAGGAGGGAGGACCTTGAGGATGAAACGACCAGTGAACCCGAGACGTTCGACACCGTGAAGAGGCTGTCACCTGACGACCCGCTGAGTGAGAAGGTGAACGGCTCCGGCACCGTGACCATGCGCTCAACGTAATCCTTCGGCACGGTGAACGTGAAGGTCAAGTTCTCTTCGCTCGTTTCCAAGTCGAACCTCGAGATCATGAACGTGTCATTGTATGTCAGAAGGCCGTACTCCTCGACGTTTATGACCCTGGTCAAGAGAGACGGCGGCCTGATCGCCTGAGACGCACCAAAGGGCAAGCATAGTGCCGCCAGAGCAATTGCGCTAAGCAAGGCACCGAGTAGCAGCCTCTTGTCACGCGTTATCAATGGCGCGTCCTTCAGCGCGGGAAGGCATATAATATGGTTTTCTTCAGAGTCGAGACGCATGACTTCCTTCGTCTCAAAAATGGCCAAGCTTGACATGGTGAGCGTCGTCCTCGAGGGAGAGCACATTATCCTAGGCGAGACCGAGATCGGAAGGGGGACGAGAATCGGCGCTTTCTGTATACTGGGTTATCCATCAAGGAAGAAGTGGGATGGGCTGACCGAGAGGGGGGCGCTTGACTGCGAAGCGTTGGATAGCCTCTCTTCAGGAGCCCGGATAGGGGAGGATAGCGTGATCCGGTCGTTCACGACGATCTATGAGGACACCGCTCTAGGCAAGGGCGTTTCAACAGGACATAATGTCCTGATAAGGGAGGGGACGATCGTGGGGGATTCCAGCCTGATCGGATCCGGGACCATAATCGACGGAAGAGTCAACATTGGGAGTAGAGTGAGCGTTCAGTCCGGAGTCTACATACCGCCTCTTACCGAGATCGGGAACGGTTGTTTCCTTGGCCCTCGGGTCATAATCACCAACGACAAGTACCCGCCCTCGTCCAAGATGATTGGGGTGAAGGTCGGAGACGGAGCAATAATAGGGGCGGGAGCAACGCTAGTCGCAGGCGTCCGAATAGGTGATGGAGCGGTCGTGGGGTCTGGGGCAGTGGTGACAAAGAATGTTGAGGAGGACACGGTCGTCATTGGAGTACCGGCCAAGCCCGCGGGGACGAGAGGCGAGTACGAAAGGAAGAAAAGGCAGTACGAGAAGGAGCTATGAACTCACTACACGCTCGCGGCAAGGCCTGAGGTCGTCGCGCCCTCGATCCTCACCTCAATTGGTGTGTGAAGTTCAAGCTCTCTCCCCGCTTTGATCCTCACCGGCAGGAAGTTGATCGCCCTTCCTGAGTACCCGCCCTTTGAATCCCTATGGGGGACCACGGTGAGTTCCGTGCCTACGAGAGCCTCGTTCGCCCTTCTGACGACTTCGTTACATCCCTCATGAGCAATTCTTGACCTTGAGTTCACGACCCTCCGGTCAACCTGAGGTAGCAATGAGGCGACCGTATGAGGTCTCGGCGTGAACCTAGAGATGTTCACCTTGTTCGGGGACGCCTGCTGAACGGCCGAGAGCGTGTTCCGGAAGGCGCCTTCGTCTTCGAAGGGAAAGCCGATGATAATGTCGGTCGTCAAGTTCAGGGTTGGAATGTGCTGTCGTGCTCTCCTCACAAGTGAGAGGAAGCCCGAGCGACTGTAGTTCCGGCCCATCAGTCTCAGTATACCGTCATCGCCGCTCTGGAGTGGAAGGTGCAGAAACCTGTAGAACCTAGAATCGGCCGCGATGAGCTCCAGCAATTCGTCAAAGATCGGGGCCGCTCTGTTGGGGGTCATCATGCCCAGCCTTGCCCGGAAGTCCCCGTCTAGGTCGGATATCCCCTCGATTAGGTCAAGTAGGGTTTCGCCGTTGTCGGACCCAAATGCAGCTAGATCCTGAGATGTCAGGTAGATCTCAGACGCCCCGCTTCGGACCATCCTATCGACGTGGGAAACCAGCGTGCTCACGCCGTAGCTCCTAAGCGGTCCGAGCGCGAGCCGAACTATGCAGTAGGTGCACTTCCCAAGACAGCCCCTGGATATTGGGACAACGGCCTTCCTCGCGACTGGCCTCGAAGGTAGCGGCGGCAGGGCTCTTGACCGGGAACCAACGCCGCTCGGGCCTGGGCCTTCGTGAGGGAGGTGAAAGCCCTCCAAGGGGATCACGTTATCGCGGCCAACTAGGCGCGCGACCAGCCCGGGCTGGGCAGTCGCCATGCAGCCCGTCACTACCACGTTCTTTCCCGCGCCTAAGAGTTGGCGAATCCGCTCGATCATTCTGTCCTCGGTCTGCCCCTTCACCGTGCAAGTGTTCACCACCACCAGCTCTGCATCGTCCGGGGAGGCGCTCAGCTCGAAGCCACCTCGCTCTAGCTCGCCCTGCAACGAAACCCCGTATGCCTTGTTGGCCGCGCACCCGTACGACTCGACGTGGACTATCATTCCTGCTTCGACAGGGCCTCGAGTTGTCTGTCCACCCTTTCCCTCTCTATCTTCTCGTATGGTATCGTCGCGGGCCTCAGCCGGTGGCCGGGCTCGATCACGTAGTCTCTGGCGCGAGCGAAGGAGTTCTCGGCTATGTCCCCCCCGGCGTTCAGCGCGGTCCACATTGCCGAAGCCGAGAAGGGAATGAAGGGGTGGAGCAAGATTGCGACTGTCCTGAGGCAGTTCACCTCCGAGTACAGGGTCCTTGGAGCGGACTCCTTGTCCTTCCAAGGTTCGTTCGCTTGGAAGTACTGGTTAAGCCTGTGGGAGAACTCCACCACCAGTTTCAGCGCCTCGGCGAACTGGTTGGCCTCCAGTAGTCTTTCGTACCTGTCCACGGCCTCCGCGACTTCTTTCTTGAGGGCATCGTCCTCGTCCGACCAGCCAGAGGGTTCCGGGACGGTTGAGCCGTAGTTCACCTCTAGGAACTTCGTGACCCTGAAGAATAGGTTCCCGATGGATGCTATCAGGTCGTTGTTGATCTTGTCCGCGAACTGCTCCCACTGGAAATCGACGTCGGCTTGGCTGTACGAAGTTATCGACAGCAGGTAGAAGCGGAGGTAGTCCGGCGGAAAATCGTTGAGGAAGTCCTTGAGGCTTATGTACCATCCTCTGCTCTTGGAGAACTTCCTTCCCTGGAGCAGCAGGTAACCTCGAGTCGGTATCTTGTCGGGCAGTTTGTACCGCCCATCTGCGAGCCTCTCCGCCGGCAGGAATAGGTAGTGATGGTACACTATGTCCTTCCCGATGAAGTGAGAGATTTCTGAGCTGTTCCAGTGATCGATGAAGCTGGCCCCGCTACGCCTAGCGTGCTTCTCAGTGATCGATATATACCCGAGGTGGTTCTCGAACCACCCGTATAGACTTTGGCTGCCTTCCTTCCCAGGGATGGGAACGCCCCATGTTATGTCCCTAGTTATGTCCCAGTCCTGCAGGCCTTCGTTTATCCAAGAAAGAACGTAGTTCTTGACACCGGGCTGCAGTTCTTGGTTCGCCCTCAACCACTCAGCTAGCTGCTCGGAGAGCTTCGAGAGCGCGAAGATGTAGTGATTGGAGACCCCAAGGGAGGCGGGCTTCCTGCAAATGGAGCACACTGGCGAGAGGAGCTCGCCAGGCCCCAACACTCTTCCACATCCCTCACAGACGTCGGCGTACTGATCCTTGGCTCCGCAGTGCGGGCAGGTGCCCAACACGTACCTATCGGGCAAGAAACGTTTGTCATTCTCACAGTAGTACTGGGTGATCTCCTTCTCGTATATGAAACCCCCATCCTTCAGCCTCTTGAAGAAGTCCTGGGCGAGTTTGTTGTTCTCGGGCGTGTCCGTCCCTTCGAATGTATCGAAGGATATGCCCAGCTTGCTGAGGTCCTCTTTCCACCTCTCCCTCCAGTACTGCACGTATTCGCGGGGATCCTTCCCCTCCGATTCGGCGGCTATCTGAATCGGGGTGCCGTGATCATCTGTGCCGCAGGAGAATATGACGTCGTATCCCTTCTGTCTGCTGAACCTAGCGTAGACATCACTGGGCAAGTAGGTCGAAGCGATGTGTCCTAGGTGGGGTTCTCCGTTGGCGTAGGGCAAAGCGGCTGTGATGATCCGGGTTTTGGGTCGATCATTTGGGATGAGTTCTGATCACCTTGAAACGAGGTCAGCTTTTCCGCGCCATATATAAGGTTTAGAGGCGCCATGATCTCTGGTATCTGTCCTGCTCCTCGGTCAGCTCGTCGATATTCATACCGACTGCCTTGAGCTTGCGCTCGGCAACGCTGTCATCTATCTCCTCCGGCACGTTGAGGACAGCAGCTCCCCTTGGCCCCTTTTCGAGGATGTACTCCGCGCACAGCGCTTGGTTTGAGAAGCTCATGTCCATCACCTCTGGCGGGTGCCCCTCAGAGCACACGAGGTTCACCAAACGGCCTTGGCCCAACAAGAAGACCCTCCTGCCATTGGGCAGGGTCAGTTCCTCCAGACAGGGCCTGACCTCCTTTCTCGAGGTCGACATCGCATATAGGCTCGCCACGTCTATCTCTACATCGAAGTGTCCGCTGTTCGCGAGCACCGCACCGTCCTTCATCCGCATGATGTGGTCCCCTGTGATCACCTTTGTGTTGCCGGTGGCCGTGATGAAGACGTCGCCTACGGTGGAGGCCTCTGCCATTGGCATGACCTCGTACCCGTTCATGTAGGCTTCGAGAGCCCTGACCGGGTCAACCTCGGTGACCACGACCCTGGCGCCCATTCCCCTGGCCCTCATCGCTATCCCGCGGCCGACCAGCCCGTGCCCAGCCACCACGACACACTTACCCGCTATCATCATCGACGTGGCGCGCATGATGCCGTCAATTGACGACTGTCCGGTGCCGTGCACGTTGTCGAAGAGCCTCTTCGTGTTAGCTTGGTTCACCGCCACGACTGGGAACCGAAGTCTCCTGTCCCGTTCCAGTGCCCTGACCCTTATCACTCCCGTCGTCGTTTCCTCTAGGGCGCCAACAACCCGCTCGACGTTCTTGCCCGTCTCGTGTATCCTCACGATGGAGTCCGCGCCGTCGTCGATTATGATGCGGGGGGCTTGCGAGTGCGCCCAATCTATGGCCTTGAAGTAGTCATCCGTCGCCATGCCCCTCCAAGCCCTCACCTTGACTCCCTCGGCGGACAAGGCTGATGCGACATCGTCATCGGTTGACAGTGGGTTCGAAGCGGTGAGCACCACCTCGGCGGCGCCCGCGTGAAGCGCTCGTGTGAGCGCTGCGGTCTCCTTGGTCACGTGCAGAGTAGCAGAGATCGTTACGCCGTTGAACGGTTTCTTAACCGAGAAGTCCGAGGCTATCCGCCGCAACACGGGCATGAGGGCCTGGGCCCATTCGATCTTCGTCCTACCCCTCTCAACGTTGCCTGTGGTTTGCATGAGCACTGAACAGACAACTGCCTCAGTTCATAACAGTTCTTCCGAGCAGGAAGGGGGGAAGCGGCTCGAATAAGATTAAAAGGACAGGGTTTATGACTCGCGCAGTTTGGAGGGACAGGGCTACGAGGAATTGCTTGAGAGGGTGCTCTCGGCCACCCCCACGCAAGGACCAACCAAGAGGTTGGAGGTACCTCCAGCGCGCTCGTTCACAGAGGGCATGAAAACCGTCATCGCGAATCTGGACAAGATCTCTCAGGTACTGGCGAGGGACGAGCAACACCTCTTGAAGTATTTGGTGAAGAGGCTGGCGACCTCTGGCTCAAAGGCGGGGGACAAGATCGTCCTGAAGGGGAGGTTCACTTCCCAGCAACTGAATTCCTTGGTGGAGGAATACATTAAGGAGTACGTGTATTGCTCGGTATGCAACAGGCCGGACACGTCGATCACGAAGGAGAAGGGGATCGTGTACCTGATGTGTTCGAGTTGTGGCGCAAGGGTGGCAGTGAGAAAGATATGAGGCAGACCCCAGTTGAGGCTCGTAGCCAAGAAGCATAACATAGGGGGTACCGTGGTGTTGGCAATATGCGATCCAGAGGTCCTCGGGAAGACCTTGAGGGGCCCAAGCAGGGCCAAGATAACCGTGGGACACTCCTTCTACGGCGACGCTGAGATTGACGCCGAGGATCTGGCTGAAGAGCTCGTGGGAGCGGTTTCGATAAACGCGATCGGAAGTAAGAGCGTTGAGTTCCTATTGAAGCGAGGTTATGGCAGTCCGAAGTCAGTGATAATGTGCGAGGATGTCCCTCACCTGATCTTCATGAAGATCTAGGCGGAGATAGCAAATCGAGTTAAGCTTATCTGTCTGGTACTCGCACACGCGCACGATGGGTAAAAGGAAGGTATTCACTGAAGAGGAGATCACGAAGTCAATAGTGACCCCGGGGCCCAATCAAGTATACGGCAAGGTGGTAAGGCTACTTGGATCCGGGTGGGCCATTGTCCTCTGCGATGATGGAAAGACCAGAAGGTGCAGGGTTAGAGGGAAACTCCGAAGGAGGATTTGGGTCAGAGTCAACGACACAGTCCTCGTGGAACCCTGGGGATTCCAAGGAGACCACGGCGAGATCCTCTTCAGGTACACGACGAATCAGGTTGATTATTTGATCTCCAAGGGGCTTATGAAGGAAATTGCCCAAGGGCAAGAAAGTGTATGATAGGCTCGCTCGAGCCGAGTCAGCCAAGGAGAAACAACAGAGGGTAAAGATAAAGAGGTCAGAGGAGTACGACTACCTAGAGGGGGTTTTTGACAGGCCAACGCTGCTGGCGTTGTACAAACTCCTCAATGACGGCGTGTTGACCGGCCTCGGAGGTTGCATCAGCACAGGGAAGGAGTCCAAGGTGTACTACGCTAAGGGGAAGGGTGGAAGGGAACTCGCCGTGAAGATCTACACTACTGGCAACCTGGAGTTCAGGAAATCCATTTCGAAGTACATCATTGGAGACCCAAGGTTTCGGAGCGTGAGGAGGGACAACATTGGGATAATCCTGACATGGGCGCAGAAGGAGAGCGTGAACCTGAGAACCTTGTTCGACCTCCGACTGAAGGTTCCAGAGCCGGTGGCGCTCAGGAGGAACGCTCTGGTCATGAACTTCATCGGCAAGAACGGAGACCGCGCACCCTTACTCAGGGAAGCAGTTCTTGACGACCCGGAGGAGATTTACCTCGATCTGATTGACTTCATAAGGACAGCTTACTCGAGGGGAGAGATAGTGCATGGAGACCTCAGCGAGTACAACGTCATGATCCATGAGGGTGAAGCTTACGTCATAGACGTGTCTCAAGGAATATCCGTAAAGCACCCGTTGGCTGAGAAGCTACTGGTCAGGGACGTGTCCAGAGTAAACGATTACTTCTCAAGAGAGGGGGTGAAGGTTATTAGCCAAGAGGAAGTGTTGTCGAGTCTGCACCGCGGTGGTTGACATGTGGTTCTTTTCGGTCCCTCCGGAAAGGGCGAGGGCAGTCCTGAGGAAAGGGGGGAGGCTCCGGCGCTCAATCGAGGAGCGATATGATGTCAGCCTCGCGGTGGACGACGAGACCGGAGGCGTCTCAGTCAGGTACACACCGGAGAAGGCGGCCGAAGCGTTCTTGGCGCTCAGGAACATCATGTCCGCCGTGTCAACTGGTTTCGATGAGGGAGCAATCCGTGACATGATTGAGAGAGACCTTCAATTCGCCGCCTTGGACCTCGAGGATAAGGTCGGGAGTTCTAGGTCCGCGCTCACGCGAATAAAGGGCAGGATCATAGGGCAGAGGGGAAGGGCTAAGCGGAAGATAGAGGAGGCGACCGGGTGTATGATATCGATCTACGAGAACAAGGTAGGCATATCCGGACCGCCGGAGACTATGGAGATCGCGCGTGAAGCCGTAGGCAGGCTATCGAGCGGGTTCCAGCACGAGACCGTCTATCGATTCCTTGAGACCAGAATGAGAAGGTTGAAACAGGAGCAGAGGCTATGGAAGGGGAGGGAACAGACGTGAGCGAGGTAGAGGCAGCGGAGTTCGTCGAGATAAGCCCAGCGGACTTCTTCTACAGGAATCGGGACCTCGCGGGGTTCACCAACCCCGTAAGATCCACCTACATGGCGGTAAGGGAACTCGTGGAAAATTCTTTCGATTCGGGGGAGGAAGTCGGAATTCTCCCCGACGTGTACGTGAAGCTAAAGGTGGTCAAGCGCGAGGGAGAGAAGGAGATCATCGAGCTCACGGTATCGGACAACGGGAGGGGGATCCCTCCGGACATGGTGCCGAGTGCGTTCGGGCAGGTGCTATTTGGCTCGAAGTACGTCCTGAAGCAAAGCAGGGGCACGTTCGGACTCGGAGGCAAGATGGCTTACCTCTACGGGCAGATCACGACAAACGAGCCGTTGAGGATAGTCGCGGGCGACGGGAATCGCGCGAGCGAGTTCCGCCTGATGATCGACATAAGTGAGAACAAGCCCAAGGTATTCTCGCGCCGTGATTTCAAACTTAGGAGAAAGTGGAGAGGGGTTCAGGTATCCTTCCTGTTCGAGGGGAACTATGCGCGGGCTGCCTCCAAGATAGTTGACTATTTCTCTCAGACTGGAATGGTCGCCCCCTACGCCAACTTGACCTTCATAGATCCAAACGGGCAACTCTATCGCTTCACGAGATCCACGAAGAAGATGCCCAAGCCGCCGCGCATCACCAAGCCTCACCCGCACGGCATAGACGTCGAGATGCTGAGCAGGATGATAGCCGCCAGCAAGCGCAGGGATCTGGTGTCCTTCCTGTCAAGTCACTTCGAGAGGGTCGGAAAGAAGACCGCGAGGAAGTTCGTGAAGGCGTTCTCATTGAAGAACATCAAGCCGAGGGAGATGTCCCATAAAGAGATAGTCTCCCTAACCAGGGGGTTGGTCTCCTATCCTGAGTTCCTCCCGCCCGATCCATCCTCCCTCTCACCACTAGGGGAGGACCTGTTCAGAGAGGGCATCGAGAAGGAGCTGAGCCCGGAGTTCGTGTCTGTGGAGACCAGAAGGCCCTCTGCGTACTCAGGACATCCGTTCATAGTGGAGGTCGCTATCGCGTATGGGGGTAAGGTCGCAACCGGATCCAAGATCTCGCTCTACAGGTTCGCGAACAGGATACCGCTCCTTTACGACGAGTCCGCCGACGTGTCTTGGAAGGTCGTCAACGAGGGGATGAACTGGAGGAGGTACGGGGTTTCGCCCGAAAGAGACGCCGTAGCTGTCTTCGTGCACATATGCTCCACCAAAATCCCGTACAAGACCGTTGGAAAGGAGTACATCGCGGACAGGCCTGAGATCGAGAGGGAAATCCTGAACGGCCTCCGAAACGTGGCCAGGGGCCTGTACAAGTACATATCGCGCAGGAGGAGGATGGGCATCCAGAAGAGGCGAGCTGACCTGTACGAAAGGTACCTGCCGATCATCGTCGAGTACGCCGCGAAGGCGGCCAAGGCCAAGGAGCGGCCGGATGTCCGGCCCCTGCTGAAAAAGGCCAAAAGGGGCCTGAGCGAGGGATAAGAGGGGCTGAGGTTGAAGAGGAAGAGGAAGGCGGCCAAGAAGGGCATTGGCCGTGAAGTCGTCCTCAGCGGCGTAAAGGAAGTCGGAAGGAAGGTGTTGGAGGAGGTGAGGAACGGGGCCTTCCCGAAGATCGTCATGCCATCAAGGACGACTGACAACATCGTGTACGATGACAAAGTGGGACACTACGTCTTGGGAGACCGAAAGGTCGTGAGAACCGCCAGCAATGTGCGACACCTTAAGCCAGTGGGTCAGACCGTTTGGATGCTGAACGTGGCCAGGGAGTTGGTGGAGACCGGAAAGACGACGACGTTGAGGGACGTTTACTACATGGCAGAAGGGATCGAGGAGGTTTCATTCGAGGATCAGTACGAGTCAGACAAGATAATCATGGACACCGAGTCGGTGCTAGGCCTAGCGCGCGAGGACTTCAACGTGTATCCCGAGGAGAGGTCCTCCATATTCGGCGATCTTGAGGCGGAGTACACCGTGAAGGGTTACGAGGGCAAGAGGATCAACTTGACCATGCACCCAGACGGGGTGATGGTTGGCCCGGCCCTAGCCACCGCCGACTTCATGGAAACCAGCGCGGACAAGGTGATAGCAATAGAGAAGGGCGCGATGTTCTCGAGGTTCGTCGAGGACCAGGCTTGGAAGAGGTTCCACGCCGTTCTCATTCACACAGCGGGACAGGCGCCTCGATCGACTCGCAAGCTGATCAGGAGGTTGAACGTGGAACTGGGGCTCCCCGTATACCTGTTCGCCGACGCCGACCCCTGGGGCCTGCATATATGTCAGGTTATCATCTCAGGATCCGCGAACGCTGCGCACATTTCGGACTTGGTCACCCCAAATGCAGAATGGGCCGGGGTCTACGCGAGCGACATACCGAAGTATGACCTCCCGAGCACGAAGTTGACTGACTTGGACATCAGGAGGCTGAACGAGATCAAGAAGGACGTGAGATATCAGAAGCGGAGGTGGAAGGAGGAGATAGCGAAGTTCTTCGAGGTAGGGAAGAAGGCAGAACAGGAGGCCTTCAGCAAGTACGGGTTGAGCTTCATAGTTGACAAGTACCTGAAGAAGCGGCTGGACGAACTGGGGGCTTAGTAGCTCAGTCTTAAGAGCGCGGAGAGGCGAAGACGGAGAGCGCTTGATCCACTGGGTCATAATAGGGGTGATTCAGGGGGTAGCGGAGTGGCTGCCATTGAGCAGCAAGACCGCGATCCTGCTGTACGCGATGAGCGCGCTGGGGCTCGACTTCCAGACGGCGTACGCTCTGGCAATCCTGATGCAGGGGAGCACCGCGCTGGCCGGCATCGCGTACTTGAGGGAGGACTACCTGAAGGCAACTAGGGCTGTAGTTCTAGGAGATTCGGGGGAAGGAAGGGCGAAGGCGATGTTTCTCACATTGTCCCTAGTCGGGACGGGGGTCGTGGGACTCCCCATATTGCTCCTGATCGAGGGGGGATCCGAAGGCAGCCTCTTCCTGCTGCTCATGACCGCACTGGCGTTCCTGATCGTGGCCTACACAGATCTGTTTCAGCGAAGGCTGGGCGAGAGGACGGCGACGGACGTGAACCCGCTGGACTCAGCGATAGTCGGAGCGCTCCAAGGGGTAGCGATGTTCCCCGGGGTCAGCAGGTCGGCGGTCACGACGCTGGGCTTGCTGGGCAGACGGTTCAGGGCTGAGGAGGCGCTCAGGCTCAGTTTCTTCACGGGGGTCATAGCCACGATCGGATCCACACTGGTGGGACTTGTGGTGGCCCTGCCCAATGCGACCCTGAGCGCCCAGATACAAGGAATCGCCGTCGCTTGGGCCATCGGAGGGATGGTAGGCTTCTTCTGCGTGGGAGCACTCATACGGCTGTCAGCTAGACTAAGGGTATGGCAACTCAGTCTGGTCATGGCGACCATCACCTTGGCATCCTCGGTCTTGGGGCAATAGGCAATCTGAGACCCAGAATTCTGGGGGCTCTGCGTCGAAACATTCTTTAAAAGGACGAAGGCAGAACTCGGGGGTTAGAGGCAAATGTCGTCGCTGCACACGCTCGCAAAGGGGTACTCGATCTTGTTGCTTGGAGCGGGGGGCCTAATAGCCTACATGGGATTCACCTCGCAGGTTGAACTCGGCGGCTTCTGGATGTACTTCGTGGGCCTCGGGATTCTGTTGGGAGCGATAGGATTGGTGGGATTGATATCTAAGCTGACCGAGAAGGAGTAGGACTGTTCAAAGGCAGCTTCGTTGAGCGTGAGAATGAAGAAGGGTTTAATATCGGCGAGCCCGGGGAGGGCTCAAGCCGGCGTAGCTCAGTTGGCAGAGCGGCGGAGGAAGCGCCGAGGCTGTTAACCCCTGGGCATAGACCCGTCGGTCAGAGGTCCGAGCGCCCTTGTCCGGGAATCCTCTCGCCGGCGCCACCAAGTAGAGACCCATTGGTACGTGGGGCCCCATGCGACTAAGCCCCACCGGAGCGGAATCCGTTCGGAAGAAATCGTGTCCGCTGGAAATCTTTATTTAAATCGCGGACAGTTGCCGAACTCGGTGTGGGCCTGTAGCTCAGCTTGGTTAGAGCGACGGGCTCATAAGACCTCGTTGAGAAACCCGTTGGTCGGGCGTTCAAGTCGCCCCGGGCCCACCACATCAACGGGCTCACAGCTAGAGGTCCGTCCGGCTGGAAGAAGCACCGCGAGAAAAGGAAAAAATACACGGTCTAAGTGGGGGGCCACGGATCTTGGAGCCGACATACGCTGCGAAGGTCATCGAGTCCGAGGTTAGGCGGTTCTGGGACAGGGCGCACGTCAGAGAACTGATGGAGGAGCGGAGGTCACGGGACAACATAGGCAAGCTCGGGTTCGTCGAAGGACCACCAACCTTGAACGGAAGGTGCCACGTGGGTCATTCCAGAGGCAGGGCGATCAAGGACACGTGGTATAGGTTCAAGACGATGCAGGGTTACTACGTCCTATACAGAGCCGGCTGGGACACTCAGGGCCTGCCGGTTGAACTTGAGGTAGAAAGAGAGCTGGGCCTTACGAGCAAGCGTGAGATCGGCACCAAGATCGGCTTGGAGAAGTTCATCGGGGCGGTCAAGAAAGTGGTGCAGGGTTACCACAGGGACTGGCTGCGCGTGGACAGGAAGTTCGGTATGCTCATGGATTACCAGAGAGAATACATGACCTACAGGGACGAATACATAGAGAGGGAGTGGCGATACCTCAAGGCTGCGTGGGATAAGGGGTTGCTGGGAGAGGGCTACAGGGTAGTTGCATACTGCCCAAGCTGTCAGACCTCGTTGAGTAACATGGAGGTTGGACTTGGTTATGAGACCTTGGAGGACCCTTCGATATTCTTCAAGTACAAGTTGGGGGGCACGGAGAACGAATTCTTGGTCCTTTGGACCACAATGCCCTTCACGATAGTTACGGACATACTCGCCGCGGTGAACCCGAATGCGACTTACTGCAGGGTAAGGGTTGATGATGAAGTTTGGGTGCTCGCGAGGGATCGGTTGGCAACACTGGACGTGATACACCCTTCTGGTCAGCACCAGGTCATAGCGGAGATCGCAGGGAGTGAACTGGTGGGGCTTCGATACGAACACCCGCTTATCGACCTGATAGACGGCCTCCGCAAGCTCAAGGAACAGGGTACCCCGGTTCATTCGGTGGTCGGGGAGGACTTCGTGGACCTCACGACGGGCACAGGCGTTGTGCACATCTCGCCAGGCAACGGTGAGGAAGACTTCGTAGTCGGTCAGAAAATGGGGTTGCCCACTTTCTCTCCGTTCGATGAGGAGGCCAAGTTCACCGAAGAGGCCGGGCACTTCGCTGGCAAGTTCTGCAGGGACACGGACGCAGAGGTCGTCCAACTGCTCAGAGATCGGGGTGCGTTGATACACGAGGACAAGGTGGTGCACGAGTACCCGACCTGTTGGCGTTCGCATCACAGGTTGGTCTTCATAGGGAAGCGGGAGTACTACCTTTGGACGGATAGGATCATCGATGAGCTGGTCCAAGCCGCGGATAAGGTCGAGTACTTCTATGAGGCCCCGAAGAACAGGTTCATAGCAATATTGGAGGAACCCCGTCCCTGGTGCATATCGAGGGATAGGTATTGGGGCGCACCCCTTCCGATATACGTCTGCGAGGCGTGCGGCGAGAAGGAGTTCCTCGGCTCCAGGGAGGAGATAGTCAAGAGGGCGAGGGATCTGCCAGACGGGGAGGACTTCGAGCTGCACAGGCCTTGGATGGACAGGATAACAATGACGTGCTCAAAGTGCGGCGGGGTCATGCGGAGGGAGGAGTTCGTCCTCGACACTTGGCACAACAGCGGATCAGCCCCGTACGCCAGCTTGACGGACGAGGAGTTCGACGAGTACGTCCCGGTTGAGTTCCTCTCCGAAGCCATAGATCAGACCAGGGGCTGGGCGAACACGCTCCTGAAGCTGAACGTCATACTCAAGGGGGCGCCGGAGTCCCCCTACAGGGCGTTCCTCTTCTACAACATGGTCGTGGACGAGCAGGGGAGGAAGATGAGCAAGAGCTTGGGGAACGTGGTTGACACGGAGGAGATGATAGACGGGCACTCAGGAGACCTCCTCAGGTTCTACCTAACTTGGAAGTCATCGCCCATAGACGTGATCAGCTTCAGCGAGGGCGAGATGACGGGCAGGCCGCATCAGGTCCTCAGCACACTCTACAACCTGAGCAGGTTCCTCCTCCAGAACGCGGAATACGACAAGTACGACCACAGAGAGTTCGGGCTTGAGCGGGCCATGAGGGAGGGCGATGTCAGGATACAGGACCGCTGGATACTGAGCAAGCTGCAGAAGCTGATCAAGATGTGCACGCAGGGGTATGAGACAGGAAGGTACCACGTAGCGCTCAGGGAGTTCGAGAACTTCGTGATAGAGAACCTGAGCAGAGGTCACGTCCCGTCCATCCGCAAGGACCTGTGGGAGGAGGGGCCCGATGCTGAGAGGAGGAGGAATTCGATCTACGCGGTAATGTATCACTGCCTGAGCACGCTGGTGGCGTTGATCAACCCGGTTTGCCCGTTCTCGGCCGAGTACATCTTCCAGCACGTGTTGCGCAGGTTCGACAGGGACTTGCCCGTGAGCGTCAACCTGTATAGTTGGCCCAAGCCGAGGGAGGACTTGGTCAGCGACGAGGAAGAGGGGATTTTCGACGCGGCGCTTGAGGTCCTCCCGCTGGTGAACTCGGCCAGGCAGAAGGCTGGTCTGAGGCGCAGGTGGCCGTTGAGGGAGGTCACCGTGATAGCGGAGGAAGAGGACAAGAGGGCGAGGCTGGAGAGGGCCAAGGCGGTCCTCAGCGAGCTGGCCAACGTCAAGGAAGCGAAGGTGGTTCCGTCGAAGCAGGCCGCGGGCTTCGTGGCTCACCTGACACTGGACTATTCCAGGGCCGGGCCCAAGTTCAAGCGTCTGCTCACGTCGGTCGAGAGCGAGATAAGGGGGAGGAAGGGCGAGATAGCTGACGAGGTGCTTGAGACCGGGAGGAGCAGGATCGTGGTAGCGGGAGAGGAGTTCGAGCTGACGCCCGAGGACTTGGTGATCTCGTTAGTGCCGCCGGAAGGGAAGGTCGTCGAGGAGGGCCGCGGAGTTGCGGTCGTGCTGGACACTGCCAGAGACGAGGCGCTGATAGCTGAGGGCCTGGTGAGAGACGTGGCCAGGAGGGTCCAGATGACGAGGAAGATGGCTGGGCTCAACCCGACACAAATCCTGAACGTAGTGTACGTGGTCGGGCTCGACGAGGAGTCGAAGCAACACGTCGACGCACGCCTCAAGACGCTCGCCTACTTGGTGAGGAGCAAGGCCGTCAGACTGACTGACAAGCTCCCGGCTGGCCTCTTCAAGGCGACACACCCGCTCGATGATATGGAGATCACGGTCGGGTTCAGGAAGGCTCGGATGAAACGACGGGCCACGAAAAAACCGCAGAAGCGCAAGTCTAGAGGGAAACGAGGGTCGCGCGGAGGCGGACCTAGAAAAACTAAATAGACTGTGAACGGCACGCGTGTTCGTGCTCCGGTGGTGTAGCCGGCCAAGCATACCGGCCTTTCGAGCCGATGACCCGGGTTCAAAGAGGGACGAGCCCCTGAAACTCCCGGCCGGAGCACACCAAACTGTAGAACCACAACGCGGTGTTCTATCCTATTCGGTGTTCGTCTTTACCCTCGCCATGAGGGTGTTTTCGTCTACCTCAGCGATGTCGACTAGCTCCACGCTCCTCGCTTTAGGAACATAATGCCCGGTAATCTTACCCAGTTCTTGGGCGTCTTCGGAAGCATTCTTGAGAGTCTCTTCAATCGCATCGTTCAGAGCAAAGACCTGTAGCTTCAGCTCCTCTTTGTCGCGTTGAATCAGGTAGTCGGCTCTGATCTCATACTCTACATAGATGTCTTTCTTCGCGGCCTTGTACCCGAGACGCTCCCGAGTCAACTTCAGGCCTGACTCATTTACTCTCTCGTCGTTACTCTCAATCTGTCTCCTGAGTTCTTGCAACTCGTACTCTTCCCATGGCTCGTCCAAGGGGCTCCTATCGTCTTTCTCAAGGAGATGCATGCCGACCCACTTTGGATCCCCGACAGAAAGGTCCAGAATATCATCAATCACATCGGCCACCTTTCTTTGGTTGTCGAAGGAGATGTAAAGGCGGTAGTCATACCCTCTGTCGGAATTGAACCCCTGCAGCTCTATGCAACCCTTTACTATTCGCTCGTTCCAGAACTTGCTGACGGCGATTCTGCCGCGCTCCCGAATCTCGCTCAGGAGGCCGTCCTCCCCCCAAAGATCTATCTCTCTGGCCATTCCTCCCTGATCACCTTCAAGGCCCTCTCGATAACTTCGATGTGGTTCTCCTTGAAACTCCCTATTTCCGTTATGAACTCGACTTTGTCCTCTGTAGAGGTTATCTCCAATACGGATCTGTTTTCTCCGGGGTAGATACTAGTATGGCTTATTCCGAATTCTTCCGCCAGCAGGCGTTGAATCTGTTCTAGGCCTTTCGTGTTCTTCGAGCAGAACCGGACTTGGAGGGGAAGTCTCATACGAGGATGAGACTCAGGGTACCACCCTATGTGGCCATCTCCGCTCATGAAGCACTTCAGGAACATTCTCGCAGACTCCTTATCGAGATAGTCAATCGGGACCTCCCAGTAGTTCTTCTTCATACCTTTATGGGTATACTCTCTCATGTCCTCTACGATGTCCTTGCTGCCCTTGTCCAACATGAAGAAGTGCTCCCTGTTCTTGATCTGATATCTTCGAGGAGCAACACCGTAGACTTCTCCCATAAGCCCACTAAACCTGTCCAACAGCTCATCGGACGCGCTGTAGAAGTCAATCCGCTTTGACTTGGCAGAAGGAGGACTCAGCGAGCCATCCGAGGCTACGAACCCTGCCATCCCGGCCTTCTCGGGCGAGAGTGTCTTTCTGACACGTTGTGACGAGACTTCCAAGAACATTCCCTTTTCCAACTTGAACAACGCCCTTTCCGGGGACAAGACTTTGGCTTCTCTATATGTCCCTAGAACTTCATTACCTCGCTTTAGCATATATCCGTCAGTTCCCGGCTCTATCTCATACTCTCCTATTCTGAGGCTCTGGGGTGCCTCTGGCTTGGAACAGGGCTCTGGAGAGTATCCTGTCATGCCCTGCCCGAACCTCTTCTCTACCTGCCACTCTCGCTTTCCCGAACCCATTCATGCGAACCTCCCCAGCGTCTGCTGGAGGTTGTGAAGGGCAAGGGATCTAATGTCGTCGCCAAGATCAAGTGCCATCCTCCCCTTGCAGGCGACGCAGTCACACTCCTCGAAGCGAACGTACGTATCGGTGATGTATCCCGCTCTCTTGTTTCCCTTGTAGTAGATTCCTCTCTTCGCATCTATGAACCAAGACATCCCTGAGTAGACTAGGTTCCTTCCCAATCTCCTCAGAGGATAAGTGAGGCCGTAGAGCAGCACAGGAGCCATCATACCTTTCTTTCTGAGAGTCGCGGTGACTGTTAGGACGTGGCCGTCCAAGAGGTCGAGCAGGGCCAGTTCCCGAGAAGGGATCGCGAAGTTCTGGCATCCCAACTCGCATAACTTCTCGGTAGAGTAAGTCACTTGTTTGGCTATGGCTCCTTTGACTAGGCCGACGACAGATATGCCGAGGTCTGCGAAGGCCCTCGCATAGACGATATGCTTGAGTGTCTGCGCCCAAGATAGGGAGAGCGGGTCGTCGACGTAAGTGTAAACGTCGGGGGTCATAACCGCGTCGGGTCTGATGGCATTGATCATCTTCAGATAGTCGCCTGGCCTTAGCCTATCGAGGAGTTCGTCCTCCATCACAGTTGACAACAAGATCTTCCCTTCAAAGTCCAAGAAGTCGCGCACTCCTCTGGAGGCTAGTTCGCGCATCGTGTCTTTGGCCTTTACGAGTTCGCTCAACCTCACAGCTACCCATGGGATCTGTAGATCTGGCCAAAACCACGACCTTCTGTCTCTTAGGCTGATAGTTGGAGTAAACTCGGGAAGCCCAAGTTTCGTCTGCACCTTAAGCCTGGCTGTATCTTGGTCTGGAAGGCTCTCGGGTATTCTCCCGAGGTTGCTGCAGTACTCTCGTAACCTGCAGAATGACTTTGGGCTCGTGATTCCCTCGTGCGTAGTCCCTCTCTTGCACTTTGCCACCAAACAAATGCGCGTGATGCAACCCGGGCAGTAGGTGTGGAAGAGTTCACACTCAGTGCAGTCTTTGCCACACGCCCCCTGCGTTCTCAAACCAATATGGTGAGCCAGCATAGACATTTATGAGGATGGGGCAAACCCTAGTCCCCGCAGATTTGCTTCTCTCTTCTCAGAAACTAAACATGTCGGCCTTTCGAGCCGATGATCGCGGGTTCAAAGTCGCGAAAAGATGAAAATCCCGCCCGGAGCACTGAGATTTTCGAGAATTCAACGTGACGGTTTTCTGTCACGCTCGGCAGGGCAAAGGCCTCTCCTAGGATCGACTGAACCTCAGGATCCGACACCATGATAGCGAGTTCCCCTCTCAGTGATCTGGCTTTGGCCCGGATTCGTTCGCGTATCTTACGCCTGCAGCCTCCGCTGACGTGCTTCTCCCCCCAGAAAGTCAGCCTCGGCCCTGCTCAGCATTCCGTAGTGTGTTAGGTCTCAAGAGGTCAAAAAGGAGAGGCCAAGAGTTCAAATACAAACCTAGCCGCAAAGAGATTCCCAACATTTGGCTTTTCGAGCGCGCGCATTGCGCGATTAGTCGTTAATCCTACACACAACTAGACTTTAACCCCACACACACTAGAAACCTTAGCTTTGACCCCACACTGCTTCCCGATTCCGGAAGAGGAGTGACGATGTCGCAGCGGTTCAAGGTGGCAACGCAACGGGCATATTGGCTTTCAACCTCCAGCATTTTGGTCGGCCTTTTCGCGGCCGTGGAGCCATTCCTCCTTGGTTATCTCCATATGGCCTGGACATATCGACTTCATCCCGAGCTTTCTCAACGGCGCCAACTGCACCGTCCACTCCTCCCTGTTGAGGGCATATATGGATTGAATATCCAAGTGTGTGAAGGCATGGTCCATCATGCACCTGATCGCCTCCGTGTCGTAATCCTTGCCATAGAATTCGGAGTGAAACACGTGCCCGAGATCAAGGCGCTTGTCATCATCGATGCTGTTGTAACTGATGTAACCGATGAGCCTCCTGTCGGCCTTCAGGCAGACGGCCCAAGAGGTTTCTCTCTTCGAGAAGTAATCGGCCATCCCCTTACTATCCTTATCTGATGTCGGCCAGGGCATATCATATATGGCAGCCTCATGAGAATCTATGTCCCTCG
>Ga0172365_10000608_pt1 | contig 24536 bp, 36 predicted proteins | sample LakKivSesite48cm_FD_114535 | JGI IMG/M metagenome (GOLD analysis project Ga0172365, IMG submission 114535) | Sediment microbial communities from Lake Kivu, Rwanda - Sediment site 48cm | ecosystem: Environmental > Aquatic > Freshwater > Lake > Sediment | place: Rwanda: Western Province, Lake... | reverse complement strand
TCGCGACCTACTCCATGCCCCGTATATTCTCTAACCACCGAAAATCCTTTTGCTTCAACATAATGTTGAATAGCAGATGAGATATCATCTACCCGTGCCCCACTTCTAGCTTGAGCGAGGCCTGACATTAAACTACCTTCCGTGACTGCGATAAGTTCCTCAGCCTCCTTGCTTATCCGTCCCACACAAATAGTGACAGCGGCATCGGTATGAAAATCATCGAGTTTTACTCCTACATCTAAAGAAACGATGTCTCCTTCCTGTAGTATTCGTTCGCCGGGAATGCCGTGAACTATCTCATCATTTACAGAGACACATAAATTCGCAGGAAAGCCGCGATAGTTCTTAAAAGAAGGTATCACTCCCCTCTTCTCCGATTCTACGGCCATGATTATATCCAACTGGCCAGTCTTAATCCCCGGTCTTATTTCGGTTTTCAGTTTGTCTAAAATGGCGCTGAGGATTTTGCCACACTTTCGCATAATAACTATTTCCTCAGTAGATTTTATAATTACCATTTATTTTGCCTCTGTTCACCCCTAATGTCATTCTGAGGGAGCACTTTGGCTTCGCTCAATATGAACTCGGCTATCGAAGCATGCCCTGAGCCTGTCGACGGAAATCTCAGAGCTTCTCCGCTTTGCTCAGGCTGACATTGGTGCTTAAGTGCCGAGAGTATTTCTCTAGTTACCTCCTGTATTCCCTGATTACCATGGACTTTAATTAGTTTACCTTGTTTTTTATAATAATCAAGAATGGGAAGAGTTTGAGCAAAGAAAATATTTAGTCGGTTCTTTACTGTTTTCTCCCTGTCGTCAGAACGTTGATATAATTCACCACCGCATTTATCACATCTACCTGGCGTTTTGGGCGGTGAATTTACTATGTGATACGGCGTTTGACAGGTGCGGCAAAGCCGTCTCCCGCTGAGGCGTTTCACCAGCTCTTCATTGGGCACTTCGGTATATATTGCTTTATCTATGCTTTTGCCCTGCTCCTCAAGGGCTTTATCTAGAGCTTCAGCTTGATGCAAAGTCCGGGGAAAGCCGTCGAGAAGGCAACCAGAGGCACAGTCTGATTGATCGATTCTTTCCAGAATCATCTTTATGGTTACCTCATCGGGGACTAGTTCTCCTTTGTCCATATGGCTTTTAGCCAGGAGACCAATCTCGGTCCTTGCCTCTAGAGCTTGACGAAACAAATCCCCGGAGGCTATATGAGGTAGATTCATCTCTTGTGAGAGAATGTCTGCTTGAGTTCCCTTCCCTGCCCCCGGAGCCCCTAGTATGATTGTGTACATTATTTTAGGAAACCCTCGTAGCGGCGCATGGTTAGTTGAGCCTCTAATTGCTTCATGGTATCGAGAGCTACCCCAACAGCTATAAGCATAGCGGTGCTCTGAATTAGTAATGGGACATTAGTAATTAATTGAGCAATAAAGGGCATAATGGCCACTATGGCCAGAAACAGGGCGCCACCGAAGGTAATGCGCTTTATGACTTTGTTCAAGTAATCAGCTGTGATCTTGCCGGGCCGAACTCCGGGGATAAAGCCGCTTTGCTGCTGCAAGGTTTGGGGCAGGTTCATTTGCTCGAATATAACCATTGTGTAGAAGAAAGCAAAACCAATTACTAAGGCAAAATACAATCCCTGGTAGAGTACGGTATTGGACTGAAACACATTATAGATTGTGTTCCAGAAATTGGGATTCTCTGCTGGTCCCATGAAGAATGAAGATATTGTAGCGGGGAGCTGCATCATGGCCAGGGCGAAAATGAGGGGTATCATCCCGGCGGTATTGACTCGCAGTGGTATGTAAGTCGAGCCTGATTGGCGATACATGCGTCCGCTGCGAATAGTGCTCCGAGCGTATTGTACAGGGATACGCCGGTGCGCTTCTACAAATATGACTATGAGCACCAGCATAGCTAAGGTCAGAACAACGTAGGCGATCAAGCCCTCGGGATTTCCGGCTTGAGCATCAAAAATGCCACGACCCACTATCCCGGGTAGGCCGGCCACGATACCACCAAAGATTATCATCGATATTCCATTGCCTATACCACGCTCAGTAATCAATTCGCCAAGCCACACCAGGAATATCGTGCCAGCCACCATTGTCGCTAATATGCTGGCCATGGTCAAGTGTCCAAGCGGCTCAATAGTAACGCCCTGGCTACGTAATATAGTGAGCATACCGTAACCTTGAAGGGCGGCTAAAGGCACCGTCAGCAAATGGGTAATTCGATTGATTCTCTCGCGACCAGGCTCCCCCTCCTGAGATATAGCCTGAAGTCTGGGAATCACAGGCACTAATAGCTGCATGACTATTGAAGCAGTAATATAAGGGTAGATGCCCGCAGCGACCACGCTGAAACTTGACATAGCCCCACCGCTAAAAAGGTCAAGCATGCCGAAGAGGAGATTTTGCCCCAAAAATTCCTGCAGGGCCTTAATGTCCACGCCGGGCAAAGGAACATGAGCTAGAAATCGAAAAACTACTAGGATGCCGAGGGTAAACAGAATTCTTCGCCTCAAATCTGGCAACGTCCAGATGTCCATCATTGACTGGACGAGACGCGGTTGTGTTCTTTTGCGCTGCATTTTAGATCTGTTTTATTTTCCCGCCAGCAGCGAGGATTTTTTTCTCTGCTGAGGAAGAGAATTTGTTAGCACTAATTAATAATGGGTGCCGTATATCGCCCTGGCCGAGAATTTTAGTTGGGCGGTCTGGGGTTCTAATTAATCCTGCCTGGAGCAATTCCTTAGGGGTTACCTCGGTTCCTGGTGCGAAAATGGCAAGCCTCCCCACATTGACAATGTTATATTCAGTTTTAAAAATGTTAGTGAATCCTCTTTTTTGTGGTAGCCGTTTTATCAAAGGCAACTGGCCGCCTTCAAAGCCAAGGCGCACGCCACCACCAGAGCGAGCTTTTTGTCCTTTGCAACCGCGCCCTGAATAGGTGCCGTGCCCGCTGCCATCTCCGCGACCTATGCGTTTTCTATTCTGCTTAGCACCTAGAGGAGGCTCTAATTCATTCTGTTTCATCTACCTCTTCTTCCTGAGCTTCAACATCGGTTTGAATTGCCGCTTCCTCAGTTTGCTTTAAGTTAGCCAGAGCGAGCATCGTAGCTTTGGCTACATTGATCTTGCTTGATCCACCGAACGATTTGCCAAGGACGTCTTTTATGCCTGCCAATTCAAGTAATGCTCGAGTGGTATTGTTGACAATTAAGCCCGTCCCAGGCGCCGCCGGCTTTAGTAAAATCTTGGATGCCCTAAACTTGGCTAGGATTTCATGAGGGATGGTACTGTTCCTGATGGGCACTTCAATCAACTCTTTCCTCGCCATAGTACCTGCCTTGCGAACTGCTTCAGGAACCGCCGCCGCTTTAGCTAAACCAAATCCGACACGCCCCTGACCATCGCCCACTACTACTAAAGCTCTGAACCGAAGGTGTCTACCACCTTTGACCACTTTGGTGACACGGTCAATGCCTAATAGCTTCTCTTCGAGATTCAGGTCCACGGCATCGATTGTGGTCCTCTTCCCTCTTGTTTTAGTGACTGCTTTCATAAGCTAGCTCTCAAAACTCCAATCCAGCTTTTCTGGCGGCCTCGGCTAAAGCCTTAACTCTGCCGTGATACTTATAACCGCCGCGGTCAAAAACCACCTGTTTGATTCCTCTATTTAGTGCTTTCTCCGCAAGCAAAATCCCCACTGCTTCGGCTTTCTTGCTTTTTCCTATTCCATCGGTCTTGCTTCTCACCTGAGAGTCAAGAGTGCTCATAGAGACTAAAGTCCGGGCATTAGAATCGTCAATAACCTGGGCATGAATATGATTCAAGCTACGGAAGACACATAAGCGAGGTCGTGCTATTGTTCCTGTTACTTTTCGCCTCACCCGCCTGTGTCGTATCTCTTTGATTGCCTTTGAATCTCTCTTGCTCATTTTAGCCACTATTTCTTGCCTATTTTGCCTGCTTTGCCAGGTTTAAGACGTAGCTTCTCTTCAGAATATTTAATGCCTTTGCCTTTATAAGAATCGGCAAGACGCACCGCGCGAATTCTAGCAGCCGCCTCCCCAACCGCCTCTTTATCAATACCAGCGACGCGAATGCGATTTGTCCCTTCAATGCTGATGCTAATACCAGGAGGAGGGGAAAACTCCACAGTATTGGAGTATCCTACTTGGAGCAACAGCTTGTTGCCACTTTTTTGTGCTCTGTAGCCCACGCCATTTATTTCCAAGACTTTTTCAAAACCTTCGCTTACCCCTGTAACCATATTTGCCAACAGGCTACGAGTGAGTCCGTGTAAAGAACGATGAATCTTGCTATCGCTAGGTCGCGTTACAATCAAGTCCCCATTCTTCAAAGCGATAGAAATGCCGGGGTGAAACCGACGACGCAGTTCTCCCTTACTTCCTTTTACCACAACTTCGCTTCCATCAATCTTCACCTCGGTACCTTGAGGTATAGCAATGGGCAGCAAGCCAATACGAGACATAATTTACAACTCCTGAGTTAATTTACCATACATTGCACAGAATTTCACCGCCAAGATGCTGTCGCCACGCCTCTTGACCAGTCATGATGCCTTTGGGTGTGGATAGAATGGCAATGCCCAAGCCCCCATAGACACGAGGGATTTTATGTCTTTCCACGTAAACCCTTAGACCCGGCTTACTCACCCTTTCTAAACCTAAAATTACAGGCTGGCCATCTGTGTACTTAAGGCGGATTTTTATCATTGGCCCTGGTTGCCCTTTAAGTATTTCATAACGTTCAATAAAACCCTCTTCCTCAAGAACTTTGGTTATGGCCAGCTTTATCGTGGAGGAAGGCACAAGCACATCATCATGACTGGCCATGATAGCATTGCGTATTCGGGTCAACATATCAGCGATAGGGTCAGTAACTGTCATTTTTCTTCACCAACTTGACTTTCTTATCCCTGGGATTACACCAGTTACAGCAAGTTCTCTAAAGCAAATACGACATAAGCCAAATTTACGCATATAAGCACGCGGCCTACCGCATAATTGGCAACGATTACGTTGCTGTACCTTATACTTGGGTGGTCGTTTTGACTTAACAATCTTAGACAACTTCGCCATATCAAGTTCTCCTGAAAGGCATACCCATTAATTCTAACAAGGTTCTGGCTTCATCATCATTCTTGGCCGTGGTAACAATGGTTACCTCGAACCCGCGAATTTTATCTATTTTATCGTAATCAATCTCAGGGAAAACTATCTGTTCTTTTATGCCCAGGCTATAGTTTCCTCGGCCATCGAAAGAGTCCCGTGATACTCCGCGGAAATCTCGGAACCTCGGTAGGACGATATTAACCAGTTTGTCAAAGAAATCGTACATCCGTTTACCTCTCAACGTTACCATCATGCCGATAGGCATACCAGCCCGCAGCTTAAAAGGGGCGATGGATTTTTTCGCCTTTGTGGTCACAGGATGTTGCCCCGAAATTGTGGATAGGTCTTTCTCCGCAGCTTCGAGGGCTTTGGGGTCCTGTATGGATTCGCCCAAACCAATGTTAAGCACAATTTTTTCCAGCCTAGGTAGTTGCATTACGTTGGTGTAGTCCAATCTAGCCTTGAGCTGGGGAACCACTTCGGTCAAATATTTTTCCTTTAAGCGAGCTTTCACGGTCAAATCTCTCAGTCAATCACTTCTTGACAAGCATTACAAATTCGCGCCTTTTTGCCATCGGACAGAAAGCGGAAACCGACTCGTGTGGGTTTGCCACATTTATCACACAACAACATTACGTTGGATAGATGGATTGGAGCTTCAAGCTCAATTATGCCGGCTTGGCGGGTAACACTGCGGGCTCGAGAATGGCGTTTAATCATATTGAGCCCTTCCACTACTACTCTATCTTCCTTGGGGAAGGAGCGGCGCACTTTTCCACTTTTCCCCTTGTCCTTACCAGTAATTATAATAACTGTATCATTTTTTCTGATTTTCATTTTATAAGACCTCGGGGGCTAAGGATATTATCTTGGTGAAGTCTTTGTCTCTAAGTTCCCGGGCTACAGGACCAAAAATGCGACTGCCTTTAGGATTATTTTTATCACCAAGAACGACTGCGGCATTCTCATCGAATCTGATATATGAACCATCGGAGCGGCGATAGGGCTTAGCCACACGTACAACCACAGCCCGCACTACTTCACCCTCTCTCACTATTCCATGGGGCATGGCCCGCTTCACCGTGGCCACGATAATGTCGCCTATGCGGGCATATTTTCTTGCCCCGATAGATACATTAATGCACATAATCTGCTTCGCCCCGGTATTATCGGCTATCTTGAGTCTGGTATAAGTCTGAATCATTTCTTTTGCTCTGGTCAGTCTTCAGTCGTTTCCCTCTTGGATATTATCTCTGTTACCCGCCAATGCTTCTCCTTGGATAAGGGGCGAGTCTCGCCAATCTTCACTTTGTCTCCAATTTTACAAGCATTGTTTTTGTCATGTACCTTATATTTTTTGGTAACTCTGATAGCTTTCTTATAGAGTGAATGGACTTTCCTGGTTTCCACAGCCACCACCACGGTTTTGTCCATTTTGTCGCTTACCACTAAGCCTTCTCTAACCTTTTTTTTCTCGAGATAACTCATTCTATGCCAAGCTCTCTTTCTTTTAAAATAGTCTGAATTCTAGCAATCCTTCTCTTCACGTTGGGAATCTCCCGATGATTCTCAAACTGTTTGGTGGCCAGGCGAAAACGGAGGTTAAACAGTTCCTCATGAGCTTCTTCGAGCTTCTTTAATAGCTCTTCAGTATTCAGAGTGCGGATTTCGCTAGCCTTCAACTTTCTGCCTTTCCCTCCTGATAAAACTAGTAGCTATAGGAAGCTTGTAGGAGGCAAGATGCGCTGCCTCCACAGCCATCTCCTCCTTTACACCAGCCAGTTCAAACAGGATTCTGCCTCTCTTAACTACGGCTACCCAGTACTCCGGAGAGCCTTTTCCACCGCCCATCCTTGTCTCTGCGGGTTTCTTTGTTACAACTTTATCAGGAAAAATTCGTATCCATAGTTTACCCCCACGATGCAAGTGGCGCACAAGTACGCGCCGAGTTGCTTCAATTTGTCGTGCTGTTACCCAAGCGGATTCCTCAGCCCTCAAGCCAAAGTCACCGAAAGCAATAGTATCTCCGCTTTGGGCACTACCTTTTAGTCTTCCCCTATGTGCCTTGCGGTATTTCACTCGTTTCGGTTGTAACACTTTTCTCCTTTGTTTCCGGAATGATATCGTCCTTATAAATCCACACTTTAACTCCAATACGCCCCATCAAAGTATGGGCTTCAGCAAACCCATAGTCAATATTGGCGCGTAATTTATGCAACGGCATTTGACCTTGACGGAGTGTCTCAGTTCTGGCAATTTCGACTCCACCAAGCCTTCCGCTGCATATTATCTTTATTCCCTTAGCGCCGGCTTGCGAAGTTCGGAAAGCCGCTTGCCTCATGGCTCGCCGGAAAGGAATTCTCTCTTCAAGCCGCCCAGCTATGCTCCGGGCTACCAAGAGAGCTTCGAGTTCCGGATGCTCAACTTCCCTGATGGTCAATCTAATTTTATCCCCGCTAACCTTCTCCAGGTCCGATTTCAGCGCTTCCACATTTTGTCCCCCGCGGCCAATCAAGATGCCAGGACGAGCTGAGTAAAGAGTTAAATATACCTCGTCTCCCGAGCGTTCGATTTCTGCCCGGGCAACTGCTCCTCCAAGACATTTTTGTTCCACAACTCTGCGCAACTTTAAATCATCTAACAAAAACTGAGCGTAGCTTTTTCCGGTATACCACTTAGCTTGCCAATCTTTATTGACACCCAGCCTGAAACCATAAGGATGAACTTTTTGTCCCAAAATTATTCCTCCTCTTCGACAAAAACTGTAATATTGCTAGACCGTTTTAGGATAGGGCTAACTCTGCCTCTCGACTGAGGGCGGAATCTCTTGAGGGTACGCCCTTGATCAGCAAATATAGCAGTGATTGTAAGTTCGGCAGGCGACATTTGAAAATTGTTTTCAGCATTGGCTGCTGCAGATTTAATTGCCTTAGCCACAGCTCTAGCTGTGGGGGTAGGCAAAAAGCCGAGGATAGTCAATGCCTCGTCAACTTTTCTGCCTCTAACCATATTTGTCACTAACCGAAGCTTCTGAGTCGAAATGCCGACATCTTTGGCGACAGCTCTTACCTTCATCGCCTATTATTTTCTCCTCGCCTGTTCAGTTATTTTAGCTTTGGTAGTATGGCCTCTATATGTCCTGGTAGGTGCAAATTCGCCCAATTTATGCCCCACCATATTTTCAGTGATAAAAATGGGTATGTGCTTTCTGCCATTATGCACTGCGATGGTATGCCCTATCATTTGGGGTAAAATGGTAGAGGCACGAGACCATGTCTTTATCACTGTTTTCTCGCCCGAATTATTGAGCGATTCTATTTTTTTAAGCAATTTAACATTGCAAAAAGGCCCTTTCTTGAGCGACCGTGACATCTTTATTTCCTCCGCTTAATAATCATCTTGTTCGACGTTTTACGGCGACGCGTCTTAGCTCCCAAAGCTGGCTTTCCCCACGGAGTTTTCGGAGGCATTCCTCGCGGAGCTCTGCCCTCTCCACCTCCATGTGGATGGTCGCGAGGGGTCATAGCCGAGCCCCTGACAGTAGGGCGCCACCCTGACCATCTCTTACTTCCAGCTTTACCTAATTTTATACTTTCGTGGTCAATATTGCCTATTTGCCCAATGGTAGCCCAGCACCTGTGGTGAAATTTACGCAGTTCACCTGAAGGAAGTTTAAGTACGACATATCTGCCCTCTTTGCTTATAATCTGAGCAGAATTGCCTGCGCTACGAACCAGCTTTCCCCCTTTGCCTGGCTCAAACTCAACATTATGCACTAAATTTCCCACAGGAATGGACTCCAATGGTAAAGAATTTCCAGGTTTTATATCAACGTCCTCGCCTGCCTGTATTGTATTACCCAACTTGATGCCCAAAGGGGCGAGTATATAGCGCTTTTCTCCATCGGCATAATGAATTAGGGCAATGCGCGCTGACCTGTTAGGGTCATATTCAATGGAAGCTACTTTTCCTGGGACGGTAATTTTATCCCTCTTGAAGTCGATGAGCCGAAGCTTGCGTTTACTCCCGCCACCTCTGTGACGCACTGTTATAACACCTCGGCTATTACGTCCTCCCTTCTTTTTTAGTGGCACCAGTAAAGATTTCTCGGGAGCCACCTTGGTTAACTCTTCAAAAGTAGCACCAGACATAAATCTCCTGCCTGGGGAAGTTGGATTATAGGTCTTTAATCCCATCAATCACTCCTTATTTGTGCACCCTTTGCCAGCGTGTCTTTTTAAGAAGCTTCTGATGTCTGTGTTTTGACATCTTCTTTTTTCTCCATTTAACGACTGAACCCATTAGACACCCTCAAAAAAAGTAATTTTGTGTCCCGGTGCCAAGGTAACTACTGCCTTTTTCCAGGGTGAGTTGGTTACTTGTCTCCTGCCAAATCTTCGTGTCTTCCCGGGCACCGTTATCACATTGACTTTGCTCACCTTTACCTTGAAAGCTTGTTCCACCGCTTCCTTAATCTGAGACTTGCCAGCTTTGCCTGCTACCTCAAAGGCATATTTATCTCCCTCCTTAAGCAAAGTAGCCTTCTCCGTAATCAAAGGACGCCGTAAAACTTCGTAAAGATGCAATTTATTTACCCCAAATTTGCTCAATGTCGCGTATTGCCGGTACAGTGGCTACAAGCATTTTGTAAGAAAGCAAGTCTAATACATTAACTAGAGCTGCAGGTAGGACTTTGACTTCAGGCAAATTAGCCGCTGATTTAACCACACCGGGTATGGGCTGAGCAGTAAGAATCAGAATCGAAGAGTCAACGCCAAGCGAAGACAGCACATTAATCATCTCTTTTGTCTTCGGTTTCTCCAAGTTAAGTTCCTGAACTAATTTTATATTCCCCTCTCTAACTTTAGCTGAGAGGAGGCACTTCAAAGCCAACCTCCTCATTTTCTTGGGCAGTGATTGGTGATATATGCGCGGCTTGGGGCCGAAAACTACCCCTCCCCCTCTGAGCAGGGGTGATTTTTTATCTCCCCTTCGTGCCCTGCCAGTATGCTTTTGGCTGTAAAGTTTCCGTGTGCTCCCTCTAACTTCGCCCCGCGTCTTGGTAGACGCAGTGCCCTGGCGTCTATTCGCTAATTGTCTGGCCATTGCTTGGTGAACTACCGCCTCATTAAAGGGAAGACCAAAAATAGCTTGGCTAAGTTCTATTTGGTCAACAACTTCACCCTCTAAGCTATAAATTGGCACTTGCACTTCCTGTTACCTTGCCTTCTCAATTATTAACAGCCCCCCGTTGGCTCCAGGTACTGCACCCTTCACCAAAAGTAAATTACGCTCTGGGTCAGTTTGAATTACCTCGAGGTTACGCGCTGTTACTCTCCTATTGCCCATATGACCTGCCATTCTTTTTCCTTTCAAAACCCGCCCCGGAGAAGAGCTAGCACCAATTGAACCGGGGGCGCGATGGCGGTCAGTTTGGCCATGGCTCTTTGGTCCACCGGCAAAATGATATCGCTTCACCACGCCGGCAAAGCCTCTGCCTTTGGAAAAGCCAGTTACATTTACCAGGTCACCTTGCTTCAGGAAGGCAACATCCACTTTGTCACCGCATTTAACCAAGCTAGTCTCGATGAAATCGGGATCAGTTCTGAATTCGCGAAGATGGTGAACATTCTCTAATCCCCGAAGATGCCCCTTCTCTGGAAAGCTAAGTCGAGATTGCTTCACTTTATCCTCAATGAAGCCCAACTGGATAGCATCATAATCATTCCTGTCCTGCCTCTTTACTTGAGTTACCACGGAAGGCCCGGATTGGATGGCGGTTACTGCTATCGCCTCTCCGCTTTCCTGAAACAGTTGCGTCATGCCTATTTTTTTACCTATAATGCCTGGAAACATAATTTTAACTATAACTTAATGTCAATCTCCACTCCAGATGCTACATTAAGCTGACTCAGGGCATCTATGGTCTTGGAAGTGGGCTGCAAAATATCAATTAATCTCTTATGAGTCCTGATTTCGAATTGCTCCCTGGAATCCTTATCAATGTTAGGCGAGCGGATAACACAAAATTTTTCGATATCTGTGGGTAAAGGTATCGGGCCAACCGCTATAGCCCCGGTACGTTCTACTGTTTCCACTATTTGACTGACTGCCTGATCAGCCAGCCTATGATCGAAGCTTTTGATTTTGATACGAACTTTTTGCTCGGTCATCTGCCTTTCCTCACTCTGGTCGCAGTTTGCTCAGCCAAATTCTGAGGTAATTCTTCATAGTGGTGAAACTGCATGGTATGACTTGCCCTCCCTTGGCTGAGTGACCTCAAATCGCCAGCGAAACCAAATATTTCTGCTAAAGGGACAAGGCAACGAATGTTAGAAACTTCATCGCGACCCTCGATGTTTTCGATGTGAGCTCTTCGGGAGTTTAAATCGCCGATGATGTCTCCCAGAAACTGATTGGGAGTCGTTATTTCTACTTCCATAATTGGCTCAAGAATGATAGGCTTAGCTTTGTCTATCCCATCCCTCATAGCCATGGAGGCTGCCATTCTGAAAGCCACGTCTGAAGAATCGACCTCGTGAAAACTACCATCATATAAAGTCACCTTCACATCTATTACAGGGTAACCAGCTAATCCCCCACTTTGCAGAACCTCCTTAGCGCCAGCTTCTACTGAGGGAACAAATTCCCTCGGTATAGCCCCACTTCGAATTTGGTTATGAAACTCAAATCCGCTGCCACGCTCGGTGGGCTCAATTTTCAGCCAAACGTGTCCGTATTGCCCTCTACCGCCGGATTGACGTATAAATTTTCCTTCAGTTTCCACAGGCATGGTGATTGTTTCCTTATAAGCGACCTGAGGTTTACCAGCGTTGACTCTTATGCCATACTCGCGAAATATACGCTCCATTAATACCTCGAGGTGGAGTTCCCCCATTCCCGAAATTAAAGTTTGACCTGTTTCTTTGTCATGGTAAATTTTGAAGGTAGGATCCTCGACAGTAAGTTTAGCCAGAGCGTCGTCTAACTTGTCCTGGTCGCCTCTACTTTTAGGCTCAACAGCCATAGAAAGTACAGGCTCAGCAAATCGTATAGCCTCAAAAAGTACTGGTCGTGTGGGCTCACACAGGGTATCACCTGTCGAGGTCATCTTAAGCCCCAGAGTAGCCACGATGCTCCCAGCCTCAGTGTGGTCAACCTCTTCGCGGTGATCGGCATGCATAACATATAGTTTTCCCAACCTCTCTTTCTTATCTATGCTAGAGTTCAAGACTTGTGCTCCAGCCTTTATCCTGCCTGAGTATACACGCAAGTAGACCAGTCTGCCCATAAAGGGGTCTGAAACCGTTTTAAATGCCAGGGCGGAAAAGGGTTCATCGTCACTCGTCAGACGAAGGATTGTCTCTCCACTTCTAGGGTTAATGGCTGAAATGGGAGGAATATCTAGTGGCGATGGCAGATAATCTACAATAGCATTGAGCAATGGCTGGATGCCTTTATCTCTCAGGGCGCTGCCACAAAGAACAGGTACTATGCGATTAGAAATAGTCAGCCTTCTGATGGCTGCCTTAATTTGAGAGGCGGGGATATCTTGCCCGTTAAGGTAGGGCAGCATAAGCTGTTCATCGAGTTCAGCTAAGTTCTCTATTAATGTTTGGCGATGCTCCGATGCAATCGGAGTCTCACTGCTTTCCTCAATGGGCTCTGAATTAGAACCGTCTGGGAAAGCGATGACTTTATTTTCCACAAGGTCAATGATACCTCGAAAGACCTTTTCGCTTCCTATGGGCAGCTGTATGGGTAATGCCTTGCTTCGCAACCTTTCGTTAATCATGGTCACTGTGCGATGAAAATCAGCGCCAACCCTGTCCATTTTGTTAATAAAACAAATCTTAGCTACGCCGTATTTATCTGCCTGGCGCCAGACAGCTTCTGATTGAGCTTCCACTCCAGCTACGCCATCGAAAATCACAACACCACCATCCAGTACGCGGAGACTACGCTCCACCTCGGCGGTAAAATCTACGTGCCCAGGAGTATCGATGATGTTAATACAATGTTCGCGCCAGTGACATGTAGTAGCCGCTGAAGTAATGGTAATACCTCGTTCTCTTTCTAGCTCCATCCAATCCATTACCGCAGTCCCTGCATCCACGCTTCCAATTCTGTAAGTACGCCCTGCGTGATGGAGAATCATCTCAGTAGCTGTGGTCTTGCCAGCGTCTATATGAGCAATGATTCCTATATTTCTTGTTTTTCCCAAAGGGAAAGTCCGCGACATGGGTTTATCCTTTACCTCAAGTAATGTTTTTGACACGATTTCTCACCAACGATAGTGAGCAAAGGCTTTGTTGGCCTCTGCCATCTTGTGAAGGTCATCACGTTTCTTGATTGTGACCCCGCGACCTTGGATAGCGTCAACTAACTCGGACGCTAACTTTTCTTCCATAGACCTGCCACTGCGAGCTCGTGCTGAAGCAATGAGCCACCTCATGGCAAGAGCACGCCCTCTATCCTCAGGGACCTCCATGGGAACTTGGTAAGTAGCCCCACCAACACGGCGTGATTTAACCATCAGAAGTGGCGTAGCATTTCTAATCGCTTGCTCTAGAGCATCATCTGGGCTGCTGTTCACCTGCTGCGCAGTAAGCTGCAAGGCATTGTAGACAATACGCTCGGCTGTAGTTTTTTGCCCTCGAAGTATAAGTCTGTTGATAAATTTAGCCACAGTGACGCTGCTATATCTAGCATCAGGTGGTGGTATTCTTTTTACTATTTTTCTAGTTCCTCTTGGCATTTGATATCCTTACTATTTTTGTGCCTTGGCTCCATATCTACTGCGACCTTGCTTGCGATCTGCTACTCCTTCGGTGTCCAGGGTGCCACGGATAATATGGTAGCGAATTCCAGGAACATCCTTAACTCTGCCACCACGAATTAAAACTACCGAGTGTTCCTGCAAATTATGCCCTTCGCCAGGAATATAAGCAGTCACTTCCATGCCGTTGGTCAACCTGACACGGGCAACCTTGCGCAATGCAGAGTTGGGCTTCTTAGGTGTAACCGTCTTGACTAGGACGCATACACCTCTTTTTTGAGGTGAACCCCGACCCCAGCTCATTTTTCCTTTCATTGTATTTCGGACGTAATGCAATGCTGGGACATCGCTTTTCTTTCCCAGCTTCTGCCGCCCTTTACGAACAAGTTGATTTACTGTTGGCATTTCTATGCTCCCTTATTTTTGGCAATTGAAAAGCCGTCTGGTTATATGCCGGTCTACTCTAGGAAAACTTTGCTCGGCTTTAGCCAGCCGGCCCTTACAATTCTCTAAATCTTTACCTTCTAGTAGACGTCAATCTAGCAATTTAACACAAGATAATTAGGTTGTCAACTTGCGTGTTGATTTTCTTAAAAAATTCACAAGTGGACGGTTAAGCCTTGAGCGCTGGACAGTTATCGCTTCAAAGCTGGACTGGGATATTGCATTCTACTGCAAAAGGGAGGAGCAAATGAACCAAGTTCACAAACGGTTGACTACTGAGCGAGTGAAGGTGTCTCTAAGCCTTACTGGCCTGCTTCATAAACTACTTCGCCTCGAAACATAGTTTTAAGGACTCGCACCCCGTCAATATCGAGTGGATTTATGTTGAACAGGTCTTGATCGAGAATAACTAGGTCCGCATACTTGCCTACCTCGATAGTTCCTATCACATCGTCCAGGAATAATGCATAGGCATTGTTGGCGGTAAAGCTCTTGATCATATCAGTAAGAGAAGAGCGCTCCTCTCTGTTCAGGTTGCGGGTCACTCCGATCTGGATTGCCCGCAACGGGTTCGGAGGATCTGTCACGGGATAGTCTGATGAGGAGGCAACCACTGCGCCGGATCTGAAAAAGGATCCCAGTGGATACTCGTTTTCTGCCCTCTTGCCGAGGAAGGGGAAGTCAACCACCTCCCACCAGCCCGGCTCCTTCAAGTGCCAGTATGCCTGACAGTTTGCGATCACGCCCAACTCCTTAAAGCGTGGTATATCCTCCGGGGCTACCAGCTGGAGGTGGGTGATGGCGTTGCGATGCTCCCCCGGGACCTGCTTCAGGGCATATTCGAAGGCGTCGAGGGTGTCCATGGTAGCGCGGTCGCCGATGGAATGGATATGAATCTGAAAACCCTCCCTGTTAAGGGTTGTGAAGACCTGCTTCAAAGCGTTCATATCTTCCCAGGAATACATGCCGTAATACCCATTTCCTTTACCAGCGGCTTTTTCGTAAGGTTGAAGAAGCTTGGCGGTAGCGCCTTCGATGACACCATCAATAAAGAACTTGGCGTTTGTCACTTTAAATAATTCTCCGCTGTAATTGTCTTTTAGCCTCTTCAGGTTTGCAATTTGGGTTTCCAGTCTTTCGTTTCTTGTAATGTCAATTCTCTCGGAAGCACGCACCCACATCTTTAGCTCGCCATTGTTCTCAAGCAACTTAAAAACCTTGTAAGTCTCATCACCCATGCCTGCAGAGAATGTGGCAGAGAAGATGCCGGTATAGCCTAGGCTATGCATGAGGGTCTGAAATGCCTTCACTCCTTCAATAAGCTGCACTGAGGTGTATTTCTCATTGGGGAGTAATTCCATAGCAGCTTCCTTAAGTGTACCCCAGGGTTCACCTGTGACCGGGTCTCTTTCAATGACCCCTGCCTTCGGGTCTGGGGTATCTTTTGTTATGCCGGCTATTTCCAGGGCTTTACTGTTCGCCCAGATGCTGTGGCCGTCATATGATGTTAAAATGACCGGCTTATTGGGACTGATTGCATCGAGCTGCTCTTTTTTCGGCCCTCGGATGATTTCCTCGCCCTCGAATGCTCCCACTGACCATCCGTTTCCGTAATAAGCATCCAGACCAGGATTGGCCGCGATGAATTTTGCTGCTTTTGCCAAAATGGTGTCCTTGTCGTCCTTCTGGCTGAGGTAAATGTTGTAGAGTTCTATCAAAGCGTTGCCAGGCGGGTGCAAGTGACTGTCAATCATTCCTGGAAGGACCATTTTTCCTGCGAGGTCCGTTACTTCGGTGCCGGAGCCGATATAAATTTCTATTTCACTACCGCCGCCCAGAGCCAGAATTTTGCCGTCTCTGATGGCAAGTGCTTTCACCGTAGTGTCGTTGGCGTCTGCAGTATATATGACACCGTTAAGAAAAATCGTATCTGCTTCTACTGCTGCACCTTCGTAAGTTTTCACTTTCTTCCTCCTGATTTTAGCTTATATGCTTAATAAGATATTCCTGTGCAAGAGCCAAGCTTTTGTGCTGGCTGACCAGGAGGGCAACACCTGCGGTGATATTTTGGCAGGTTTCTTTTCAATCAGAATAAATTTATACTATATGGAGGCAGGATAGCCAGGGAATTGGTGTGAACGGTTGAAATCATACTTCAATAAGCCGTTCGGTGAGTTGTGGATATGAACGCTTTGCTTGCTAACGCCGGCGACTCCTTACTCCTGCCTTAACTTTAAATATCATGCTGCTGGATAAGTTATCCAGCAATGCATTGAGCATGGCTACGTATTCGTCTACTTCATTGCGATCGAATTGTATAACTTCATTGGCTATTTTTTGACAATAATTACATTGATGACATCCGGACAGGCAATTTTGCTTCCTGAAGAAATCCATAAAACCTTCTAGAGCTTGGTTATCGATATAGAGTTTGGGTGGTGTCGCAATAGTGTGGTTTTGTGCGCCCGGTAAGCCTGAATTGGCAAGTCCGATTTTCGGAGTGAGAACGTTCAAAATATCATGCAGGTTTCCCTGATAATGACGCGATGAGTACGCCGTGGCGGCACTTAAAATCTGTTCGGTGGGCATTGACCTGCCGCTAATTTTCACAACATCTATACCTATTTCTTCGCAGGCGTGTATATCCTCCGGCCTTACCCAGCGGCACTTGATGTTTTGAGAGATATCACAGAGCCTGTCCAGAGTACAGCGAATTACACAATAGTCCACATAGCAGCCGTTAAGTGGGTTGTAGCTTTGACTGGCATGTCCCAAGCTATCATGGTGGTAATATTCGTAGGGACACTTGTATAAGCAGATGTTATTCGCCAGTAAGACAAGCTCGCAACTTACTGCGTTTCTGATAGCTTTGAGTAACTTAAAGTCCCGATTTATGTTAAAGTCCAGAGTAATAGAATCTGCGCCCAACAATTCAACTAATTTGGCTCTAGCTACACTGTCTACATGAGCTATGGTTGATACCCTTATTTTGAGGTGTGGAAATTGACGTTTTATAAGCTCAACCAGATAAGGGATGGTTACCGTGACACTATCCACATCAATGCTGTTGATCCATTCAAGATGCTCTAGTAACTCTCGATGGGTCTTCTCATCCCACTCCATGTTACTCATACTGGGAGCATTTAGGAGGTAGTCAAACTTCAGACCTGCTGAATGAGCCTGTTTGATGTATTCTTCCGCTTGGCCTCCCATCATGTAAACATTGTCAGGACCTGAACCCCCGCTGCCTATCATCGAAGTGGGCAATACGCTATATAGCTCTATGGAGGCTTCCAGCTTGCTCAATGGTGCTATCAGAGCCGGGTCCCAATTTGTTGGTACTAGTAGTTGCATGTCACCCCCCTATGCCAAATGATGGTAGCATAAAGCTGGGCACACATGTCCCATCTCATACCTTCTTTTGTGTTTGGCGAGAACATCTTGTATATCGCAATGCGATGTATTATGGATACAAGGAAATTTATTGTCAATACCTTCGAGTCAAGAGGCTCTGTTCCACGGTTTTGTCGCGATGCAATTTTCAAGGAAATATCATCCTCCTATGAAATAGTGGTATTGAATAGGAAAAGGCAATACCTCGATTATACCTCGCATACTTTTGTATCGTAATACTAGGTATTGTAAATATAGAGAAATTTTTTGTCAATACCTTTCCGTTATTTGTATATAGTTGGATATCTTGCGGAGCCCTGCCAGCATTAGATTGGCGTATTGTGACGACGGCTGATCAGGGAAATGCTCCGCCATCTATAGTGATGACTTGTCCTGTGATATAGCCGGCTTTCTCAGTGGCTAAGAAACCTACCAGTTCAGCCACGTCTTCAGGTTGGCCTAGGCGTTGCAAAGGAATCATAGCCAGCATGCTCTCTCTTCTTTCCGGAGGCAATTTGTTTGTCATCTCGGTAACAATGAAACCAGGGGCCACGGCATTGGCGGTTATATTGCGGGAACCCATCTCTCGAGCTATGCTTTTGGTAAAAGCGATGATTCCACCTTTGGCAGCAGCATAGTTACTTTGCCCGGCATTCCCCACTCTACCCACAACAGAGGAGATACTTATGATGCGTCCCCATTCCTGCCTCATCATATACCTCACAGCAAACTTAGTGCACAGGTAAGCTCCACGCAAATTGGTGTTGAGTACATCGTCCCAGGCATCATCAGACATTCTTAGCAGCAGTGTATCTCTGTTAATGCCAGCATTGTTTACCAGGATATCAATCTTGCCCCATTTAGCAATCACCTGTTCTACCATGGTTTTCACTGCTTCACCATCCCGAATATCAGCTTCAACAGATATAGCTTCTCCACCCAGATGGGTTATGCTCTCCACTACATTATGGGCATCAGCCTTGTTACTGGCTTCAATGGCCACATAGTTAACTGCTACCTTGGAACCAAGGCTGGCCAGCTTCAAGGCAATGGCTCTACCTATGCCGCGAGAAGCACCAGTTACCAGAGATACCTTTCCTTCTAATTCCATTATTAGCTTGCAGCTAGTTTATATTGTTCGCTGACTGTTGAAAATTTCCTATGCCTTCACTTGTTGACGCGCTTAAGTACCAGACAGCAGTTTTCACCACCCAACCCAAAGCTATTCTTCAGACACACATTGACTTGGGCTGGGCGAGCTACATTGGGGACGTAATCCAGATCACAAGCCGGGTCAGGGGTTTCATAGTTTATGGTTGGGTGGATAATCCCTTTGTTCATGACCAGTAGAGCGGCAATGGTCTCAATAACGCCTGCAGCAGTAATGATATGCCCAATCATGGATTTAGTAGAGCTTATAGGTATTTTGTAAGCGTGTTCTCCGAATACAATCTTAATGGCTTTGGTCTCACAGGCATCATTCAGCTTGGTACTGGTACCATGGGCGTTAATATAATCAACCTCTTCAATCTTTACCCTGGCATTTTGCAAAGCAGTGCGCATAGCATAGGCCTCAGCCTCCGGGGCGGGGGCGGTTGCATCGTGGGCATCAAAAGACCAGCCTGCACCGGCAATTTCAGCTAGGATAGGTACGCCTCGCCTTCTGGCATGCTCATAGCTTTCCAAAACAACTAATCCGGCACCCTCGCCATAGACGAAACCGTTGCGATTGAGGTCGAAGGGGCGACAAGCTTTGGAAGGGTCAGGTTCACGGGAAAGGGCTCCTAAAATATCTATTCCAGCCATGCCAACTGGCTCCAGGCTGGCGTCAGAACCCCCGGCTATCATGACATCTGCATATCCTAAGCGAATGAAGTTCGTTGCTGTGCCTATGGCATCAGCGCCGCTGGCACAAAGGCTATTTACAGCGCTGTTAGGACCTTTGGCTCCCAGCATCATTCCCACCTGCATTGATGCTGCGCTGGCAGATGACTTGGTGATGAAGAGTGGATCAACTCTTGCTCCTCTAGGACCCGATTTTTGAAACAGCTCCCATCCCCAAACAACATAGCCTTGCTCTGTCATAGTAGCAATGATAACACCTACCCGCTCAGGATTTTCCTGAGTCATATCCAGGCCGGCTGATTGTATTGCTTCTTTGGCAGCAGCAATAGCAAACTGAATAGTCCTCGAAGTCCGGTCAACTACCTTCAAGTCCATATGCTTCGTGGCATCAAAGCCATGCACCTCAGCATCCACTTTCACTCGAAAGTTGCTGGCATCAAAGCGGGTAATAGGACCAATGGCTGACTTTCCTGCGGCTAATCCTTCCCAAAATGCCTCAACACTCAAGCCCAAGGGATTAATAGTGCCCATACCGGTAACTACCACCTTGGGTATATTTATCAGCCCCCAAGAATTAATCGCGCTTTCAGGAACTCTAGCCGTGCTCATCGTCCTCCCTTCCAGCGAGAGCTAAGAGTCCTACAGAGGTACCCCCGTCAACAATAATCGTTTGCCCTCTTATCATGAAGGCCTCTTCACTACACAAAAAAGCCACTACATTAGCCACATCTTCGGGAATGACCATCCTTCCTGCCGGCGTTACATGATGACTATCTTTTACCAGCCCCTCTTTGACATAAAACTTCAGGGCTTCTGTCTCCACAGCAGAAGCAGCTACAGCATTAACACAAATGCTTTGGGGTGCCAACTCTATTGCCAGGTAACGGGTTAAAGCTTCCAGGGCAGCTTTGGAGACTCCAACAACAGCATAAGTGGGCCAGGCAAGAAACGAACCCAAGCTAGAGATACTGACTACCTTACCGCCTCTCCCATCCATTAGCCTGGCTGCCCTCTGGGTACAGAGTAAAAGGGCTCTGACGTTGATGTTCATAGTCCATTCCCAGGCCTTAATATCTATGTCCATTACCGGACGACCTACGCCTGAAGCAGCATTGCTAATTAAGATATCCAGCCGTCCAAATTTATTGCCAATCATGTCAAACATTTCATCTATCTTTGCCGGGTCTCCCACATTAGCTCGGATAATTTCAGCTTTCACTCCCATGGCCTCAATATCATTAGCTGTTTCTTGTGCGGCATCGCGGTGGCGGAAGAAATTAACAATAACATCGGCACCCTGGGAGGCAAGTTTTAAGGCAATCGCCTTACCAATGCCTCGTCCACCGCCTGTTACTAAAGCCAGCTTCCCTTCAAGCGACATGGCTAAACTTTTTCCTTTTGCGCCACTCGATTCTCTACATAGGAGACAAAGTCACCGAAGTTCTGAAACTTCTGGGCCTCTTCATCAGGGATTTCGATCTCAAAGGCCTCTTCCACTGCCACCAATGCCTGTACTACGTCTAATGAGTCTGCTTTCATCCCCTTAAATGTGCTTTCCCGGGTGATAATGCTCTTATCAACATGGGTAATCCGGGCCACGATTTCTCTTGTTTGCTCTTCAACAGTCATAATTTACCTCCTTGGTCAAATTTTGCTAATTCCGACTTCAAGACTTCAATAACCCCGGCTTTTACTGCCTCCTTGGCGCTTTCTATAGCACTAGCTATACGGGGGGCTCGGCTAGCTCCATGCGCTATCCTGACAACTCCATCAACACCCCACAAAATACCACCACCCCGCTTCTCAGTTTCACTGGATATTTTGGTTGCCGGGAACAATTTGTTAAACAATAGTTTAACTAAGATACCTGAAAGTGGGTATTTTTTCAGCTTTTGCACTGTCCAATCCCGGGCATGATTCCCGATGCTCTCATAGAACTTTAAGAGAACATTGCCTGCAAAGCCGTCACAGACGATGACATTGGCCTTGCCGCTTAAGATATCATTGCCCTCTATATTACCAATAAAGTTCAAGCCGCTATTTTTAAGAAGAGAATAAGCTTCGCGCACTGCTTCATTCCCTTTACCTTCTTCACTGCCAGTGCTTAGCAAAGCTATCTTAGGGTCAGTGATGTTAAGGAACTTCTTAGCATAGACCGAGCCAGCGATGGCAAAATTCAGAAATTGATGTGGCTTACAATCTACATTAGCTCCGAGGTCTACCATCACAGTATTCGGTGCAAAGCTACCCAGAGAGCCAACAATTGCCGGACGACACACCCCCTCCACCATGCCTATAAATTGAATGGCACTTACTGCAGCTGCTGCACTAGACCCGGCACTGACTAATGCATCTGCTTCGCCTGATTTTACCATCTTCGCTGCTACGACTACAGAGCAATCGGGCTTGTTACGAACCACGACAATTGGCGACTCATTTTCCTTGATAACTTCGCTGGCTTCGACAACATGGATGGACGAACCGTTGACCAATTTGTACCTGGTTAATTCCTTTTCTAAAATACTTGTGGGTCCCACTAAGAAGATTTCTATATCGCCTTTCTGAGCTGCGAGCACGGCCCCTTTAACTATTTCCTCAGGGGCATAATCACCGCCCATGGCGTCGACTGCCACCCTGACTCTTCCATTTTGAGCCATATTTTTATTTCTTACCACTTGAGATCTTAACTATTGCCTCCCCCGCAACTATCGCTTCGCCTTTTTGATTACAGCACTTAAAACTGCAATTTGCGTATGATACATCATCTTTCTGTTCAACGCAATCAATTTTGCCATTAATAGTCATAGTATCTCCGGGACGTGCCGCCTCTTTAAACTTTGCTCGGAGCTTACCCCCGGACAGCCAGCTTCGGCCAAAGGCCGAAGTCATCATCTCTGAAACATAAGCCAGATTAAGCATACCATGAGCAATAGTGCCGCCAAAAGGAGTCTTAGCAGCGAAAGACTCGTCTATGTGGATGGGGTTGAAATCACCCGATGCCTCGGCATAAAGATTAATCTTCTCCTGGGTGATATGTTTTACCACCGGATTAAGAGTCTTTCCTTCTTGAATTTCTGTAAGCATTTCTGTCCTAGGTGGGCAATGCTATAGTCGCTTTTCCTGATTGCACCTTTTCATTGCCTTGGTCAAAAATCTCTAATTCCAGGATTAGCATACTCATTTTACCTCGAGTTATCTTTTGTGTCACTCTAGTGTGACACTCTATAGTGGCGCCGATGGGCACCAGTTTGAAAAACTCTAGCTCTTGTGAAGCATGTATAGCGATAGTACCAGGCGGCAAGGAAAAAGAGCCTGACATAGCAGCTATGACACAGGCTGTGATGGCCAGAGGGGGAACAAATCCATCGCCCGCTCCATCCACAGCTTGCAGATATTTTGAGACAAGCAAGGCGCTCAGTTCATAGCTGGCAGGAGGAAATTCGTAACCAGGTATGAGTTCTTCGTAGTTTACAGCGTTGCCCTGCATTTGACCGCTTCCCGATACATCGGTATACTATGTATCTTACATTATACACTAGCTCTGATTATTGTCAATACCTAAGTTTCTTGCTGGTCGTCACTATCTTAGCGGGGAGAATTTACAATTGTGTGGAGAATTTCTTTACATGCCAGTGGCCACGAAATAGAGAAAATGCTGGCGAGCAAAGTTTGGGAGCTGCAGTGGGTTCTTGTCTGGTTGCTGCGCAATGGGCTCGGCAGGATTCGAACCTGCGACCAACCGGTTATGAGCCGGCCGCTCTGCCACTGAGCTACGAGCCCATTCTTCCACCCATGAAAAGTGAAACTTTTCATGGCAACCAAATTTGTGTGGAGCGGGAGACGGGACTCGAACCCGCGACACCCTGCTTGGAAGGCAGGAACTCTACCACTGAGTTACTCCCGCAAGACCGAATCTATTTTACCTCAAATCTTATAGTTGGTAAACAAGGCAATGTATCCGTTCATATGTATAGTGACACCTCTATTTCGTGTCCTCGGAATAGATGTCATAAGGGAAGCTTGACCGAAGATTATCCTATATATATCTTATGGTGTTCAAGATGCTGACATGCGGCACCCGTACATCCTTGATCTTTATTCCCTTTTAGACCAGATTCTGAGTTTCGATTTTGATTTTCCCTCTGTTTTCTGCTAATCTCCTGATAGAGGTGAGCGTCATGCCACGAACGATTCAAGCAATATACGAAGATGGTGTCCTTAAGCCCCTGCGTAAATTAGACCTTTCTGAACAGCAAAAAGTGGAAATTCTTATTCTAGAAGATGACTTGCTCGCTTCCCGTATTGCTGAGGTTGCTGGCAAAGCGGGCAGTTACAATTTCCTCGGCCGTTCTGGCGAAGATATTTATACTGCCGAAGACGGGTAAGGGCTCGCTTGCCATGCCCCGGGTTACTCTCAAACGAGGCGACGTTGTGCTTGTCCTTTTCCCTTTTACCGACCTGACTGCTGAGAAACTGCGACCAGCGGTCATCGTATCTCCTGACCCACAAGAGCTCGATGTTGACATCGCTTTTATCTCGTCCATAGTGCCCTCCAAAGAGATGGCTGAGATCGATTTTCTGCTGACACCGGACCATCCCGATTTTGCCAAAACTGGCCTGAAGAAGAGTTCAGTCTTCAAGATGAAGAGACTCTTGACCACCGATAGAACGAAGCTCATTCGTCGGCTTGGTAGGGGCAGTCCGCTGATTCAAGATAAGCTAGATGGACGCCTGAGAAATGCGCTAGGGCTCTAGGTAAGACCTGCTTGGAAGGCAGGAACTCTACCAATGGGTTACTCCCACGAAACTGAATCTATTTTATCTCAAATCTTATAGTTGGTAAACAAGAAGAGAGTCTTGCACCGCTAGGTCAGCCTCAACAGCGATGCCTGGGTAGCAGGTATTCAAAGCTAGATTGTTC
>Ga0172365_10000607_pt1 | contig 24559 bp, 18 predicted proteins | sample LakKivSesite48cm_FD_114535 | JGI IMG/M metagenome (GOLD analysis project Ga0172365, IMG submission 114535) | Sediment microbial communities from Lake Kivu, Rwanda - Sediment site 48cm | ecosystem: Environmental > Aquatic > Freshwater > Lake > Sediment | place: Rwanda: Western Province, Lake... | reverse complement strand
GGTTCTTTGGGAATTCCCGTGGTACAGGCCATATCTTGGGGTTGCTCAGCCAAATAGCCGATACCCCTCTAAGTCCAGGTACAAGCGTTGGAAGAAGTGAGTGACATTGAGAATTCCATAACAACGATGTTTCAGCACCTTAACTTTGTTATTGAAGCCCTCCACAAACCCGCTGGTGTGGCGCTGCGTAAAGTAGTTGAGAATCCCATCCCACCAGTTGTGTAACGTGGTGAGGAACTTGTTGAAGCAGGTCAGGCCGCTGTCGCGCACTGCTGCACCCCACGCCCGGAGTTTAGCGGCAGCCTCCTCCGGGGACAGGAGCGCGTCAAAGATGTCCGTCAACTGCTCGCGGAGCTGATAGGCTTGCTTGAGTTTGGGGGCATATTGAAAGAGGCCTTCCAAGCGGGTCTGTTCCTCGGATTGCAGGTCAGCCCACCGGCGGCGGAACAGCCACATCACGCCCCGGAGTTTCCGATATTCGGCTTTCGACAATTGCTGTTTCAGGCGTTTCATTTCTTTCTTGCGCAGGTTATCAGCCGCCTTGTAGTACTGCTGCGCCACGTGGAAGCGGTCAATCACGAGGTCCACCCGACATCCGGGGTCGGGATCGAAGGACTCATGGACCGCATTCGCAAACCCGTCCCACATATCAGTGCAGACCGTCCGCACGGTGCGCCGCAGACGGGGCGGAATCGAGTCCAGAAAGGCTTTGACCGTCCCCTTTTTTCGGTCTGGCAGCACGGCCAGCAGCCGTGTCTCTCCGGCAGCGGTGCGGGTGGTGACGAGAGTGAGGAAATCTCGATGGCCCTTGCGTCGGGCAATCTCGTCGATCCCGATGACTTCCAGATCGGTGAACTCTCCCCACACCACCTCGGTGATGATGCGGCGTTCCAGCACGCCCAAGACGGTGTCGTAAGAAAGGTGCTCTTTCCAACTGACGTCTTCGATCGTGCTGTTGACCAACTGCAACAATACATGATCCTCGTAAGCCCTGGTCAGTGGGCTACGCGGTGCTTGCCAACCCAACACCTGAGTGGTGGCCACCTTCCGCTCAGGTGTGGAACAATGAGGGCAGACAAACCGCTTGGGGCGGAAGGTGATGTAAGTGGAAAGTCCAAATACCGACAAGTGGCGTACGGTGATCGGGTCATCATAGCCGTGGGATCGGGTAATCTCGCGATCACAGTTCCGACACCGCGTGTGATTCACCACACTGCGTACGGTGATGTGATACCCCTCGGTGTCCAATTCCACAGCCATGATTTCAACACCTGGCAGTCCCAGGGGAATGTACAGTGTTGGCTCGACACCGTTTTCATAACGTAGAGCAATTGCCATAGTGATCACCTCCCTGCATAAGATGACCTAATTGTACCATCTTGGCAGGAGAGGGCCATCACTAAATACAGGGGATACCACGCCAATTCCCAAAGAGCCGTATTTTTCTTTGCTGGCAATCGGGCCGGCATCTCGCGCTTGAGGTTTCGGCCTCCGTCCGCCGCTGGGCTACGTACTTCCGCACCGCGGCTATATCACAGGGCGGCGCATAGCAGGGGCGGCGTCCTGCAATCATACCGCTCCCTGCTATGCATCACGCAAGTATACCGTCAGCGCGACAACGATGTGCGGCCTCTTGAGCAGCGCCGGCCGGGTATCATGGCCCACTCTGCGAATTCGTTTGTAGATGGTTGCAGAGCATCAGTGTTCATGTCTGTGCAGCCGCCCTTGCAAATGTTGCTGGGCGTGGTGGAACACCTGCCTGATGCGCTGGTGCCGCTCCGGGCTGGCGGGGATGGAGAGGGTATCCAGCCAGGTCAGCCCGCCCTCCAGCAGGGTCAGCATGTAGGTTGCATCGGAGGGGCTGAAGAGCTCCTCCCCACCGGTGATCACGTACACCGGCGAGGTGTGGGCTGCGATGTGCACCGGCCAGACGTGCCATACTTTCAGGCGGCTCACACAGCGGGCGGCGAGCCAGCCGCTCCCCCTCAGCCTCACCTGTGCCGATAGGCGGGTACGGGTGGCCCCCTCCGTGGCCTCCCTTCGCGTCACCACCCTTCCATTGGCCACCACCTGCAGCTCGTGGAAGGGCTGCACAGACTGCGCCCAGGCCTCTACCTCCAGCGTGCCACCCCCGGCAGGGAGCTGGATCTCCTCGCCCGGGCTGTGGCCCTCCACTTGAAGGCCGATAATGGGCCCACTGGTGGTGAAGGTACGCCCCGCGCGCACTGCCCGGGCCCAACTCTCGAAGGTGAACTCCTCGTCGCGCAGTTGGGCGTAGGTGCGCACCCCGCCCACCGGCATCCCGGCCGACATCTTGTCCGTGCCCCCCACGGCCGCCACGCGGTAGCCGCAGTTCAGGAAGCGATACCACTCTGTGGTGCTGAAATCGCTCAGTGTCGGGCCAAAGGTGCGGATCTCGACGGCATCCACCTTGTCCAGCACGATGTCGGCCACCACCTCGCAGTAGGGGTTGGGGAAGTGGGGCATCACCACCACCCCCTCCCGCTCCCGGCAGGTATCGGCCCACTCGGCCAGGCTGGTCCAGGCGGGATCGCCCAGGTAGCTCTCGCTGGGACCACTGGCGCACATGGGGAACACGGGGCTTCCCTGACTGCCCAGCAGGCTCATGTGCCCCAGGAGGTGCTGGCGGTTCTCTGTCCCTACCCAGATGAGGGTGTCGTCCCTGCTGACACCCGAAAGCTCCCCCGTGATATCCCCCACGTTGGTGAAGAGGTCCCCCCACTGGGAGGCCAGCAGGTTCAACAGGTTAAGCCCCTCCGCCTGCGCCTCCAGCCAGGCGGTCTGGGGGGAGATGAAGTGCACGTGGGTGTCGGCCGTGACCCAGCCCTCCCGGCGCAGGTCCATGGCCCGCCCGATCTGAAGGTGCAGTTCCCGCTGCCCGGGCTCGATCTGCAGCCTGCGGCGCAGGGGCTCGTATTCGAACCCCTTGGCGATCTCCACGTACACCTCCCCCACCGGCAGCTCGATCTGGAACTGGCCATCCACGTAGGCGTACTGGGTAGAGCCCAGCTTGAGATCGGCGCCGTAGTCCTCGAACCAGTTGTCGTTCACCTCGTGCCGGTGGCCGTAGGGGGGAAGGTATCGGCCGTCGGGAGCTCGGAAGTGGACGCGCACCGGCGTCGGTCTTCCAGTGGCGGCATCCTCCACGGTGACGTGCACCCATGCCTTTCGGGGGGTGAGGATCTCCACCCGCGCCACACCATCGGCGCTCTGAGCGTGTCCCTTTTCGTACACCTCCCCCATGCTCACCTCGTGTCCGGCGACTTTCAGCGTGGCCTCGGGGCTGGCGGTGACATCCAGCAGTAGCTCGCGGCTGGCTTCTTCCTTCGTCTCCTCGCCCCACCCCACGGGCTCTGCCCCCAGCCACTCCTCAGGCGTGAAGGCGGGCACCGCGTACTGGCGGGCGATGATCCCCAGGTCAATAGTCGCCTCCACCTGTTCCGGCTCGACCGCTTCCTCCAGCAAAACTCGCAATGTCTCCAGTCGCTGGTGGCGAAGGGGGTGCTCCCGCCCGTGGTAGAGGGTGAGGCCGGCGATGGCCAGGCGGTCCGCGCCGGTGGGCTCGATGCGCAGGGCCTTCAGTGCCCTTTCGGGATGGGGATTCTCCAGGGCATAGATCCAGTAGCGGCAGGATGTGGCGTAGGCTCCCTGGGCGACGCCGGTCTGGAGATGGCCCCATTGGTTCCGCTCTGCCGGGCCACGGAAGTCCAGTGGCACATCCGCCTGATGGGGCCGGGCGGCGAAGGCCAACTGCCCCCAGGAGATCGTGGGCTCGTTGATCTCAAAGCGACGGCGGATGGGCTGCCGATGCTCTGAGCCGTCCTCGTAGATCAGAATGTAATCAGCCAGGTGCTCCCCGGGGCGAGTGACGAATCCCACCCCTACATCGGGCCTTTCGGGATCGGGCGAGGCGTTGCAGAAGTGGGCGATGACCACGAAGGATGCGGTGCCCGAGAGGGGTATGGAGTACTGCTCCCGGCCAAAGAGGAGCCAGCAGGGGGCGTTGCCCTCGGCTGGTCCCAACTCGAAGGGCACTCCCCAGAAGGTCTGCGACCCGCCGGGCAGGGACTGAATGGCGGAGGCGATCTCAGAATGCCAGGGAGGAGGTAACCCTGGCCCGGGCGGCTCGTTATCACGGATGGCATTGAAATGGACTGAGAGGCCGAGGGTTGAGAACTTCATAGGTGTCTCCTTTCATTCGTCGAGCGTTAAGCGTCGAGCATGATGTGTGTTACGTATCCCATCCCAGCTCAAGCCCAGGAAGGTTATCAAGAGGGAGAGGCTGCTGAGAGCCGCACCCAGGCGCAGGGAAAGGGGGCGGTAGACGAATTCCACTTGATGCTGACCGGCCTCCAGGCGCACGGCGCGGAAGTAGGGATCGGCGCGGAGGATAGGAGTTGGCGTGCCATCTACCGTAGCCTGCCAGCCGGGGTAAAAGGCATCGGTCAGCACCAGGTAGCCGGGCTGGTCAGCTTCCACCTGGATAACGATGTGTTGCGGTGCGTAGGAGAGGATGTGGCCCTCACCCCTCCCCCAATCCTCCCCCCTCTCCCCAATTTGGGAGAGGGGAGAGGGCGTGGGGTGAGGGACAAAAAACGCGCGGGGGAGCACATCCAGGTTCTCGTAGATCTTGAGTGCCCCGCTGTGTACCAGCCGATAGCGGCCCTGGGTGGAGACGATCACCGGCTCGAATGCCCCCACCCGACGGTCAATGAGGGTCAGGCCGCGGATGTGCAATCGGCCCTCCGGCAGGAGGCTTCGGATGGTCAACTGCCGGGGGACGAAGGGCTCCTCCCACGCAAGCCGCGCCATATAGTTCACCCCCCTCCCATCAGGCCAGCGGTTGGCCACCTGGGGCTGGGAGTGGGCCATCTGGCCCTCAATGTACCTGCCCTCCGCTGTGTGGGCACCAGCCAGCAGCAAGAGCCGCTGCACTTGGCCCTCTTCGTCGGCTAACGTCACCTCCGCCACCGGTGTCCCCTGCTCTACCCCTTCCGCTCCCTCCAGAAAGGAGATCACCCCCAACTCCGTGGCCGGAAACTCTGGCAACAGAGAGGGTTCCACCTCCTCTCCCCTCTCCAAGACCGCCTCGTGGGCCAGGTCGTAGTACACATCCTCGCTCCAGAGATCGTGGATCTTGTCAGTGACGATGTACTTCACATTCAGCAGCGAGAGGAGCCGCCCGTCGGGGATGCGCTTCAGTCGCTCCCGCAGCCGTCCGTCGGTCAGGATCCGCTCCTCAGGCAAGAACAGCCGCTGCAGATCGAGGAAGCTCTTAAGGGGCAACACCCCCCCATCGTAGCCATCCACACTGGCCACGCCGTAGCGCAGGGGCAGGTTGCGCTCCAGCGTGGCCTTCCACTTGGTGGCCACGGTGTAATCGTAGAGCGCCTCGGGCGAAAGCTGAGAGGAGAAGATGGCTCGGATGTCGGGAGTGTTGCCGGGGTCGAACTGGGAGTCAATGACGCTGATGAAGCGATAGAGGCTCGGATCGGTGAGCAGGAAGGCTAGGGAGGGCTGGAGGAAAGAGTAGGCCTGGGGCGCGGTGGGATGGTTGTAGGAGAGCTTCTGGCCAGCAACCAAGAGCTCGCCAGTGACAGCCAAGATGAGGAGCGGCTGATAGAGGTCTGGTTTCAGCCAACGGCGCAGGCCCAGCCACAGCAGCATTCCGGCTGCCAGTCCCAACCCACTCCACACCAGGAGGGTCCGCGCTGTGGGAGGAGTGAAGAAGGGGATCAGAAGGGCTATGGCCAGCATCGCCACGCAGGCCAGCCCCACCCGAGGCAGCAAACGGCGCAATCTCGCAAGCGTGGGCTCCTCCCCCTGGCCCAGTTGCTGAAAGCCCATTCCGGCCAGCATCGCTCCGCCGAAGGTGTAGAGCGCCAGCCAGCGGCCCGGAGCGCGGAACAGCGCGATCCCCGGCAGGACTTTATAGAGGACGAAGTAGAGGGGATTGTAGCCCCCCAGGGCTAAGGTCAGGCCGACGAGGGTCAGGCATACCAGGAAGCGCCAGTTGGGCGAATGGGCGAATGAGCGAGTGGGCGAGTCAGCGAATGGGCGAATCAGCGAACACTTTGTAGATTCGCTGACTCGCTGATTCGTCCGATGGATAGGACAGGGGCCCAGACAGCCGATCAGCGCCAGCCCCAGAGGTAGTATCCCCAGGTAGGCGATGTGTTCCCCAAACAAGTTTTCGTCTCCGAAAGTGGGCAACAGGGTCAGCAACAGGAGCCGAGGCCTCAGGGAGAAGGAGGCCGCCTCGCGGTAGGGAAGGCCCCCTCCCCTCATTGACAGGCGCGACAGTTCCAGCGTGGGGAGGAGCTGGGCGCCTGCCAGGCCCAGGCCCAGCAGCGTCGCCAGCCCATAGGCCAGCAGACCGTGAGTAGGGGGGCGGCCAGAAGGCCGCTCACGCCTCCGTATCCACCCCGCGGCCCACTCCAACCCCGGCCACACAGTGCTTAGACCCAGAGCCACCATGTTGATGTAGAAGGCTTGCGTGTGTCCGGCCAGAAACTGGAGCGTGATGGTCACACTCAACAGGATCACGGCTCGCCTCCATCGTTTTCCATAGGAGTGGCTTGCCTCATCCAACAGCAGCAGGACCAGGGGCAGCCAGGCGGTGGCGTTGAGCTGGTTGATCTGCTCCGCCTGAGCTCCCAGGAAGCCGCTCCCGACGAAGGTCAGCGCTCCGCCGAAAGCGGCGAGGGGCTCCAGTTGCAACGAGCGCCGACCATAGGCATAGGCGAAAGCACCTGCCAGCCACAGGTGAAGTGCCATGGACCAGGCGATCATCTTGGGCGGCTCCAACCACAGCAGCGGCCAGTGGAGGGGGTACAGCACCGCGCTCTGGGGATTGGCCAGCAGTGGCGCTCCGCAGAAGAGGTAGGAGTTCCAAAGGGGGAGGTGTCCTGCCCGCAGTGCCTGGGCCACGTAGGCCCGGTAGGGGTAAAAGTAGGTGAAGAGGTCCAACCCCACCAGGATCTGGTTGGTGAGCAGGATCTTCCACAGAAGCAGCAGGACGAAGAGAGCTATCCCTGCCAGGGCCAGCAGGGTCCGAACCTCCCACAGGTTCATCGCCCGCGCTCCTGGTTTCAGGCGCGTTTTCCTTAACCAGTGGCCGTTTTTGGCACAGCGTACCAAAACCTGCGGGAGGTCTCCACAGATCATCAGGGCCCCTCGATCTGATAGATAGTGAAGGAGAGTGAGCCATCGTCGCGATAGATCCGGTGGCGGGGGATCAGCCGCAATCCCCTCGCAGCCAGCGCTATCCGAGCTGGCCCCTCATCCTGCCAATTGGGGAACACGATCCAGCGCTCCACATCCGCCGCTGTCACCGCATCCTGAGCCAGCTCCTCCGGTGTCCGCCACCAACGAAAGGCGTAGGGGAAGCGGTACATGTAAAATTGGTAGTGGTGCCCCAGCCAGCGGTGGTACAGGATAGCTCCTCCCATGACATGGCCTCGGAAATAGGCCACCACCTGCTCGATCCCCTGGTAGGCTCCGTGATCCCCGCCGATGGGGAATCGCCCCGCTGCGGCGTCGCGCATGGGCAGGGGCAGGGTGCAAAGGAGGAGCACGGTGACGAGAATGGATAGCGCGAAGCGAGCTTCGCTACTCCGAGTTAGGAATCGTCTCGGCAGCCACAGCACACGCGCCAGCAGAAGGCATCCAAAGGGCACCAGGGCCAGCAGGTAGCGATCCCAGAGGGGGATGCGCAGCAGGGTCAAGGCGGCCAGGAAGAGGATCAGGAAGGTGACAAGTAATAGGTCAACGTGCGAATGAGCGAATGGGCGAATGGGCGAATGGGCGAGTAATTCGCAGATTCGCGGATTCGCAGATTCGCTGATGAGATCGGCCAGCAGAAGCAACGAGAGGCCGGCCAGGAAGATCGCGTTGAGCCAAGGGTGGTAGAAAGCGTACTGCAGGAGGCTCGCCCAGCCACGGAGTCGCTCTCCCCACATCTCCGGCGGGGCTAGGGCCAGCCCTCCGTAGTTGGCCCTCAGTTGCTGCAGGATGGAAGGCTGCGGCCGGGCCAGGTCCCAACACCCAACGAGGGCCACAATGGCGAGTAAGCCCAGCGTGAGCCTCATATGCATGACCCACACATTGTGGGGACTGCGAATCCCCTCCCCCTGCCAGAGGGAGGTGGGGAGAGAGTGGATTATAGCATTGGAATGAAATGGCCTGACCGGATCATCGGGGCTTCTGGAGGGGATTTCACCCTTCCCTGCCCCTTCCCTCTGAGGGAGGGGAACCCTTGTTGTAGGTTGCGCATGGCTCCCAGGGGAGGAATGGAGGCACACTCCAAGGCCCACCACCAAAGGTAAAAATGCCCATCCCTCCCACTTCGTCGCCCCGGCCAGTCCCAGCAGCACCCCTGCCCAGCCCCAGCGGCCACGGGTTACGGCGAGGCAGGCTGCCAGCACCCACATTCCCATGAGTGGATCCAAGAAAGCGGTGGGAGCGAAAGAGATAGCGAAGGGAGAGGCAGCCAGCAGCGCCGCAGCGGTGAGGGCTGTGGGCTGGTCCCACAGCCGTTGGACCAGGAGGTACAGCAGTCCGATGCTGATCAGGCTGGCTACAAGGCTGGGCAGCCGGGCCGCCGTCTCCGAGGGGCCGAGAAGTGCGAAAACGCTGGCCTGAAGGTAGAAGAAGAGGGGGGGCTTGTCCGCCGGAATCCTCGCCAGCCACATATCCTCTCCGCTGGCGATCCGCAACCCCCAGGAGGAGTACAGGGCCTCATCCTCGTGAAAGCGTTGGAGGCCCAAGAGAGTCAGACGAGCCAGGGTGCCGAGTCCTAGGATGGCTATAATGATCAGATTCGGGAGATGCTGGCGGTTCATGGAAAAAAGCCTGATTGCTAATCCACAAGCCGATACTTTAACAGCGTCCACAACACGACGAAGGCGTCTCGCCAGGTGATCTTCTTTCCCTCGTAGTACTCTCGCCCGGCATAGGAGATGGGCACCTCGTAGATGCGGTATCCGCGTTTCAGTATTTTGCCCGTGATCTCGGGATCAAACCCCCAGCGGGGGGATTTGATCTGGATCTGGTCTGCCACCTTGCGGGTGAAGACCTTGTAGCAGGTCTCCACATCACTGAGGATGGTATCGTACAGGATGTTGGCCACCAGGGTGAACAGTTTGTTGCCCACCATGTGCCAGAAAAACATGGTCCGCCGTGGTCCACCCAGGAAGCGGGAGCCATACACCGCCTGCGTTCGTCCCTCCAGAATGGGCTGGAGCAGGGTCGGGTAGTCACGGGGGTCGTATTCCAGGTCCGCGTCCTGGACCAGCATCACATCGCCGCTGGCATGAGCGAGCGCGGTGCGTATGGCAGCTCCCTTGCCCTGGTTTTGGGCGTGACGGAAGATGCGAAGGTCGCCGTAGGTCGCCTGCTCCTGGGTCAGCAGTTCAGGCGTGCGGTCCGTGGAGCAGTCATCCACCACAATGATCTCTTTTTCGTCGAACCCCTCCAGTTCCACGGCCCGCACACGGGCCAGGACTTCACGGATGGTGTCTTGCTCGTTGTAGGCCGGGATCAGAATTGAGAGCTTCAAAGGGACCTCCTCTGAGGACGATGGGTTGATGTCGGACATTATAATCTATCGCTGTACTTCTGACAAATGGGCCTTGACTTTTGGCTCGCTTGAGGTATACTCTTCCCTGTAGTGAATGCAATCCATAGCTTTGGAAAGGAGTACTTGATGGGCACATCCGTTGCTGTGACCGATGACACCTTTGAAGCCGAAGTGCTTCAGGCGGATAAGCCCGTGCTGACGGACTTCTGGGCGGAGTGGTGCGGACCCTGCCGCGCTATTGCTCCTATGCTGGAGGAGATCGCGGCCGAATACGCCGGCCGACTGAAGGTCGCCAGACTGGATGTGGGTTCCAATAGCGCCACGGCTACCGAATACGGGGTGATGTACATTCCTACGCTGATCCTCTTTGTAAATGGAAAGCCGATGGAACGGCTGGTTGGGGCGTTGTCCAAAAGCCGCCTCTTGGGGAAGATCAAGCCCCATCTGATTTGACATTTGCGGCACTCTGTGCTATAATATGCAACCGAATAGCAGAGAAAAGACGATGAGCAGGAAGAGTAGCCGCTGATGCGGAGCCCAGAGAGTCGGGGATAGGTGGAAGCCCGATGCTTGCGCCGGCGGTGAATGGGCCTGGGAGTTGCATCCCCCAACAGGATGTCTTTAAGTAGGGGATGCCGGAGTCGCCACCGTTATCAGGGCTGAGGGTATCGGAAGCCGAGTGCGCTTCCTGTACCTGCAAGGAGTGAGGCTGGCTTCACACGATCCGCCCTTCACCGGCGGATTTTGTGTTTTACTGGCCTAAGGTGGGTGGCACCACGGGAGAAACCCTCTCGTCCCTTCAGTTAGGACGAGAGGGTTTTTTAGTTCAGGGGTTGCTGTGCACCCTCCCGCAGGTTAGAAGCCGCTTTACATGTTGCGGCACCCTATCTGACCTGGCACCAATCTCGCAAGGGGGGTGTTTGCTAACCTGCGGGAGGGTAGATGAAGTTACGTTTAGGAGAAGAAGAGCAGATGTATCATCCAACTTTGGAAGAGGTCAAGCAACTGAGCGGACAGGGCAACACCATCCCCGTCTATCGAGAGCTCCCCGCCGACCTGGAGACGCCGGTCTCAGTGTATCTCAAACTGCGGGGAGAAGGCCCCTCCTTTCTGCTGGAGAGCGTGGAGCGAGCAGAGCAGGTAGGCCGCTACTCCTTCGTGGGCGTGGACCCCACGGCCAGCCTCATCGCCCGAGGGGATCGGGTGCTGGTCGTGGGGCGGGAGGGCGTGCGAACGGAATCGCTCGCAGGGCGGGACCCCCTGCAGGTGGTGGCTGAGTTTGTGCATCCCCCTCGGCCGGTGGCCCTGCCAGGGGTGCCAGGCTTCCACGGCGGAGCAGTGGGATACCTGGCCTACGATATGGTGCGCTTCTTCGAGCCCAAACTGCAGGCCACGGCCCCTCCCTCTACCGGCTTCGAGTGGCCGGAGGCGGTCTTCCTGTTGGCCGACGGACTGGTGGTCTTCGACCACGTGCGACATCGCCTCCTGGTGGCAGCCAACGCTCATCTGAACGGCGATGTGAACGCCGCCTATGAAGGGGCCGTGGTCAGTATCGAATCCCTGGTGGAACGGCTTGGTCAGCCCTTGCCCCTGCCCCGCCAGCCCAGGGCCCAGGGAGGCGGCCAGCTTCATTCCAACTTCAGTCGGGCGGATTTTGAGGCTGCGGTGCGGAAGGCCAAGGAATACATCGCTGCCGGTGACATCTTCCAGGTGGTGCTTTCCCAGCGGCTTCAACGCTGGACGGGGGCCGATCCCTTCTCCATCTACCGCGCCCTGCGCATGCTCAACCCCTCTCCCTACATGTTCTACCTGGAGCTTCCCGAGGGGCTGCGACTCATCGGCTCCTCGCCGGAGATGCTGGTGCGACTGGAGGAGGGCTTGGCCGAGGTGCGACCCCTGGCCGGCACCCGGCCGCGGGGGCGCACCCCTCAAGAGGATGAGGCCCTGGCTCGCGAACTTCTGAGCGATCCCAAGGAGCGGGCCGAGCACGTGATGCTGGTGGACCTGGGGCGCAATGATCTAGGACGGGTATGCCGTCATGGATCGGTGCGCGTGCCGCTAATGATGGGCGTGGAGCGCTATTCCCACGTGATGCACATCGTCTCCCAGGTGGTGGGCGAGTTGGACCCCGCTCACGACGGGTTCGACCTGATGCGGGCCACCTTCCCCGCCGGCACCGTCTCCGGCGCGCCCAAGGTACGGGCCATGGAGATCATTGACGAGCTGGAGGGAGAGCGACGCGGGCCCTACGCTGGGGCAGTGGGCTATTTCTCCTACTCGGGCACCATGGACACCTGCATCGCCATCCGCACCATCTGCTTCCAGAATCAGACCGCCTTCCTGCAGGCGGGGGCGGGGATTGTGGCCGACTCCGATCCGGCCCGCGAGTATGAGGAGACACTGCACAAGGCCCAGGCCCTGGCCGAGGCCATTGAGCGAGCAGAAGTGGGAGTGCTGTAGGTGTGAGGATAAGGAGAGCGAATAATGATCGTCGTCATTGACAACTATGATTCCTTTACCTACAACCTGGTCCAATATCTGGGCGAGTTGGGTGCGGAACTTCGGGTCTTCCGCAACGATCAGGTGACGCTGGCGGAGATCGAAGCACTGAGACCCACTCATATCGTCATTTCTCCCGGGCCGGGCGGTCCCCTGGATGGCGGGATATCCAATGAGGTGATCCGCCGCTTCGCTCCGCAAGTGCCCATCCTGGGGGTATGCCTGGGTCATCAGTGCATCGGCTATGCCTTCGGTGGACAGGTGGGCCGGGCAGGGCGCATCATGCACGGCAAGACCTCCCTCATCCACCACGAGGAGCATCCTATCTTCGAGGGGGTGCCTAACCCCTTCGAGGCGACCCGCTACCACTCCCTCATCGTGGAGGAGCCTCTGCCAGAGGAGCTGATCCCTATCGCCCGCACTGCAGAGGGGGAGCTGATGGGCCTGTGCCATCGGCGCTACCCGGCCATCGGGCTGCAGTTCCATCCCGAGTCCATCCTGACTGCAGAGGGAAAGCGGATTCTGCGCAACTTCCTGGAAATGAGGGGCGAGAGGAAGTGGAAAGCGGAGGCGAAGATGGAAAGACAACAAGGGTTGGACATTCGGGAGGCGATCGGGCGGGTGGTGGCCGGCCAGGACTTAAGCGAGGCGGAAGCAGAGGCAGTGATGGGACAGATCATGGCCGGGGAGGCCACGCCAGCCCAGATCGGCGCCTTCCTCACTGCCCTGCGGCTGAAGGGGGAGACGGTGGCGGAGATCACCGGCTGTGCCCGTGCCATGCGCGCTCACGCCACGCCCGTGCATCCCCAACGGCAGGACCTGGTGGACACCTGCGGCACGGGGGGCGACAGGACGGGCACCTTCAACATCTCTACCACCGCGGCCTTCGTCGTCGCCGGAGCGGGGCTGGGAGTGGCCAAGCACGGCAACCGCTCCGTGTCCAGCCGGTCGGGCAGTGCCGACGTGCTGGAGGCCTTGGGGGTCAACCTGGAGCTGACCCCCGAGCAGGTGGCGCGTTGCATTGACCAGGTGGGAATCGGCTTTCTCTTCGCTCCCCATCTTCATCCGGCCATGAAGCACGCCATCGGCCCCCGGCGGGAGATGGGGGTGCGCACCATCTTCAACATCCTGGGCCCTCTCACCAACCCGGCCGGTGCCCAGCGGCAGCTCATGGGGGTCTACGATCCCAATCTCACCAGCGTCCTGGCTCAAGTCCTGGGTGGGCTGGGAGTGCAGACGGCCTTCGTGGTGCACGGCGCCGACGGGCTGGATGAGCTCTCCACCACAGGGATCAACCGCGTGAGTTACCTCCGAGAGGGGTGGGTGAAGGACTTCTCCTTGGATCCGGCCGAACTGGGGCTTCCTGAGGCGCGAGTGAAGGATCTGCGAGGCGGGACGGCCGAGGAGAACGCGGAGATCACCCGGGCGGTGCTTTCGGGCGAGCAAGGCCCCCGTCGGGATGTGGTGCTGCTCAACGCAGCCGCAGCTTTGGTCGTCGGCGGCGGGGTGGAAGACATGGAGGAGGGGTTGAAACGGGCGGCCGAAGCGATAGACTCCGGCGCGGCGCTGGAGAAGCTGGAGGCCTTGGTGGCCTTGAGTCAGGAGCTGGGAGCGGCGAAATGATCCTCGAGCGCATCCTGGCCCACAAGCGGCGGGAGGTCGCCCTCCACAAGGAGATAATCCCGCAGGAGAGATTGGCGCAGGCAGCGGAGGTGCAATCGCCGGCCTTCGATCTGGGGGCTGCGCTGCGCCGGCCGGGGGTGACCCTCATCGCCGAGGTGAAGCGCGCTTCCCCCTCCAGGGGACTCCTGCGCCTCGACCTGGACCCGGCTGAGCTGGCCCTGGCCTATGCGCGGGGTGGGGCAGGGGCCATATCGGTGCTCACTGATGAACCCTTCTTCCAGGGCAGCCTGGGAGACCTGGTAGTGGTGAGGCGGGCGTTGGCCGAGGGAGGTTACAGGCTACCCATCCTGCGCAAGGATTTCATCCTCGACCCTTATCAGGTGGTCCAAAGCCGCGCCTACGGCGCCGACACGCTGCTCCTCATCGCCGCGGCCCTGTCGCCCCCAGAGCTGGCCCAGCTCCTGACCCTGTCCCGGGAGCTGGGGATGGAGCCCCTGGTCGAGGTGCACGATGAGTCGGACCTGGAGAAGGCCCTTTCCTGCGGATCCCAGATCATCGGCGTCAACAACCGCGATCTCCGTACTTTTCAGGTGAACCTGGACACGGCGCTGCGGCTGCGATCCCACATTCCTCCGGGGACACTGTTGGTCAGCGAGAGTGGGGTCCGAGATCCGGCCGATGTGGCCCGGCTGTCGGGTCAGGTGGACGGGGTCCTGGTGGGGGAAGCGCTGGTGACCGCCGCGGATCCGACGGCCATGGCGCGGGCCCTGGTGTCCGCCGGCGCAATGCACAAGGGAGAGATGGGGTGACAGGCACTATCATCAACATCGTCGCCGTGCTCATCGGGGGGTCCATCGGGGCGCTGCTGGGCGACCGGCTGCCAACGCGCACGCGGGAGACGGTGATGCACGGCCTGGGGCTGGTGACGCTGTTGGTGGGCCTGCAGATGGCGCTGAAGACAGGCAACGTGCTGATCGTCATGGGCAGCGTCCTCACGGGCGGTGTGCTGGGGGAGGCATGGCGGATCGAGGAGAGGCTGGAGGGGTTGGGGCACTGGTTCGAAGCACGGCTCAGCCGAGGACATCCCTCCTCGGCCGAGGGACACAGCATCAGCCGGGCCTTTGTCACCGCCAGCCTGATCTTCTGTGTCGGCCCCCTCACCGTGTTGGGCTCCATCCAGGATGGGCTGACGGGGGACTATCGGCTGCTGGCCATCAAGTCCATCCTGGATGGCTTCGCCGGGATGGCCTTTGCGGCGGCGATGGGGCCGGGGGTGCTCCTCTCCACCCTCACCATCCTCGTCTATCAGGGGGGATTGAGCCTGGCGGCCCGGCTGATGGGAGCAGGTTTGATCAGGGGCGCGGTGGCGGAGTCCCCGCCGGTGCTGGAGATGACCGCCGCAGGCGGGGTGCTGATCATGGGCATCGGACTGGTGCTGTTGGAGTTGAAGCGGGTGCGGGTAGCCAATCTCCTGCCGGCCATCGGGATCGCGCCGCTGGTCGCCTGGTTGATAGAGGCTGTGCCCCAATGGTTGAGATGAGGGTGGAAGGATGGTTCAGGTGAAAATCTGTGGCCTCACCAACCTGGAGGATGCGCTGGCGGCGGTGGAGGCCGGAGCAGACCTTTTGGGCTTTGTCTTCTATCCCCCGAGCCCCCGCTTCGTGCCCCTGAAGCAGGCCTGCCGGATCATTGAGGTCGTCCGTTGCTTGCCTCTTGCCCGACGTTCCTCTCTGTTGGCCAGGAGAGGGGGAGACCAGGGGACAAGGAGAAATGATTCCTCTCTCCCTGTCCCCTTGTCTCCGTGTCACTGTGTCTCCATCGTGGGTGTTTTCGTGGATGAGGAGCTGAACCGGGTGCAGGAGGCGATCCGTATGTCCGACCTGGATTACGCCCAACTGCACGGCGAGGAGCCACCGGCGTACGTCGCCGCCCTGGGAGAGCGGGCCATCAAAGCCCTGCGGGTGCGCTCAGCAGCCGATGTGGAGCGGCTGGGCGACTACCAGGCGGCGGCCTACCTTCTCGACGCCTACCACCCCACGAAGCCGGGGGGCACGGGGCAGGCCTGGGACTGGGGGCTGGCGGCCACAGCCAAGCGGTATGGCCCCATTATCCTGGCCGGGGGGCTGACCCCCGACAACGTGGCTCAGGCGGTGCGTCAGGTGCGACCGTGGGCCGTGGATGTCTCCAGCGGGGTGGAGTCCGCGCCGGGACGGAAGGATATTGTTAAGATGCGGCAGTTTGTGGCTGCGGCGAGTGATTTGACTCGAAGTGCAGGAGGGATGGTGTGACAGAACACCTGCCGGATGAGCGGGGACACTTCGGCCCCTATGGGGGGCGCTTCGTGCCCGAGACGGTGGTGCCCGCGCTGGAGGAACTAGAGGCAGCCTTCCACACGGCCTGGACGGATGGGGCCTTCCGAGCTGAGCTGGAGGGGCTGCTGGCCCATTACGCGGGACGGCCTACCCCCCTCTACCTGGCGGAACGGCTGACGGCCCACTGCGGCGGGGCGCGCATCTACCTCAAGCGGGAGGACCTGGCCCACACAGGCGCTCACAAGATCAATAACGGACTGGGGCAGGGGTTGCTGGCGCGGCGGATGGGCAAGCGCCGGCTGGTGGCGGAGACGGGCGCGGGGCAGCACGGCGTGGCGGTGGCCACCGTCGCCGCCCTCTTGGACATGGAGTGCGTGATCTACATGGGGGTGGAGGACATGCACCGCCAGGCCCTCAACGTAGCCCGCATGGAGCTGCTGGGCGCAGAGGTGCGAGGAGTGGACACCGGAAGCCGCACCCTGAAGGACGCCATCAACGAGGCCATCCGCGACTGGGTGACCCACGTCCGCGACACCCATTACCTGCTGGGCTCGGCCCTGGGCCCCCACCCCTACCCCCTGATCGTCCGCGAGTTCCAGTCAGTCATCGGCCAGGAGGCACGCCAGCAGATCTTAGAAGCTGAAGGGCGGCTGCCGGAGGTACTCATCGCCTGTGTGGGTGGGGGCTCCAACGCCATCGGTCTCTTCCACGCCTTTCGGGATGACCCGGTGCGGCTGATCGGAGTGGAGGCGGGGGGGCTGGGTATCGGGACGGGGCAGCACGCCGCTCGCTTCGCCGACCCCGAGCGGGGGCGCATCGGGGTGTTACATGGCACCAAGTCCTACGTATTGCAGGATGAGGACGGCCAGATCCTCTCCACCCATTCCATATCCGCTGGGCTGGACTACCCCGCGGTGGGGCCGGAACACAGTTGGCTGCGCGACCTGGGCCGCGCGGAGTACACCTACGCCACTGACGAGGAGGCGCTGGAGGCCTTTCGACTGCTGTGTCGGTTGGAGGGGATCATCCCCGCTCTGGAGTCGGCCCATGCCCTGGCGGAGGCGATCAGGCGCGCACCGGAGATGGATACGGATCAGATGATCATCGTCAACCTGTCTGGGCGAGGGGACAAAGACCTCGATCAAATAGCAGATAGCAAATGGCAGATAGCCGATGGCAGATGATCACATGGTCCTAGCATTGTCCAATAGAACGGGAGAGGAAAAGATCACGGCTGCCTTTCGACGGGCCAGGGATGAAGGACGAGCAGCGCTCATCACCTATCTGCCGCTGGGGTTCCCCACCCCCGAAGCGAGTTTGGACCTGGTGCAGGTCCTGGCCGAGGGGGGCGCCGACATCATTGAGCTCGGCATCCCCTTCTCTGATCCTCTGGCCGATGGGCCCACCATCCAGCGGGCTACCCATGCGGCCTTGCAGCAAGGGGTGACCCTGCTCCGATGCCTGGAGATGGCGGCCCAGGTGCGGACCCGAGGTGTGGAGGTGCCGCTGCTATTTATGGGGTATCTCAACCCCATCCTGGCCTACAGCCTGGAGCAGTTCGTCCAGGATTGCCGGGAGGTGGGTGTGGATGGGCTGATCGTGGCCGACCTGCCGCCGGAGGAGGCGGGTGAGCTGGAGGAAGCCTGCCGCGCCGAGGGGCGGGCGTTGGTGTACCTGTTGGCGCCCACCAGCACTCCGGCGCGGGTGGCCCTGATCGCGGGCCGAAGCACTGGCTTCGTGTACCTGGTTTCCGTCACCGGTGTGACAGGAGCCCGGGATAGGCTGCCCGACGGGCTGGCTGAGCTGGTGCGCTGCGTGCGCGCCGCCACCGACAAGCCCGTAGCCGTCGGCTTCGGCATCGCGGATGGCGCCCAGGTCCGGGCGGTGGGCCAACTGGCCGACGGCGTCGTCGTCGGCAGCGCCATTGTGGAGCGGGCAGGCTGGGGCGATGGTGCCCGCGAGGCGGTGAGGGATTTCGTCCGCAGCCTGTGCAGTGCTTTGGAGGAGGAGGGAGATGGCAGAGAATAGAAGGCGAATTTTAACTGGAGATCGGCCAACGGGCAAGCTCCACCTGGGACACTACGTCGGCAGTCTGGAGAACCGGGTGAAGTTGCAGGAGGAGTACGAGTGCTTCTTCATCATCGCCGACCTGCACACCCTGACCACCCGGCCGGAGAAGGGGTTCCTGAAGGAGCTACCGGATAACATCCGGGAGATGGTGCTGGACTACCTGGCGGTGGGCATTGACCCGGAGCGGAGCACCATCTTCGTGCAGTCGGCTATCCCTGAGACCTACGAACTGAACACCCTCTTCGAGATGCTGGTCACGGTGCCCCGTCTGGAGCGGGTGCCTACTATCAAGGAGATGGCCCAGGCGGCCAACCTAGAGGTGATTCCCTTCGGCCTCCTCGGCTACCCGGTGCTGCAGGCGGCCGATATCCTGCTGCCCCGTGCTCACCTGGTGCCGGTGGGGAGGGACAACGAGGCCCACATCGAGGTGGCGCGGGAGATCGCCCGCCGCTTCAACCGCCTCTACGACGAGGTCTTCCCCGTCCCGGAGGCGCTCATCGGCGATGTGCCCGCTCTGGTGGGGACAGACGGCCAGGCCAAGATGAGCAAATCTTTAGACAATGCCATCTTCCTCTCAGATGATGAGAAGACCGTCACCCAGCGGGTGTTCAGCATGTACACCGATCCCAAACGGATCCGCGCCGACATCCCCGGCACCGTGGAGGGGAATCCGGTCTTCATCTACCACAACATCTTCAACCCCGATGTGGAGGAGGTGAACGATCTCAAGGAGCGGTACCGTAAGGGCCGGGTGGGGGATGTGGAGGTAAAGTGGAAGTTGGCCCGGGCGCTCAACAATTTCCTGGACCCCATCCGCGAGCGGCGGGCTCGCTACGCCTCACAGCCAGGGCTGGTGGAGGAGATCCTGGATGCGGGCATCCGCCGCATGTGCCAGGAAGCCCGGGAGACGATGGGTCTGGTACGGGAGGCGATGGGGTTGTATGGGGGAAGGAGGTGCCTATGACGAGAAGGTGAACAGATGGGTGTCCCCAACTCAAAACTCGCAGCTCATAACTTTCAATCTGTAACCTTCAACTTACAACTCTTCACTCAAGGAGGCTGAAATGAAGGAGACCAAGATCCTACTCGCTGAGGAGGATATCCCAACCCAGTGGTACAACATCCAGGCCGATCTCCCCGAGCCACTGCCGGCGACGCTGCACCCCATCACGCTTCAGCCGTGCGGTCCTGAGGACCTGCTTCCCATCTTCCCCATGGCCCTGATCCTGCAGGAGGTGAGCCAGGAGCGCTGGATCGATATCCCGGAGGAGGTGCGGGATGTCTGGAGGATGTGGCGTCCCACACCCATGTATCGGGCCAGGCGCTGGGAGAAGGCCCTGGACACCCCAGCCCACATCTACTACAAGTACGAGGGGGTCAGCCCGCCGGGCAGCCACAAGCCCAACACCGCTGTGGCCCAGGCCTACTACAACAAGATGGAAGGGCAAACGCGCCTGACCACCGAGACCGGCGCCGGACAATGGGGCAGCGCCCTGGCCTTTGGCTGCAACCTCTTCGGCCTGGAGTGCAAGGTGTACATGGTCCGCATCAGCTATGAGCAGAAGCCCTACCGAAAGAGTATGATGCAGGCCTGGGGAGCCGAGGTGGTGCCCAGTCCCAGCCCCGATACCAGCTATGGGCGCCAGCTCCTGGCCGAAGCCCCGGAGACCACTGGCAGCCTGGGCATTGCCATCAGCGAGGCCGTGGAGGACGCTGTCACTCACGAGGGCACCAAGTACTCCCTGGGGAGCGTGGTCAACCACGTCCTGATGCACCAAACGGTCATCGGGCTGGAAGCCAAGAAGCAGTTCGAGATGGCCGGAGAGTACCCGGACATCATGATCGGCTGCATCGGCGGTGGCTCCAGCTTCGCCGGTTTCTCGTTGCCCTTCGTCCGTGACAAGATCGTCGAGGGCCAAGACATCCGCTTCATCGCTGTGGAGCCCACCGCTTGCCCCTCGGTGACCAGGGGCCTCTACGCCTACGACTGGGGCGATGCAGCCGAGACGGGGCCGGTGGTCAAGATGCACACCCTGGGACACCGTTTCGTTCCCCCCCCCATCCACGCGGGTGGCCTGCGCTATCACGGCATGGCCCCGATCATCTGTCACCTGCACCGGCTGGGCATCATGGAGGCAGTGGCTGTGCACCAGAACCCGGTCTTCGCCGCAGCGGTGAGCTTCGCCAAAGCCGAAGGGATCATCCCTGCGCCCGAGCCAGCCCATGCCATCAAGGTGACTATGGATGAGGCCCTCAAGTGCAGGGAGACGGGCGAGGAGAAGGTGATCGCCTTCCTCTTGTGCGGGCATGGCCACTTCGACATGGCCGCCTACGACAGCTTCCTGGCTGGCAAGCTGGAGGACTACGAGCTGCCTGAGGAGGAGATCCAAAAGGCGCTGGCCGCGCTGCCGCAGGTTGGTTCGTAATCGGACACGTAGAGGCGTACCCTTGCGGTCGCCCCTGGGCGCAAGGACAACCGCAAGGGTTGCCCCTACCCATTTGACCTCTAGCCTGAAATCCCCTACAATAAGGGGCTAATAGACAAGCAGGGTCTAAGGGGGCCTGGTTCCGCGAGGAGCGAGGCCCTGTTGGTTAGGGGAGGGGATGAACTGGAGGCTGTGGGGCCCTGGCTGGGCTACGACGAGGTGTTCTTCGACTGCGACAGCACCCTGACTGCCACGGAGGGGATTGACGAGCTGGCTCGCCTTACCTTTGCAGATACAGGCAAGGGGATGGCGGAGGCTATCGAGCAGCTCACCCGCCGGGCTATGGAGGGGGAGGTCCCCCTGGAGGAGGTGTACGCCGAGCGGCTGGGGCTGTTACGACCCACCCGAGAGGATCTACATTGGCTGGCCCTGCGCTACCGCGAAAGGGCTGTGCCGGAGGCCCGGGAGCTGATCGCAGCCTTGCACTTTCTGGGACGCCGGGTTCACATCGTCAGCAGCGGGTTGTCCGAGCCAGTCGTGGCCTTCGGAAACTGGCTGGGGGTCCCCTCGGATTGCATCCACGCCGTGGGGCTGGAGTTCGACCAACTGGCCGGCCGCTGGTGGGAGTATTTCCAGGGAGATCCCAACCCCGCGGAGCGGTATCTGGATTTCGTGCCCGGACCACTGTCCGAAAGCCGGGGCAAGGCGGCGGTTATTAGCCAGGTGCGGCGGAAGCCCGGGCGGGCGCTGCTGGTGGGCGACGGCGTCTCCGATCTGTTGGCCCGTCCAGCAGTGGAGCTCTTCGTGGGCTTCGGTGGGGTGGTCCATCGGGAGCGCGTCGCGGCCGGAGCCGATGTCTACGTCGCCGCAGCCAGCCTGGCCCCCATCCTCCCCTTGGCGACCTGCGCTGAGGAGTATGAACAGTGCCGGAGCACACCCCACCAGGCCCTCTTTGACCAAGGGCTGGCCCTCACCTTCCAAGACCGCGTGACCTTCCACCATCCGAGACGGAGAGAGAGCTTCTATGCCTCCTACCAAGCTTTTCATCCCCGGTCCAACCGAGGTGCGGCCTGAGGTCTTGCAGCACCTCAGCCGGCCGATGATCGGCCACCGCAGCGCCGAGTTCGCTCAGCTCTTCCAAGGGCTTCAGCCCCGCCTGCGGCAACTGTTCCAGACCCAACATCGCGTTTACATCTCCACCTCCTCGGGTTCCGGCCTGTGGGAGGGGGCGGTGCGCAACTGTGTCCGCACGCGCTGCCTGAATCTGCTCAACGGGGCCTTCGGCGCGCGCTGGCGTCAGGTGACCCTGGCCAATGGCAAGCAGTCGGTGGCCGTGGAAGCGGATTGGGGCCAGGCCATCCGGCCGGAGCAGGTGGAAGACGCGCTGGGGCGCGAGCGCGTGGACGCGGTGACCTTGGTGCACAGTGAGACCAGCACTGGGGTGCTGAACCCGCTGGCGGAGATCGCCGAGGCGGTCCGCCGATTCCCCGAGGTCCTGCTGCTGGTGGATACGGTGAGCTCCCTCGGCGGGGTGGACATCCCGGTGGACAAGCTGGGGATGGATGTCTGTCTCACCTCCTCCCAGAAGGCATTGGCCCTACCGCCGGGATTGGCCCTGGCCTCGGTCAGCGATCGAGCCCTGGTGCGGGCCCAGGAGGTGGAGAACCGGGGCTACTACTTCGACTTTCTGGTCTTCGAGGAGTACCTGGCCCGCAACCAAACCCCCACCACACCGCCCATCTCCCTCCTCTATGCCCTGGACGTTCAACTGGATCGCATCCTGGCCGAGGGGCTGGAGGCCCGTTTTCGACGCCACCAGGCCATGGCCCAGATGGTGTGGAACTGGGCGGAGGAGCGGGGGTTCGAGCTCTTCGCTGAGGAGGGGTATCGCTCGCCCACGGTCACGGTGGTGTGCAACACGCGGGGGGTTGATGTCCAGGCCCTGCGGGCTCACCTGAGGGAGCGGGGCATGACCATCGCCGACGGCTACGGGCCCTTGAAGGGCAAGACCTTCCGCATCGCTCACATGGGGGACCTGACCCCGGCGGAAGTGGAGGAGGTGCTGGCGGCGGTGGATGATTTTCTGGGCCAATGAGGGGAAGGGGATGATGTACCGGATTCTGATCGCTGCCTCGCTGTCGGAGGCCAGCCTGCACCTGTTGGAGAGCGACCCGGAGGTAACTTTCGAGGTGTGCAAGCCCCCCCTGGATGAGGCGGCCCACGGGCGGCTGGCTGATTGCGAAGCCCTCATCGTCAGCAGCCAAGCCACGGTGGACGAGGAACTCCTGGCGAGTGCGCCCCATCTGAAGGTGATCGGGCGAGCAGGTGCGGGATTGGACAACATGGACATCGAGGCCGCCTCCCGCCGGGGGGTGCTGGTCATGAATGTGCCGGGGGGCAATACCATCGCCGCGGCGGAGCACACGATGGCCCTGCTCCTGGCCCTCTGTCGCAACATCCCCCAATCTCATGTCTCCTTGACGAGGGGGGAGTGGCGCCGGGACGATTTCCTGGGGGTGCAGCTCCACGGGAAGACCTTGGGGATCATTGGCCTGGGGCAGGTGGGCTCCCGAGTGGCCCGGCAGGCCCAGGGGTTTGGCATGGAGGTGGTCGCCTGCGATCCCCACATCTCGGTTGAGGCGGCCCGCGACCTGCGGGTGACCCTCCTAGAGTTGGACGAACTGCTGCGGCGGTCGGACTTTATCACCCTCCATGTCCCCCTCACCCCCGCCACGCGGGGGCTGATCGGCGCCCGGGAGATCGCACAGATGAAGGCGGGGGTACGCATTGTCAACACCGCCCGCGGCGCGCTGATTAACTCCGCAGCCCTCTACCAGGCCCTCACCTCCGGCCACGTCGCGGGCGCGGCGCTGGACGTCTTCGAGACCGAGCCCCCCCTGGGCGATCCGCTGCTGGCTCTGCCCAATGTGATTGCCACCCCCCACTTGGGGTCCAAGACCGAGGAAGCGCAGCGTGATGTCTCCGCTCAGATCGTGAGCCAGGTGCTGGATGCGCTGCGCGGCCGGGATTACCGCAACGCGGTCAACATGCCCTTCGTGGATGGTGCCTCCTTTCAAGAGCTGCGCCCCTATCTGAGCTTGGCGGAGCGAATTGGTTCTATGCAGATGCAATTGGCCCAGGGGAGGGTTAATCGGGTGGAGGTGGAGTATCGGGGCCAAGAGGTAGCGGAGCTGGTCAAACCGCTGACTGTGGCGCTGCTCAAGGGGCTGCTGATGCATGTGGTGGGCCCAGATCAGGTCAACTACGTCAACGCGCCTCTGCTGGCCAACCAGCGGGGCATCGTCGTTGCTCAGACCAAGGGGCTGCCTGCGCCGGACTATCCCAACCTCATCTCCTGTAAACTGACCACCGATGTAGGCGAGCAACTCATCGCCGGGACCCTCTTCAGCCGAAAGGTACCGCGCATCGTCCAGATTGACGAATACCGCATGGACGCCCTGCCGGAGGGGATTATGCTGGTCATGGTCAGCCGGGACGTGCCGGGGGTGATCGGTCAGGTGGGCACCTTCCTGGGCCAGCATCACATCAACATCGCCGAGTGGCGGCTGGGGCGCAACCGCCCCGGCGACCGGGCGCTCTCGGTCATCAACCTGGACACCGAGATATCCGACCACGTGATGGGGGAACTGGCGGAGCTGCCGGAGGTGATTGACATTCGACAAGTGGTGTTGTAACGACGTAGGGGCGTCATTGAATGACGCCCCTACTCACTCACGCCCTCTCAGGCCGCCAGGGGCACGGTCGCATCATCGCTGACCAGGGCCTTGAATTCCTCCTCCTCCAGCGTTTCCACCTCCACCAGCCGTCGAGCCACCGCCTCCAGCCTGTCCCGGTGGGCAGTCAGGACCTCCTTGGCCCGCTGATAGGCCTGATCAATGATACGCCGCACCTCCTGGTCTATCTCCTGGGCCACGGCCTCTGAGTAATCCCGCTGCTCCCCAATCTCCCGCCCCAGGAAGACCAACTCCTCCCGCTGGCCAAAGGTCAGCGGCCCCAGGGACTCGCTC
>Ga0172365_10000605_pt1 | contig 24568 bp, 34 predicted proteins | sample LakKivSesite48cm_FD_114535 | JGI IMG/M metagenome (GOLD analysis project Ga0172365, IMG submission 114535) | Sediment microbial communities from Lake Kivu, Rwanda - Sediment site 48cm | ecosystem: Environmental > Aquatic > Freshwater > Lake > Sediment | place: Rwanda: Western Province, Lake... | reverse complement strand
GTGCTAAAGCAAAATGACTGAAGATGAGTTGGAAAAAACAATAAAGGAACTGCAGGAAAAAATAGAACAGGATGAGGAAAAAACCTATTCAAAAATAGTAATTAAAGAGTATCGCAATCCTACAAATTTTGGAATTCTTGAACATCCAGATGCAGATGGTACAATTAAAGGACCATGTGGCGACACAATGAAGATTACTATAAAGATAAAAAATGGTAAGATAAAAGATGCACGGTTTTGGACAGACGGTTGTGGCGCGACAATTGCATGTGGTAATATGCTTACAAAGATGATCAAAAGAAAAAAACCAAGTGAAGCTTTAGAGATTTCTCAAGATGATTTAATTAAAAAATTAAATGGTTTGCCAAAAGAGCATTCTCATTGCGCAAAACTTACTTTGATTACTTTAAATAAAGCTTTAGAAAAACATATTGAGAGAAAATAATTATGGTGAATATTTCTGAGTCTATAGCATTTGGTCCGGTTCCTTCACGTCGTCTTGGACATAGTCTAGGTATAAACAATATTCCGCCTAAAATTTGTACATATTCCTGTATTTATTGTCAACTTGGAAAAACAATAAAAATGCAGATTCAACGACAACAGTTTTATGAATCAGAAAAAATTGTAAACGCTGTAAAAAACAAGGTGAAAAAAGCAAAATCTAAAGGTGAATCTATTGATTATCTTACTTTTGTTCCTGATGGCGAACCAACTCTAGATTCCAACCTGGGTAAAGAGATATTAGATCTTAAAGAGTTGGGTATCAGAATTGCTGTTATTACAAACGCTTCTCTACTGTGGGAAAAAGATGCAAGGGATCATCTTAGTAATGTGGATTGGGTTTCTTTGAAAATTGATACAGTTGATCATGCAATCTGGAAAAAAATAAATAAACCTCACAAATCTCTTAGGTTTGAGAGAATACTGGATGGAATATCAGAGTTTTCATTATCTTTTAAGGGTTGTCTAACAACTGAAACCATGCTTATTAAAAATGTAAATGATCAAATTAAAAATATTGAGGATACTGCTGATTATATTAAGGGATTAAATCCAAAAAAAAGTTATCTTTCTGTTCCCACAAGACCACCTGCAGAGATTGAGGTTAAACCTACTTCTGAAAATAATCTTAACATAGCATATCAGGTTTTTACAAAACATGGTATTGATACTGAGTATCTAATAGGATATGAAGGAAATAATTTTGGATTTACAGGTGACATAGTAGAGGATCTTTTGGGTATAGCATCGGTGCATCCAATTAGAAAAGAGGGTGTAATTGAGTTGTTAAAAAAAGCTGATAAAGATTGGAGTGTCGTTGATAATTTATTGCATGAGAGCAAATTGATGGAAGTTGAATATCAAAATAGGAAATTTTATGTTAGAAAATTTGAGCGAGTATAGGAGAATGATTTGACATGGTACCAAAAAGAATGTTTTTCACAAAAGGAGTAGGCAGACATAAACATGAATTACAGTCATTTGAGCTTGCTTTGCGTGATGCAGGGATAGAAAAATGCAACATTGTAACTGTGTCTAGTATAGTTCCGTCTCATTGTAAAATTATTCCGCGTGAAAAAGCGATACAAGAACTTAGGGCTGGGCAAATAACCTATTGTGTAATGGCAAGAAATTGTACAAATGAACCAAATCGCTTAGCTGGAGCTGCAATTGGTGTAGCATTGCCTAAAGAACCTGATTCATATGGTTATATCTCTGAGCATCACTGTTTTGGCGTTAAAGGTACGAAACTGGAAGATTATGCTGAGGATCTTGCTGCAACTATGCTTGCAACAACGCTTGGTTTAGAGTTTGATTCTAATAAAGCATGGGATGAAAGAAAACAGGAGTATAAGATGAGTGGAAAAATCGTTCGAACTCAGAGCGTTGCCCAAACTGCAGAAGGAGACAAAAATGGATTGTATACAACGGTTATAGCAGCAGCGATTTTTTGTGAGAAATAAAAAAAGGTGATATGATTGTTTAACGATGAAGTGATGAAGAGGTTTAAAAATCCAAACAATGCAGGTGATCTTAAAATTTTCAATGGCAGAGGAATAGCAGGTGATCCTGTTTGCTCTGATGTTGTTGATATAAAGATAGTTTTTGAGAACGGTCGGATAAAAAATGCTTGTTTTAAGGTTTTTGGCTGTCCTAGTGCTGTATCAACAACAGATGTTTTTAGTGATATGATAAAAAATAAAACCATAAAGGAAGCACTGCATGTAAAAGAAGAAGACATATCACGTTCTTTAGGAGGATTACCAATTGAATCTATGCATTGTACCCATCTTCCCACTGAGGCATTTCTGAAAGCTATAGACGACTATTTACATTTTATTTCAAATAAAAGATAAAATATGTATTAATAATGGAGAAAGGTAATATGGAAAAAACAGATGTATTGATTTTAGGTGGTAGTGCAGCAGGTATTGTCGTAGCAGTAACTGGAAAAAATTGTTATCCAAAAAAAAGTTTTATGGTAATTCGCAAAGAAAAGCAAGTACTTGTTCCTTGTGGAATTCCATATATTTTTGGATCATTAGATAGTAGCGAAAAAGATGTCATACCAGATACGGTACTGACAAATATAGGGGTTGAATTAAAAATCGATGAAGTTGTCTCAGCAGACTCAAAGAAAAAAACATGTACAACAAAAGATGGTACTGTTATAAGTTATGAAAAACTTGTATTTGCTACCGGTTCAAAAGTAAAAGTACCTAAATGGCTCAAAGGAGCAGAAAAAGAAAATGTTTTTACTGTTCCAAAAAACAAAGAATACCTTGATAAGATGTTAGCTAAAATAAAAACATGTAAAAAAATAGTTATTGTTGGCGGCGGTTTTATTGGTGTTGAATTATCAGATGAAATAAACAAACTTGGGAAAGAAGTAACTATTGTTGAGATACTTCCACATATATTACTTGCTGCTTTTGATGAAGAGATATCTTGCAAAGCTGAAGAGATACTCAGATCTCGTGGTATAAATATTAAAAACAACGTTGGAGTAAAAGAAATACTAGGTGATAAAATTGCAACTGGTGTTTTATTAGAAAACGGCGAAAAACTAGCTGCGGATGCTATCGTTTTATCAATGGGATATTATCCAAATACAGATCTTGCAAAAAGCGCAGGAGTAGCAATAAATGATAAAGGATTCATTAAAGTAGATGAGTATATGCGGACAGATAACTATGATATTCTAGCCATTGGAGATTGTGCTGAAAAAAGGGATTTTATTACTAGAAAATTAAATACTATCATGCTTGCATCTACTGCTTGTGCTGAAGCAAGAATCGCAGGGATGAACCTTTTTAAACTTTCTGCAGTAAAAACATTTAGTGGAACTATTGCGATTTTTTCAACTGCACTAGGAGAAACTGGTTTTGGTATAGCTGGTATTACAGAAAAGATAGCTCATGATGAAAATTTTGATATTGTTACCGGAACTTTTGAAGGAGTTGATAAACATCCTGGTTCACTACCAAGTGTTCATAAGCAGTTTGTGAAGTTAATTGTTGCTAGGGAAAGCGGCCTTATTCTTGGTGGTGGTGTAGCCGGTGGTTTAAGTGCAGGAGAACTAACTAATATAATTGGTTTTGCCATTCAAAATAAGATGACGGCAAATTCCCTTTTAACTGCTCAGATAGGAACACATCCTTTGATTACTGCACCTCCTACAGCATATCCTCTTATTAAGGCTGCTGAAGCTGCAGTTAAAAAAATGAATGAAAAAAGAGGAGATTAAAAATTTAAATGATTGAATTTGAACCAAAAATTGTAGGTTTTCTATGTAACTGGTGTAGCTATGCTGGAGCTGATCTTGCTGGTACGAGTAGAATTCAGTATCCTCCTAATATGAGAATAATTAGAGTGATGTGTTCTGGTGCAGTTGATCCCGTGTATATTTTACGTGCATTACTTGATGGTGCTGACGGGGTTTTTGTAGGAGGTTGTCATCCTGGTGATTGTCACTATATTGATGGTAATTATAAAGCACGTCGGCGAATTGTTTTGTTGAAAAATATTCTGGGAACATTGGGATTGGAACCAGAGAGAATATGGATAAGGTGGATTTCAGCTTCTGAAGGACAAAGATTTGCAGATACTGTAAAGGAGATGACTACGGCAATTCGAAAACTAGGTCCAAACCCTATTGTTAAACACTGGAATATTTGATAGAGGTATAATTAATGGATGTTATAGATTCACGCAAGCTTGATTCACAGTTCAAATATCAAATAGCAAGTGAACCAGGCGGAGAGGGTATATTGAAATGTTTTGCCTGTGGATCATGTACTGCTCGATGCCCAGAGATGGATGTAAAACCAGAATGGAATCCACGTGTTATAATTAGAAAAGCATTATTAGGATTAAAAGAGGAAGTATTATCAAGTGAATTTATCTGGATTTGCAGTGCACATTATAGGTGTCTGGAGAAATGTCCTCAAGGGGTTGATGTAAAAGCGGTAATGAATGCAGTTCGTAATGCACGATTAATAGAAGAACAGATGGAAGATATTACTGGAAAGAAAACCAAAAAATATCTTGATTTGAATTTTAAATATAAGATTGTTGAAGATGAAGCCGGCAAAGGTCTATATGAATGTTTTTCCTGTGGGACTTGTACTGCAGGATGTCCTGAGCGAGAACTTGACCCGTTGTATTCACCAAGGAAAGTGATAAAAAATGTATTGCTAGGTATGAAAGATCATGTTTTTTCTAATAAATTTGTCGAAATTTGTTCTACTCATTACCGATGTATTACTCAATGTCCACAAGGTGTTGAGATACCAAAATTAATGAATGCTATCCGTAACATTGCGATTAGAGAGGGATATCATAGACCATGATAAAAAAGAAAGATTTAGATAAATCAGAAAAACTTAAATTTGCATTTTACTGGGCTGCAAGTTGTGGTGGCTGTGAGATAGCTGTTCTTGATATTGATGAAAAGATTTTAGATATTACTAAAAAAGTAGATATTGTATTCTGGCCTGTTGCATTAGATACAAAATATAAAGATGTCGAAGTAATGGTGGATGGAAGTATTGATGTATGTTTTTTTAATGGTGCAATTCGTACTTCAGAAAATGAACATATTGCAAAACTTTTACGGAAAAAATCAAAGATATTAATCGCATTTGGTGCTTGTGCGATTAGTGGTGGTATCCCTGGTCTTGCAAATCTTGCAAATCGTGAGGAAATCTTTAAAACATTATATCTTGAGAATCCGTCAACCTTTAATCCTGAAAAAACTTTGCCAAAGACGACTTCCAAAATCAAAGAAGGTGAACTCGTACTTCCTGAGTTTTATGATACTGTAAAAAGTCTTGGTCAAGTAGTCGATGTAGATTATTATCTTCCTGGTTGTCCACCGCCAACTGAATTGATTATAGATGCAGTGAATCTAATATTTGAAAATAAATTGCCTGCTAAAGGATCTGTTTTAGCTCCATTGAAATCCGTCTGTGATGAATGTCCTCTTGAAAAAACTGAGAAAAAAATCAAGAAATTAAAACGGATATATGAAGTAGAAAAGATAGATCCAAGTAAATGTCTCCTTGAGCAAGGTATTCTTTGTATGGGACCTGCAACACGCGGTGGATGCAATGCACGATGCCTGCATGCCAATATGCCTTGTACTGGTTGTGGTGGTCCTACACCTAATTCTTTGGATCAAGGTGCTAAGATGATGTCTGCACTTGCATCTGTTCTTGGTATCGAGGGTGAAGAAAAGATGAGCGACAAAGAGATAGATCAGCTGATTGAACATGTACAAGATGTTGTTGGTTCTTTTTATAAATATACGTTACCCGCTTCTATTATAAATAGGAAGGTGATAAAACGAAAATCACAATAATTTATGATAATGAGGTTCTTGAAAAAGGCATTGGCCTTAAATCTGATTGGGGATTTGCTTGTTTAATCGAGACTAGAGAAACAACTATTCTTTTTGATACCGGAGCTAGAGGTGATATATTGCTTGGTAACATTGAGAAGCTTGGCATAGATCCTGGAATTATAAAGAAAATAGCTATATCGCACGAGCATGGGGACCATAATGGAGGATTACAAGCACTTGCATCTGTTGTTGGTGACGTTGAGCTCTATCGACTAGCAAAGCAAAGACCCAGGGAAAACATGGTTCTCATATCTGCTGACGATTCCCGGAAGATTACCGAAGCAGTGTATACGACAGGTAGACTTAAGGGTTCGGTAGATGAGCAGTCTTTGGTTCTTAAAGGTAAAAAAGGTTGTTATGTTCTTGTTGGTTGTTCTCATCCAGGTGTCGAAGATATTCTTAACGTTGCAAAAAAGCATGGTGGTATTATAGGTTTAATTGGTGGTTTTCATGGTTTTAACAATTTTAATGCGGTACAAGATTTAGATTTTATTTGCCCCTGTCATTGTACTCAGCATAAACGAGAGATAAAGGAGCTTTACCCACAGATGTACACTGACTGTGGTGTAGGAAAAGTGATTGAAATCTAGGTAAAGTTATGAACATGAGTCATCTAAAGAAATGGCTTGATCAGATGGACGAGGTTTTTTTGATAGATCTTGGTATTAAACAGAATCAATCTATTATGGATTTTGGTTGTAACAGGGGTACCTACGCCATTCCGGCAACAAGGATAGTTGAAGAGAGGAAGTGTCTATGCTATTGATAAAAACAATCGAGGATGAGGAAGAAGGGAAAAAGAAATGGAATTAGATACTTTTGCGTGGATAGCAATTTTTGCATCCTTAGCTGCAATTATCAATGGGTTAGGGATATTTACTATTTATAAGAATAAAAAATGGGCTGAAAAAGCAATAATATATTTAATGTGTTTCGCAGCAGGAATCTTAATCTCAGTTCCTTTAATGTTTGCTTTTCCTCAGGCTGTAGAAAAAAATTTCTATGCAGGGTTCGCAGGATTAGTTGGATTTTTATTTATGTTTTTTAGCAATCAAATAATAACATATAAAACTAAACAAAAAAGCTTGGCATTTGGTATTGTTGCTGCAGAGGGTATCGGAATTCATTCCCTTATTGATGGCATTATATATACAATTACTTTCAGTGTCAGTACGTTAACTGGTTTTGTCGCAGGAACAGGTTTAGTTATCCATGAATTTGCAGAAGGAGTAATTATTTTTTCAGTTTTATTGGAAGGAGGATTAACAAAGAAAAAAGCTGCAGTGTATGGGTTCTTAGTAGCAGCTGTTACAACGCCGATTGGTGCGTTTGCTGTGTATCCCTTTATAAGTAGATTGGATAGTTCCTTTTTAGGATTAGCGCTAGGTTTTGTCTCAGGTATTTTAATTTATACTTCTGCGTCCCATCTTTTACCTGTAGCACAAGAGCACAAAAAAAAGCACTCTATGATTGCTTTCCTTGCGGGAGTAGCATTGGCTCTATTTATTGTATTTACAAAACTCGTTTGAATAGGGAAGATAAATTATAGATTTATGAAAAAAAAGGATATGGACTCAAAGATTGAAGTTTTGAATAAAAAAATAGAAACTTGTACAAAATGCAGATTACATAAAACTAGAATTCATGCTATTCATGGTGAAGGAAATCTTGATACAAAAATTATGCTAGTTGCTCAGGCACCAGGATTCAAAGAAGATGAAGTGGGAAAAATGTTCATTGGTCCTTCTGGAAAAGTATTAGATGAATTATTGGAGTTAAATAATGTGCAGCGAGACGATCTTTATATGACAAACTTGATTAAATGTATGCTTCCCGATTATCGGAATCCTAAACAGGATGAAATTGACATATGCAGTGATTACTTAGATAAAGAAATAGAATTGATTAATCCAGCTGTATTAGTACCATTGGGCCATTATGCAACTACATATCTTTTAGAAAGATACAATCTTGAAATACCGCCGAAAAAAGATTTTTACAAACTTTATGGAAAGTTAGTTTTAACAAATGATCGTAAAATATTACCTTTGCAGCATCCCGCCGCTGTTGTTTACCGTCCAATGTTAAAACAGGTATTGAAAAATAATTACCACAAGCTAAATGTAATATCTAGCGAGTGTAAGTGGTACCAGTTATGCCCTATGAAAAGTTATTACGAAGAGGGAATATTAGATAAAAGATGGGTTGAACTATATTGTAAGGGGGACTGGGAGAACTGCATTAGATATCACATGGAAGAGAATAACGAAACCCATCCAGATTATATGCTACCAGATGGAACTCTTGATAAAAAACTAGCAATATATGAAAATGTAGATTTAAAAAATATATAGAAAAAATTAGGAAAGAGGATATGAAGAGAAGATATGTAATTCTAAAAAATAGGAATCAAGTATGGTAAGAATTGAATTGTTTGAAAAATATAGCAAAGAATATGATGAATGGTTCATTAAGAATCGAGATATTTACTCAGCAGAATTAAATGCTATAAAAAGTTTGATTCCTTACAATAAATCTGGTGTTGAAATAGGTGTAGGGACTGGTAGATTTGCCTTACCTCTTGGGATAAAAGTTGGTGTAGAACCATCAAAGAGAATGACTGAAATATCAAGAAAAAAAGGGATAAAAGTATATGAAGGTGTAGCAGAACAACTTCCTTTTAACAATGAAACATTTGATTTTGTTCTTTTTGTTACAACAATATGTTTTGTTGATGATTTGACAAAATCGTTTGAAGAGGCGCACAGAGTTTTAAAAACTGATGGTTTTATTCTTATTGGATTTGTAGATAAAGAGAGTGAGTTAGGTAAAAAATATCAGCTAAAAAGGGAAAAAAGCAAATTCTATAAAGATGCTACTTTTTATTCAGTAAAAGAGGTTATAAATATTTTAAGAAAAACAAACTTTGGAGATATGCTTATTAAACAAACGGTTTTTTCTAGCTCAATCGGTAGATTAGATTCCATAGAAGATAGCTATGGCAAGGGTAGTTTTGTTATAATAAAAGCAAATAAAAAATAATATATAGGGAGAATAAAAAAATGGTAGCTGACGAAAGGTTGATTGCTTTTGGTCCAGTTCCATCAAGGCGCTTAGGACAGAGTATCGGAATAAATAATATTCCACCAAAAATCTGTACATACTCTTGCGTTTATTGTCAACTTGGGGTAACAAAAAACATGCAGATCAAACGACAAAAATTTTATGAACCTCAAGAAATCGTAGAATCAGTAAAGATAAAAAATAACGCAGCTAAGAATAAAGGTGAAAGAGTGGATTATTTGACTTTTGTTCCAGATGGAGAACCAACATTAGACAATAACCTTGGTAGAGAAATAGAGATGCTTAAAAACCTAAGGATAAAAATAGCAGTTATTACAAACTCATCTTTGATATGGAAAAAAGATGTTCAGGATGATTTAGTTAAGGCAGACTGGGTTTCTCTAAAAATTGATACAGTTGATCAAAAAATATGGCATCGTATCAATAGACCTTATGGTTCTCTAAATCTTAATGATATTATGCAGGGAATTACGAAGTTTTCGAATTCGTTTAAAGGTGATTTGGTAACTGAAACGATGCTTATTCAGAATGTTAATGATGGATCCGAGGGATTGGAAAAGGTTGCCAAGTTCATAGCAGATTTATCTATAAAAAAGAGCTACATTTCTATTCCAATTAGACCACCTGCAGAAAGATGGGTAAAATCTGCTGATGAAAATGAAGTAAATAGAGCTTTTCAAATTTTCAAAGACAAGGGAATCGAAGTTGAGTATCTTATTGGTTACGAGGGAAATGCTTTTGCTTTTACTGGAGATATAGAGAAGGATTTACTTAGCATCATGTCAGTACATCCTATGAGAGAAGATGGCGTAAGAAAATTATTATCAAAAGCTAATGCAGATTGGAGTATTATAGAAAAACTTCTCATTAAAGAAAAAATTATACAAACGGAATACAATGGTAAGAAATTTTATATGAGAAAATTATCGATTGGAAATCATGATAAAAAAGGTGGAGATTTTTAATATTACAAAAAATAAGGATAGTGGTTAAATATGATGAAACAAAAAACTACTGAGGAATATATTGAGACTATATACATGCTTCAAAATCGAAATGGTTACGCAAGGACCGGCATGATATCTATTGAAATGCATGTAAAACCTTCTTCAGTAACTGAGGTATTACAAAAACTTCAATCAGCAGGTTATGTAAAATATGAACCTTATAAAGGTGCTATGCTCACTAATGCTGGAATGAGAATTGCTCGTGAATTAATGGAAAAACATAAAATCATAGCAAATTTCTTAGAAATAATCGGCATAGAAAGAGAACTAGCAGAGTTAGATGCATGCCAAATAGAGCATCACGTAAGTCCAAAAACAATGAATAGATTAGAAAAATTCGTGGAATTCATACAAAATTCACCTCAAAAACCAAAATGGATGGAACATTTTAATTATTATACAAAAACAGGAAAAAGAAAAATGTGTACTTTCTACAAGGAGGAAAAAGTATAATATGGTACCGAAAAGAATGTTTTTCACAAAAGGAGTGGGGAGACATAAGCAGGAGTTACAATCATTTGAATTAGCGCTTCGCAATGCGGGAATAGAAAAATGTAACATTGTTACCGTCTCAAGCATTGTTCCGCCAAAATGTAAAATTATTCCCCAAAGCAAAGGGATAGAAGAAGTGAAATCTGGGCAAGTTACATATTGCGTTATGGCTAGGAATTGTACAAATGAGCCGAATAGGTTAGTTGGGGCAGCAATTGGGGTTGCTCTTCCAAAAAAAACAAATTCATATGGTTATATATCCGAGCATCATTGTTTCGGCGAAACTAGTAAAAAAATCGGCGATTATGCTGAAGACTTGGCAGCAACTATGCTTGCAACAACTCTTGGTTTAGAGTTTAATTCTGATAAAGCATGGGATGAACGGAAGCAAGAATACAAGATGAGTGGACAGTTTATTCGAACACAAAGTATTGCTCAGACTGCTGAGGGGGACAAAAATGGGCTGTGGACAACTGTTATTGCTGCAGCTGTTTTCTTAGAAAAATAGAGTAGACTGTGATTTATAAATTGAAATACAGTATAATAAGATGTAACTAGGATGTTAATTCTTCTACTTCTTTTTTACCATCTTCTAACGCTTCAACTTGTTCATTATCAAACATCAACAAAAGTGTTTGGAATTCACCAACATGTTCTTTTTCTTCTTTAGCAACATCAAGTAAAACTGTTTTTATATGTTTGTTCTTTGCAAGGGCTGCCATCTCCTCATAAAGGTTTATCGCATCGAGTTCAGCTATAACTGCTGCTCTAAGAATTTCTTTGTCAATATCTTCTGGCTTTATTTTTTCTATATCGATTGGTATTTTCGATAACATATATTCTACCTCCCGATTTTTATTTAATAGTAATAAACCTAATGTTTAAAAAATGTTTTCTCTGTTATTGTTTACACATCGATATTGCTATTTTATAGAAAATATCATAAATGATTGTTCTGATAAAAAATCATAACTTTTCTGTAGTAAGTATCCTGCTTGTTTCATTTCTTCAACAAGGATTTCCTTTGGAACGAAATGCCGATGAAGATTATGAAAACCAAAGAGTCCTCCTCTAGTATCATATTCAACGATGACTATTTTTCCGTTTGACTTTAAAGTTTCTTTTAGCTTCTTAAAATAATCGGCACGATTTTGGAGATGATGAGTAACATTCCGTAGGAATACATAGTCAAACGCGTGTTTTGGCAAATCCGGGTGATCCGATGCTGTAAGATGCGTAACAACATTGGATAATCCTTGCTCCTGGGCTTGTGTATTGATGAAATCTAATAATTCTTGGTTGTTATCAACAGCATAAACCTGCCCTGATTCTCCCACTGATCTTGCAAATCGAAATGTGTAATATCCGCCTCCTGAACCGATATCTGCTATTATCTGACCTGGTTTTAAAGACAAAGTTTCTATGATTTTATCTGCTTTATATTTTGGATTTGCTGCCTTTTCATTAAACATTTTTGCTTTCTTTATGCTCATTTTTAATATTTCTCCTTAAAAAGGACAATTAGCGAAACGCCTGTATAAAATTTTTAATTTCACTTGCTTTAAGATAATTTCCCGTCAATTCTGATGCCGTGTTTTTGTCTATCCCTTGTTTTATCAGCTCTTTTCTAAAAACCTTTCCTGCTTTTTTCGCACTGCGTTTAAACCTTAAGAAGGTTATGCCAAATTTGAATAATAGCTTTGGGAGAGAGGGAAGAATAACACCAAATATTTTCATTCCTCCTCTTTCCTGTTTCTCAAGTAACTCTTCTTTCATAGTGTATCCTTGAATTATTCTGCTTATTCGTGTTGATTACTAAATTTTCCCATCATCTTTCCTATGTTTAGCGTTGATAGGTACTGCTGCGTGAGTTCATATGCTTGTTCATCTGTCATCCCTGCTGCCTTAAGTTCCTTATAGAATATCGCTGCTGCTTGAGCATATTTCTTTGCGCTATCTGGGCTATAAAGAAGGTTACTTAGCTCTTTCAATAACCCTGGTATTTTTTGACTTACAATATCCAATATTTCCTTTATTTTTTCTGGGTCTGGCATTCTATCATGTTCTGACATATTTTTCATTTCTCCATTTTTCTTATTGAATCTATGTACGCTGGTCATTTTATATATGAAAACCGAGCAGTTGTGACCACTTTTTCACAACCGCTTCATCGAGGCTATATACATACAGAGATCCTTTCTGCTGTTTTTGAATAATATTTTTCCCTTCAAGATATTGTAGTTTTTCTCGTATAATTCTTCTTGAAGCAGATCCACGTTTAGTTCTTACTAATTCTTCTATTTGCGAAATGTTTTGATTACTTTTTTCTAGCAGAACCCTCACAATATCTTTCGATATGGGGTCTTTAAGTTCTGGGAGCATCATATCGGGTGATAATCCGCCTCTATCGATCAAAATACCTATTAATCTCATATAATTTTGAGTGACTTTGCCTACGTCCCTTAGCGGTTCTATTACTGTTGAAAGCATTTTTTCTAATTCACTGATTCTTTTATTGAGTTCTTTGATTTCCTCTGATAAATTCTTTTTTTCCACGGAAACTGAATAAAACATATACTAAAAGAATTTTTGATGATAGTAGATTTGAGTTTTTTAGCTTTTAATTATGGGAGTTGTAAGGTAAAATTTAAATACTAATTTGTATTACCCGATACATATTATTAAGTAAAAATTGTTTTTACTTAAAGGGGGAATAAAACATGGAAGAAGAAAAAAAAGAATGTTATTCAATGCCATTAATAGGCGATGAAGCACCACATTTCAAAGCAAAAACAACAATGGGAGAAATAAAATTCCCTGAAGACTACAAAGACAAATGGGTAATACTATTCAGCCACCCAGCAGACTTCACACCAGTATGCACAACAGAATTTATGACTTTTGCATCTATGCAACAAGATTTCAAAAAACTAAACACAGAACTAATTGGATTATCTATAGACAGCATATATGCACACATAGCCTGGTTAAGGACAATAAAAGAAAAAATAGAATACAAGGGAATGAAAAACATTGAAGTTAATTTCCCAGTGATAGAAGACTTACGAATGGATGTTGCCAATAAATTCGGAATGGTACAACCAAAAGCATCAACAACCCAAGCAGTAAGAGCAGTATTCATAATAGATCCTAAAGCAAAGATAAGAGCAATACTATACTATCCGCTATCAAACGGAAGAAACATGCAAGAAATTAAAAGACTACTTGTAGCAATGCAGAAATCAGACAAAGAGGGTGTTGCCACTCCCGCCAATTGGCAACCAGGAGATGATTGTATAATCCCACCCCCAGGTTCATGTGGAGTCGCAAAAGAACGAGTTGAAAAGAAAGAAAAAGGAAAATACTGTCTTGACTGGTTTATGTGCTTCAAAAAAGAATAAAACTCTCATCTTTTTCTTTTTTTTCATAACTAATATTAAATCTTAAAAGATATTGATTATGATGGAAAACACTAAAATAAAATACACAAACCAACGGGTAGAAATACTAAACTTTCTAAAAGACAATACAACCCATCCAACAGTAGAAGAAGTTTACGAAGCAGTAAAGAAAAAATTAACGAGGATAAGCAAAGCAACTGTATATCAAAACCTAAAATTCCTCTCTGAAAAAGGCCTCATCCAAGAAGTAAACATAAAAGGGGTTTCAAGATTTGAACCGAATCTTGACCCACACCACCACGTAATTTGTAGAAAATGCGGGAAAATAATAGATTTTGAATCAAAAGAATTAACAAATTATTCGCTAAACATTGGAAAAAAACTAAAGGAAATCGACATAGATGCAGCCCATACAAACTTTTATGGAATCTGTAAAAACTGTAAATCAAAAAATAATTAAAAATAAGTTTCAGAGGTTAAAAATAAATGAATGACCCAGCTAATGTTGGTTTCGCTTTATTTTTAACAATACTGGCAGGCCTTTCAACTGGGATCGGGAGTGCCATTGCATATTTTATTAAAAAACCAAAGATGCTCTATCTTTCTCTATCTCTTGGTTTCTCTGCAGGAGTAATGGTTTATGTATCTTTTGTTGAACTGCTACCTCAAGCATTAGAAAATGTTGGAGAAACTTTGGCAATCGTTGCTTTTTTCCTTGGTATATTTTTCATTGCTTTCATAGATATGATAATACCTGAAAAAGAGAACCCTCATTCATACGAAGGCTTATCAGAAAATCCGAAAGTAAATAACACTCTTATGAAAACAGGTTTATTTACTGCACTTGCTGTTGGCATCCATAATTTTCCTGAAGGACTTGCAACCTTTGGAACAGCGTTAAGTGATGTAAAACTTGGAGTTGTTATCGCACTTGCAATTGCCATACATAATATTCCTGAGGGCATATCGGTTTCAATGCCTATATTTTATGCCACTGGAAGTAAAAAAAAAGCTTTCATGTATTCTTTTTTATCGGGCGTAGCTGAACCGATTGGAGCAGTTGTAGGTTTTTTAATACTTATGCCGTTTTTATCTGAGGTAATTTTGTATTCTTTACTTGCTTTTGTTGGTGGAATCATGGTTTATATTTCAATAGATGAACTGCTTCCTATCGCCCATCAATACGGTCATGGTCACACTGTAATTCTTGGCGTAATTTCTGGTATGCTTATCATGGCTGTTAGCCTTTTATTCTTATAGTTTAGGATCTTCAGATTGTTTTTAGAGAGGCGACACAGTTATATATAACACGGTTTTTTACTGTGACCCAAATAAAGGTTAAAGTGAGTATATGAGCTTTGATAAATCAAATCTTAAAAAAGGCCTCCCAAAAGAAACTATGTCACTTTGTCCCGAATGCAAAAAAATCATTAAGGCCACCATTTATGAGAAAGATGGTAAGGTTTTGATGAAAAAAACCTGCAAAGAACACGGTGATTTCGATGATGTCTACTGGTCAGATGTGGACATGTACCTTAAGGCTGAAAAATGGGCATATGATGGAAAAGGTGTAGACAACCCTAAGATTACAGATGCAAAAGTCTGTCCTTACGAGTGTGGTCTTTGTAACCTCCATTTGTCACATACTTGTCTTGCCTTGATTGATTTAACTAATCGTTGTAATTTGAAATGCCCTATCTGTTTTGCTAATGCTAACGCAGCAGGCTATGTGTTTGAACCCTCCTACGATGAAATTGTTCGCATGATGGAAAACTTACGAGCAGAACGTCCTGTACCTTGTAAAGCGTTGCAGTTTGCTGGTGGTGAACCGACGATTTATCCGCGTTTTATGGATGTAATTGCTAAGGCAAAAGAACTTGGTTTTGCGCAGATCCAGGTTGCTACAAATGGTTTGAAGATGGTTGATTTTGATTTCTGTCAGAAGATGAAAGATGCTGGTATGAACACGATTTATTTACAGTTTGATGGGTTAAGAGAACAAGACTACATCGCAGCTAGAGGAAGAAAACTTTTAGATGTTAAATTGAAAGCAGTGGAGAACTGTAAAAAAACTAAACCAAAGCCGTTATCAACTGTTTTAGTACCGACAGTTGTTAAAACAATCAATGACGACCAGGTTGGAGAGATTGTAAAGTATGCTGTGAAAAATGCTGATGTAGTTCGTGGTGTTAACTTCCAACCAGTAGCATTTACAGGCAGGATAGACAAAGAACAACTCGATAAACAACGATATACAATACCTGATTTAATTCATGATCTTGAAAAACAAACTGATTTCCTTAAAAAAGAGGATTTTTATCCTGTGCCGCTTGTTGCGCCTATATCTGATCTTGTCTCAATTTTATCTGATCGTGAGGAAATAACATTCTCAGCTCATCCACATTGTGGTTATGCAACATTTGTTTTTATAAACAAAGGAAAAGTAACACCCATACCAAGGTTTGTAGATGTTGAGGGTTTATTCACTAGAATGGAGAAGCTTGCGGATAAAGCAAAGAAATTCAAACTTTTCATAAAACTATATAGAAGTGTTAAAAAGAAACACGACATAGCAAAAACATTTGACAAGTACTTCGGAGAATTCATTGATAAAAACAAGATGCCTAAGGGACTAGATATAATGGAGATACTATCAAACATTGCATCTGAGAAAGACAAGAAAGCTGTTGGTAAGTTCACATGGAAAACTATGATGATTGGTGCTATGCATTTTCAGGATGCTTACAACTACGATATTGAGCGGGTGAAACGTTGTGTTATACATTATGCAACACCTGATGATAGGATCATCCCATTTTGTGCATACAACGGCGGGCCTACTTTTAGGGACGAGGTTGAAAAGAAATTCAGTATTCCTCTTGATGAATGGAGAAAAACTCATAAAGAATGAATTATGTGCCTAGCAATACCAGGTAAAATCGTTGAAATCGATAGCAAAAGAGAGCATGCAACTGTTGATTATGGTGATGGGACTAAACGCAAGGCTAACATAACGCTTGTTGACGTTAAAATAGGTGATTATGTTCTTGTTCATGCTGGTTTTGCTATACAGGTTTTAGACGAGAAAGAGGCAAAGGAGACACTTAAACTTTTTAGAGAGATGCTTTCTATGGGGGAGTCATAGTGTTTTCTTTGAAAGACAAACGACTAGCAGATGATATAATTTCTAGGATAAAAAAATTGGATGTTAGTTTGAAGTTTATGCATGTTTGTGGTACTCATCAGGATACTCTTGTGAAGCATGGTTTGGATGTTTTGCTAAGAAAATGTGGTATAGAAATTGGTCAGGGGCCTGGTTGCCCTGTTTGTGTAACTACAACTAAAGAAATAGAGGAGATGCTGCTTCTTGCAAAAGATGGTAAAACTGTGGCAACGTTTGGTGACATGATGAGAGTACCCGGAGAAAAACATTCTTTGCAGAGTATGAAAGCAGAGGGTTGTGATGTTAGAACTGTTTATGGTATCGAGGACGCTGTTTCTATAGCTGAAAAAAACAAAGAGGAGGATGTTGTTTTTATGGCAGTTGGGTTTGAAACAACTGCCCCAACTACTGCTTCGGTTTTACTAAAGAATCCTCCAAATAATTTTTATGTACTTAGCTGCCATAGATTGATACCACCTGCATTGAAAGCTATTCTTGATATGGGTGAGATAAAAATTGATGGTTTGATACAACCAGGGCATGTATCTACTATCATTGGAACAAAACCATATGAGTTTATTTCAAAGGATTATAATGTTCCCCAGGTTGTAGCTGGTTTTGAACCACTTGATCTACTTATGGGCGTATGGATGCTAGTAGAACAAATTGATAATAAAACTGCGACTGTTAAAAATGAATATGTTAGAGCTGTACATGAAGATGGAAATGTAAAAGCAAAAAAAGTTATAGATATGGTTTTTGAGCCGGTTGACAAAAAATGGAGAGGTTTCCCTGTTATTCCAAAGTCTGGTTTGGATCTGAGGAAACGATTTGAAAAATATGACGCACGTAAAAAATATGAAGATGAGTTAGAAGATTTGAAAAATAAAGAGTTCAAAGAACCAAAAGGATGCAAATGCGGAGAATTATTACGAGGGTTATTGTCGCCGCAAGATTGCCCGTTGTTCGGAAAACATTGCAAACCAGATAGCCCTATTGGTCCTTGTATGGTTAGTATAGAGGGCAGCTGCAATATAGAATATCGGTATAAAAAGTAAAATATACAATAAAATTAGCTTATTTTATACCCGATAATAACATTTTGCCCAACAGCTATACCACCATCGCCATTAGGCACCCTATTATGTACAACTAACGACAAACCTGCTTTCTTTACCTGTTTTTCAACCATCTCAGTAATAGGTACGTTATAGGAAATCCCACCAGTTAAACCAATGGTTTTAATTTTATTAGTTTCAGCATTTTCAACTGCGATTTCCACAAGTTTATCAACAATTGTTTTAACCATGGAATAAGCAACATCTGCTTTCTGAGATTCTGTAAAAGTTGGTTTCAGTTTTCCTTCAATTTGTCTAAAAAGATCGGTTGTGCCAATAACACCATTTTTAACTTCAATATTAAAAGAATATTTTGGTTTTCCAAGAGCAAGATATTTTTCAAGCTTCATAGCAGGTTCGCCGTCATAGGTTCTCTTCTTGCAAATATCAAGATAACATGACAATGCATCTAGAATTCTGCCGAAGCTACTAGACGTGGGTGATTTATTTATCATTTTGCTAAGTATATCTGCTTCTTTTCCAGTGAAATATTTTTCTTCATCAAATTTCTTAAATATCGCAAAAACCAGCCGACGTGGATCAATAGTAGCCTGATCACCACCAAGCAATGGAATGTATTCAAGATGACCAACTCTCTCAAAAGAATCAAACCTTGAAACTAGTACTTCGCCACCCCAAAATGTACCATCAGTACCATAGCCTAGTCCATCAAGCGTCAAAACAACGCTTTCATCAAGTTTGTTATCTAATAACAACGATGCTGCATGTGCCCAATGATGCTGTACCTCAAGAACCGGTGCTGAAAACTCTTTTGAAAACTTTTTAGCAACTTCTCTTGAGTTATAGCCAGGATGAAGATCCATCGCAACTGCGTCAATAACTTTTCTATCCATAGTCAATTTCATAAGATGTCTAAGACTTTGTTCAAGAAACTCTAGGACAGAGTAATACTTTGAGTTGCCAATATACTGCGTAGCATACAATTTGTTTTTACATGAAACTGCTCCGCAGATGTTTTCACCAGCACCAACACTAACAATATTCTTATCGTAGGCGACATCAAATGGTTCAGGTACAAAACCTCGTGATTTACGAAGGAAAAATGTTTTACCTTTCCAGATTCTAACAACTGAATCATCTATTCTATTTGGTATATCCCGGTTATGCAGTAAATAATAGTCTGCACCTAATGAAAAAGCCTCATCATTATCTGTTATCATTGGTTCGCCAGGGATATTTGCAGAAGTCATTATAACCGCATCAGATTTCAAAAACGAAAAAAGAACATGGTGCAGACCAGTATATGGAAGATACAAACCTATCGTGTTTAAACCAGGGGAGATATCCTCTGCTTTTTTCTTTTTAACAAGAACAACCGGCCTACTCTTAGATAGCAAAAATTTGCGTTCATCCTTTGAAATGCTTCCATATTTTTCAGCGGTTTTAATGTCCTTTACTATGATAGCAAAAGATTTCTGTGGCCTACGGTACCATTCACGGAAATGTTTTATCTCATCTATTTTACAGCAGATGTGCATGCCGCCCCATGATTTTATGATACCTATACAACCCTTATCTATGTGTTCTGCAAAACGCTGAATAGCCTTATTGGTTCCAAGCTCTTTCTTTTTTTTATCATATAACCTATATTCTGGTCCACAAATTGGACATGAAATAGTTTGAGCATGATACCGTCTGTTCATTGGGTATTTGTATTCTTCTTCGCATTTTTTACAGAGTTTGAAATCAATCATAGAAGTACGTTCTCTATCATAGGGGATATCTTTGATGAGGCTGAATCTTGCTCCACAAACAGTACAATTAGTGAAAGGAAAATAATGTCTCCTATTTTTTGGGCTAAAAATTTCTTCAAGACAATCATCGCAGGTTGCTATATCTGCTGGTATCTGTGATTGTTTCTCACCTTTTTTGCTATGCAAGATTCTAAAATCCTTGAACACTCTGCCATCTTTTTTAACAACAACCTCATCTATTTTTGCTATAGATGGCAATTCTTTTTTTACTTGTTCAATAAATTCTTTTGGTTTTCTATCAACAACAACCTCTACTTCAGAACCAGTGTTTAAAACATAACCATTTAAACCCATCCGTATTGCCACGCGATAAATAGTTGGTCTAAAACCAACTCCCTGTACAATACCTTTGAAAATAAACTTAGTTGAATTAGTCATCTTTATTCAACAATCAAATCTTTGGAATATTTATCTGCATCTGCTAGTAAAAACTCGTTGCTCATACTGATACATTTCACTGGACATACATCGTTACATTGACTACAGAAACAACATCTTGCCAAATAAAATTTAACCTTCTTTTCCTCTGGTTTGAATTCAATAGCTTCACAAGGGCATACGTTAATGCACAGCTTACAGCCTATGCATTTCTCCCTATCATATTGGATTTTCCCTCTAAACCCAGGTGGTGTTTCTACAGTTGGGTTAATCTTTGCTTTTCCTGCTTGTACATCTTGTAAATATTTCGTGGTGGACGATGGCTGATATTTTGCCGGGAATTTGTTTGTCCATGGTTTCTTGAACATCTGAGCAAAAACCTGCGGCAACATAGAAAACTTCATTGCATCAACCTCCGTGTTTTTTCCACGCTTAACTTATGCAGCGTCTCTTTATCTAGATATGAGCGGTTGTTATCCTTTACAATTGCTACACGATTGGTACATGACATACAAGGGTCAGTTGATGCTGCTACAATTGGGATATCTGCGATTTGCTCACCTAGAAGCATAGGAATCCATGGAAGTATGTTGTTGTATGTTGGTGCACGAACTTTCCAGCAATACGGAAACTCTTGTCCTGTGAGTTTCACATAATGGATGACTTCACCGCGGGGCGCCTCCATACGACCAATGCCCTCACCATTCACCTTTTTTAAAGTTGCCAGTAATTTAGGAATTTTCGGTTCAGACACAATAGGCCCTTCAGGCATGCGTTCAAGGCATTGTTCAATTAGTTCAATAGATTGTTTTACTTCAAGTAACCTAACAATGATTCTATCGTACACATCTCCATTAACTTCTCCTGTAAGGACATCTGGAGTGACATAATCGAAATCAAGATTATCAAAGGCAAAATAGGGTTGATCAAGTCGAACATCCTTTTTCACACCAGATGCACGAGTTGTCGGTCCACATGCACAAAGTTTCAAAGCATTTTCTTTGGTAAGAACACCGCATCCTTGAGTACGCATTTTAAATGTTTTATCATCAAGATAGATTTTTCTAAGTTTTTCAAAATTTGCTTTTAAAAAATCTAGAGATTTTTTAACTCGTGGAACCATGTCAGGGGTAATATCACGTCGTACACCACCAATCATCGTGATTGCTTTTGTGACTCTATTGCCTGTGAGATACTCTGTAAGATCCAATGCTTCCTCTCTGATCTGCCATGTAAAAAATAAAACTGAATCAAAACCGATTTCATGTGCAGCAACACCTGCCCAAAGGACATGAGAACAGATACGCTCGAGCTCCCCTTGGATGACCCGTAAATAATCTGCTCGTTCAGGAACTTCAATACCTGCTACACGTTCAACAGCAAGCGCAAATGACATCGGATGGCAATAAGAACAAATACCGCAAATGCGCTCAGCAAGATATAAAACTTGAATGGGGTTTCGGTGCATCCCTGTCCATTCGATGCTTCTATGCACATGACCCAAGGATACATCAACGTCAACGATACGCTCACCATCAATTGTGAACTCAAATTGCACTGGTTCTTTTAATGCAGGATGTATAGGGCCGATAGGAATCTGATAAGTTGTCTTTGAAAGGGCTTTTTTACTCACTCTTTCACCTCATGAAGGTTTCGCACCATTTTTCCGGGACCTGTTTCATCTTTTCGCCATGGGTACATTCCTTTTGGGAAATCATCGGAAACAAACGCTCTCTTGTCCTTCGGAATGCCTTTTACTTTTATTCCAAGCATTTCCTGTTTTTCCTGCTCAGTGATAAGGGCACCAGGTATAAGATCTGTAATCGTCTCAATCTCTGGCTCTGATTTTGGGAGTTCGACAGTTATATTCAAGGACAGCTCTTTACCTCGTTCACTAAAGTAAATAGAAAAATGATAGACAAGATTGATGGTTTCCCCCATATCATAACCAGAGACAACTGCAAGATGAGGATACTTTTCCAGCTTCATAAGATGTTTCACCGCATCTTTAAACGCACTCCTGTCAATGCACATCCAAATGTGGGTAAACTGTGTTTTCTTTGATCCGGCTTTATGTGTTTCAATGCGATCGTCTTTAATGTCTGTTTTAAAGATGTCTTTAAACGATTTGATGATTTCTTCGGGCGTTAGCCGAGCTCCTTCGCTCATTTTTTTGTCTCCAAAGTCTCAAGTTTCATCCAAGCCTTAGCAACACCATTTATGATATTCTCTGGACGCGGTGGACAACCAATTACATGAACATCAACTGGGATAACATTATCAACAGGACCGACGAGATTGTAGGATTCATAAAAAACATCACCTGTGTTCCCACAGTTGCCAACACAAATCACAGCCTTTGGATCAGGCATCTGCTCATAGGCACGTTTAACCTTTTCAACCATCTGCCTAGTGACTGGACCTGTTACAAGAAGCGCATCAGCGTGACGAGGAGAACCGACAAGTTTAATACCGAAACGCTCAGCATCATATCTCGGGCAAAGAGCAGCAATTATCTCAATATCACAACCATTACAGGAACCTGAGTTGATATGGTACACCCATAAAGCTTTTTTAAAAGACTTATTTAGACTTTTCACCATAAAAAGCCCCTTTAACAGAGATTTTATTCCGGGTGGAGGTAATCTAAGAGACTATTAAAAATTTCCGCAAAAGATTAGCATATCCTGGGAACAGGGTCGCCAAGTGGTTTATGTAAAATGCGCCTACCACCAACAGTTGTCTCTAATATCACACCTTTTATTTTTTTTGTTGCCTCGCCAATTATAGCAGCGTTTTTACCAAACTGATGCCTTCTAAGAGATTTAAGTAAATCATCTGCTTTCTCTTTAACTACGCCAAGTACAACCTTGCCTTCATTGCCAATCTCTAGAGGATCAATACCAAGCATATCACAGGCAGACCTAACTCCATCCGGGATAGGAATATTTTCTTCATTGAGTATAATTCCTACCTTGGATTTTTCACTAAACTCATTAACAGTATTAGACAAACCACCTCTCGTTGGATCCTTAGCAGAAACAACACCACCCTCCTCCAATATCTTCCCCATAAGACCATTCAACGGGGCAATATCTGATTTAATCCTAGTCTCAAAACCATAACCTTCACGAAAAGACAAAAGAGCGATACCATGCTCACCAAGATTACCGGAAACAATAATAACGTCACCATCTCTTAGATTTGAATCAAGAAGCCACCTATTCTTGAAAATGCGGTGTCTCTTAACCTCTTTAATATTCTTATCAAGTAAAGAAGTTCTTTTACCAATGCCGCTCGTATTAATCATGAACTCTTGTAAAGCCCCTTTTTCCACAACCTTTGTATCACCAGTTATAATTGGTACATCAGCTTTTTCTGCTGATAATGCCATGCTTTTCACAATTTTTTCAAAAATCTCCATAGAGAATCCCTCTTCTATTATGAAACCAGCAGAAAGAGCAAGAGGCTTAGCACCAAGAACAGATACATCATTGATTGTTCCACAAACAGCCAATGAACCTATATCTCCACCAGGAAAAATAAGTGGAGATACAGTATGAGAATCAGTGGAAAAGACTATGTCATCAATAACAGCAGCATCATCAAGCATCTCCAGAGAAACTTCTATGGATGAATGTTTCTGTTTAAAATGTTTGAGAATGTTTTCCTTGATGAGAGAATCCATCAATTCTCCGCCTGCACCATGCGCAAGTTTTATTTTTTCTGACATTTCTATTCCAGTAATATTCTATTTTCTAGATTTATGCGATGCATAAGTTTTATTTATAGTCTCTGTTACCCATCTCAGAAATATATGTGGCAAGACATTATCTTAACTGTTATTAATTTCGGTTTTATTGTGACAGTTATCCCTGCTGTTATACGTAATTATCAATTACAAGATGTAAAAGGGCAATCTCTACTGATGTATCTTTCTACAACTCTTTTGTTAGGAATGGTTGCATACATTTTCTTCACGCTTGATTTAATTCTCAGTTGTATATCTACTGCAGGAAGCACTTTTATGTGGTTTGTCTTGACTTATCAAAAAATAAAGTATGATAAAAAGTAAAATTGTGGATTTTTGTTTTATACGTAACTTTTATTTATTTATGGCAGTTGGAATTGTTTAATGAATTATCTAATCATGTGTGTCGGTAACCGAGAAGGCGGAGATGATACAATCGGTCCGTACGTAGCAGATAAGTTGAAATCTTTTGAAAACAAAGATTTTGGTGT
>Ga0172365_10000601_pt1 | contig 24664 bp, 16 predicted proteins | sample LakKivSesite48cm_FD_114535 | JGI IMG/M metagenome (GOLD analysis project Ga0172365, IMG submission 114535) | Sediment microbial communities from Lake Kivu, Rwanda - Sediment site 48cm | ecosystem: Environmental > Aquatic > Freshwater > Lake > Sediment | place: Rwanda: Western Province, Lake... | reverse complement strand
GTTAGGCCGCTCAAAGCCAGCAGACTGCCCGAGCCCATACCCGACAAAGCAGAGTGCTTCTCGACGGGGGTGCCGAAACTCGACAAGATCCTCGGCGGGGGCTACCGGCAGGGGTCCACCGTCGGGATCGAGGTCTCCCTGGATGCGCCGCACGAGTTGTTCGACCTCACCTTCCTTCTGACCGCCTTCGATTTCCTTCTCAAACAGAGGCCGATGCTGATCCTTCCTCCGGAGGCGAGGGACGAGGAGAGCCTCTGGGACACTGTGCGACACATAGTCGACGAGAAGCTCTGGAACTCCCTCAAGGCCGACATGATCGATAACTACGCGAAGGTCGTTTCGCTAGGGCCGCCAGGGGCGAAGGAGTGCTCCGCGGAGGGCTTGGGCAAGGATATCGAGACCGATCTGGCCATCTGGAGGAAGGCCAGAAAGGAGATGAAGTACAGGTTCGCCCAGCCAATGCTCTACGTCATCGGATATGACACCCTGGTCAGAAGGTATGGCAATGGCCCGGTGGAACCCCTGATCGGCAGGCACCTGCTTGAGACCCGAACGCTGCGCGATCTCTTGATATCGATAGTCACGGACGATCTGGATGCGAAGCGTTGCCTGCTGGGCATCTCGGACTACTACCTCCAGCTGAAGATGGTCAAGGGGATTCCCTTGATTCGAGCGATCAAGCCCAGGACGGCCTCCTACATCGTGTCCCTCACCAATCATTCAGGATTCCCGAACCTCGACCTCGACGTCATCTCGTGATCGCGAGCTGGACGCATTTCGAAGGCGGCAGACGCGCCTGACAAGAGGGCAGCGGGTGGCCTCTCCATCTCCTGATGGACTACGCTCCCCAGTCACCGGAGCCGGAATCTGAGGCCCTGCAAGGGGATTCCTTCCCTGTCCGTTATCCTCAGGGAGAACAGCCAATTCCCGTGGGAGTTCAGGGAGGTGACCGTGAGCCTGGTCCGACCTTCAGGTATCCGAATGGGGACCTTTCTCTCGAAGCAGTACCGATCATGATAGAGGAAGCCGTGCCCTTCCGGCGGATAGCTGACTTTCTGGAAGACGACACGATCGCCTAGCCTCACCAAGAGGCCATCGTCCCATCCCACGTTCAGATAGGCCCGCTTGGGTTCAGGCGATCGGATGAAACTCGAGAAGTGGGCCGAAGCATCGTCGGTGTTCCGCCAGTCGAATAGGTGGACGCAACTTACCAACCCGCGGGGATCCATATTGTCAAACGCAAACCAGCGCACTGCCCCATTTCGCCCATGGTAGGGCGTGTGCGGATCCACCGGCCTCGAAACCGCCTCCTCAGCGGCATACTCTGGACTGGTCCGCGGATTCCCGAGCATCCCCAGGACCCACCATCGCCCCGGTGTGCCGAAGGCATCACACAGCTCCTCTGGGCTGAGTTCGCCGCGGTCAAATCCCTCCACCAGTCCTGCCAGCCTCTCCAAATGAGGCGACTTCAGAGCAGGCTTGTCCGCGAGGATTCCGTGCCACTGCCTCACGTCCATGTCGTGGCGCTTCAAGTCCGGCTTCTTCAGCCCGTACTTCCGTTCAAGGCGGGCGGAGTGAACGTACCATATCGGGGCCGAGCTGAACGACCAGATGTAGCGCTTCGCCACCCTTCGCAGGATCGCCATCTGTTGACGCAGCTCAGACACCTCCTCCTTCCAGGGCCTAACAGGATACCCCTCGCCGCCCGTCTCTACCATGTGCAATGGCCACACGCCGGGGGCTATCGTGCAGCAGCGCCGCCAATAGGAGACCGTGTCCTTGCTCGCAAGCGACTGGATGGCACAGTCCTCGAAGCGCGGCGTTGCGAGGTTCGTCACGGGGTCATTGAGGGAATAGGTGAACTCGGTACCAAGGTGGAACCCGCCCGGGGCATCGCGACGGGCCATCTCGCCCAAGAAGCCCAGCAGGTAGTTGCGGGCGATGGGCCTGCAACGAAGGACGCCGGGAAGCGTGAACACGACTGCCCCAGGGAACTCGTGCAACACGGCGGATGCCGTGGACCTTCCCTGTTCCCTTGCGGCCTCGACCAGATTCCCTACGCTGTACCCCTTGTACGTGTAGATCCTGTTGCTCACGTCATAGCGCGGAAAAGGGTACTCGACGTCAATGCAGACCCCCCGGAAGCCGAGTTCCTTTGCGACGCGGCCGATGGCGGCAAAATGCCGGCACATCTTGTCCGTGTATACGTTGGACAGGAGCGTCTGGGAGGAAGGCCACTCACCGCTTTCCCCGAAATGCACCGTCAACAGATTCTCGCTCGCTCCTGCAGCTCTCAGCGCTGCAATGTTCTCGCCGGCAACCTGGAGCCACGATCGGTCGGTTGGCCCCCGTTCCACCCCAATCAGCCGAATCGTCCCTTCGTCCCAGGAGCCAACCGTGAAGAAGAACCCGTCGTACACCCTCGCCACGTTCTCGGCATGTTCACTCAGGAAGGCGTTTGGCTGCACCGAGTAGCATATCGTTCTCAGGTCTCCGGCAGGGAGCGCTTCGGACTCCGCCGGGCCTTGCTTGCGCACTGCCCAATCACTTCCTAGGGGCGGCGGCACCCCGGAAACCTTGGACCGCGGCCCTGTTTGGCTACGGAGGGGCGAATCATTTAACTGCGCCCTTTCACCCGGCGCCTCCATGCCGGGCATCAAGACGCTCCTCTTTGCGGGAGGACAGATACACGACTTCAAGGGATGCGGCAACGAGATCGAGAAGGTGCTCAAAGCGGACCCCTCGTTCGATCTCACCAAGGTCCAGGAGGACCTATCCGTGCTACAGCATCTCGATCCCTATCAGCTTTTGGTCTTCTATTACACCGTTGGCGAGATCACGGATGCACAACGGGACGGCCTGTCCAACTTCATCAAGGCCGGGAACGGCTTCGTCGGGATCCACTCCGCGGCGGATTCCTTCAGGGAGGACCCTGCCTACCGATCCATGATCGGGGGCTTCTTCGTCACCCATCCCCGCTTCAGGAGCTACCAGGTCAGCGTCATCGACCCCGAGAACCCCATCACAAAGGGGCTTGACGAGTTCATGGTCGAGGACGAGCAGTACATAACCGACTACGACCCCAGGGTGAATGTCCTTTGCACGGCCCTCTACAAGGGGAAGGCCATGCCCGTGGCCTGGACCAAGGCCTGGGGCAAGGGGAGGATCTTCTACCTCGCTCTGGGCCATAACCCGGACGCCTGCCGCGGGGAGATGTTCAAGGTCCTCCTCACCAGAGGGGCGAAGTGGGCAGCCGGACAGCAACCGTGACAAGCGGGACAGTTTTCAAGGAAGCCGCCGGCGGAGGCGGCATGGTTGAGAATAAGTGCATCTTCTGTAGCATAGCGGCGGGGAGGGCGCCGGCCAGCATGGTCTACCAGGACTCCAAAGCCCTTGCCTTCATGGACATCAACCCAGTCAACCCCGGCCACGTCCTAGTCATTCCGAGAAAACATGCCGCGTTCCTAGCCGATCTTGATCCCGATTCCGGGTCCGAGATCTTCAAGCTGGGCATGAGGATGGCCTCGGCCATCAGGAAGACGGACATCAAGTGCGAGGCGGTGAACCTGATACTTGCCGATGGGGAGGCGGCCGGCCAGGAGGTCTTCCACGTGCACCTTCACGTCGTGCCCAGGTATCGAGAGGACAACTTCTCCATGTCGAGCCACAGGCGAATCATCCTTACCAGGGAAGAACTGTCCTCCCTGTCGGCCAAGATATCCCGATCGCTGGAATGATTGGCTGGCTCAGGGCTCGACTCTGACGCGCACCTACCCTGCAAGGTGACGCTTGACGAACTGGAAGGCCCTCCTTCCCCGGAACTCATGCCCTCCCTCGAACTCCGTGTAGACGAACTTCTCGGGAATGCCCAGCTTTCGCCAATGAACCGCGACATCCTTGACCTGGGACCGCGCCCCCTCCACTTTGAAATGCTGGTCCTGTCTGCCCACCTCGATCATCAGCGCCCGCGGGCAGATCAGGGCGCATATCTCGGGGTCCGTCAGCTCGTTGAGGTGATTGAAGAAGCACCAGTCCGCGTGGGGATAGAGGGCGCGATCGTTGAAGAAGCACGAGCTCACGGCCACCGCGATCCTCTTGTCCAGCGCGGCGGCGTACTGCGTGTACAGCCCCCCATAGGAGAGTCCCATCATCGCAACCCGGCTCGGGTCAACCTCCTTTCTCTTCAGAACCTGATCCAGCCCGCGAAGTATCTTCCAGAGTTCAATCGCCAATATGGACGTGCCAACGTACTTGGCCGATGCGTCAAGGTCGGCCCTCGTGGGACCGGATATCTCCTCGCTTCCGCCGTAGGGGAAGATCAGTGCGGGAACCCAGGCTACGAAGCCCTCCTGAAGGGACCTCTGGACCATCCACCCGTAGTTGCCGGGGCCGTCCTTCCGAAATGCGGAGATCAGCTCGGGGTTGCCCCCGCCGCCGTGCTGGCAGATCATCAGGGGGCTGGATCCATCAACCTTCCTCGGAACGAACAGCAGGGCGTAGACTTCCACGCCCTCCAAGACTTCGTACCACATCCGGTATATGGTCGAGTAGGCGTCCCTGGCCACAAGCTCGTATTGAGCCTTCGCGCCCAGCCTCGGTTCGGGGGGAGGATACCCTAGCCTCGCACAAAGGGCCCTCCTGTACTTCCGGATCGAGCGATCGTAGGCCTGCTTGCTGGAGTGGTCGGGGGCGAAGAAGGCCTTCCGCTTCCGAACAGAGTCGGATTGCAGGGCCTTCAAATACGAGCTGATCTGATCGAACTGGCGTTGGCGAGAGAGATGCGAGGCCTCGATCTCCTCGCAGTGCCTGCCCGGGAACTCCTGACGAACCCCTGTGGCGCCCCTTGGTTTCGCCATGCTCGGCGCTTGGGAACGCCGGGAAAAAGTGTATCGGTACCTCGGTTGCCCGGGTCCGGCCGGTGGATGTGAGGCATTACAAGCCCGGATGCCCCTCCTCGACTCGCGGCGACGCCCTATGGCTTGACCTCGACGGGCACGAGGACTAGTTTCTTGATCACCACTCCGCACCCCAGAAGCCCTGCAGCCCACATCCCGGACAGCAGGAGCAGCCTGTTTGTGCTCTCCCTCTTCCTGGCTTTCTCGGCTTCGTCCCTGAGCCTCTCCTGCTTGTCCTTAGCCTCATCGATCTTGTCCTGGAAATCACTACTGGCCTGAGAGAAGTGCGTACTTCCCTTCGCGGCCCAGCGGACCGAGTTGGTGAAGAGACGGACGAAGTTCTCGTCCAGCACGAGGTTACCGTAGTACGCATCGACCCTGGCATTGGAGACGACCCAGATGCCGGGCAACGCAACCGACCTGCCACCGGCCTCGCTCTCGTAGGTCAGGAGGAGGGGGGCGCCGGTCGCATCATCCGTGTACGCGACCGAGTAGTCCACCCCTGGAACCTCCAGAAAGTTGCCGGCCTGATCAGCGCAGAAGTAGATGCCCATGCTCACAAGCTGAAACCTATCCGGGAGGCCCGAGCTGATTTCCGTTGACTGCGCCTCCGTGTAGTTGCGCGCCCTTTTCTGTCCAGCCGGGTACTGTTGGGCCGACTTGTTCGCAAAAGTGGGGAAGACCAGGGTCGCCAGCTTGCCTGCGGATGGCTCGTAGCACACATCCCGGATGCCCACGAGGCCCCCTCCGTTGTCAAAGAATGCGCTGAGGGGCTCGGCAAGATCCCCGATCTCGGCCGCGTTGGAGCAGTAGATGATGATGCACTCGGTCTGTGGAAGGGCAGTAGCGAGCGCAACAAGGTCCGGCTTGCCGACCACCATGACATCGCTGTCAATTCCCTCAGCCTGCTCCAGCAGGGATGCCAGCATCTTGGCAAATCCGGAATCCGTCCCGGTGTACACGACGATTGTTGGCCTGATGCCGATCTCCCCGCCCGCCGTGGCCATCAGCATGAGGATGACCGCCAGCATCAGTCCGAAGACCCGTTTCATCCCAATTTCTCCTATCATTATGCTCACCTTCACTCCATGACGTTGATGATGGGCTGGTCGAAGAGGACGCCATCAAGGTATGCCCTGATCAGCTGGACGACCGATATGTCGATTTTGCCCGACGGCGGGCTGGACGCAAAGCTTGCCGGAAAGACCTGGGGATCCACCGTGAAGACCACTGCGAAGGTGTCGTCCTTCTCGACCCCCTTATAATTCAGCACACCCTTGGGCGCCTCGGAAAGCGGGAGCTTGGACTCCGCCCGAACCTCGTCATCCGGAATATAGCCGGTTTGGTTCGTGTTGCGGGCAATGCTGAGGGACACGATGTTGGACTGTGGGATGAAGAAGAAGCCCGATTCTCCCTCAAGGTAGTACTCCTCACCGTTATCATCTATGATGGCCCCGTAAAGGAGAGGGGCGCGGAGGGCCAGCTGCTGGCCCGAGAGGGATTCCAAGATGCCGCCATAGTCCCAAAGCACCATCCGGCACCCCGTGTCCTGATACCGGAAGGTGTAGTTGAACACCTCCGGCTCGATCCCCAACACCTCGGTCTGGTTCTTCAGCCAATCGATCTTGATGACGTTGCCCAGCACCTCCTCAGGATCCTCCGTAGCATCGAACTGCCTGTTCGGGTCGATCACGTCTTCAGGTCGCAGGGTCTTCTGAGTTAGCATAGAGAACCTCAGCAGGAGGTCCTCAAACCGTTCCCTTGTCATGACGCTGAAGCTGAACGTCGCCTTCATATTCCCCACGACCGACGAAGGATACTCATTCCTCAGGATCTGGAGTGGCTTGTCCACCCTCTCCCTGGCTATGGTCAGCACCGTCAAGGTTGAGAGAACCAACGACACGACCATCAGGCCAAAAACCCTTCTATCGAACCTCAAAGGCACCCATCTCCTACCTGAATTTCGTCGTCTTGACTTGTCGGTAGAGCCTCCTCTTAACCAGCAGGCTCCAAAGGGTGAAGCTCGAGACCAGGAAGGTCGCGCTGGTCACCAACCACTCGATGAAATAGATCCAGAATAGCGCAGCGTCCTTCTGTCTCTTGGCTATCCCTTCCGCTTCATCGAACTTCCGAAACGCAGAGTTCATCGTGTTCTGGACCTCCGAGAACTCCTGGGCCGCATATTCCTCCCCAGCTTCGTCCCGCATGACCTGCAGCTCCAAGATCACGCCTTGGACCTTCTGAGTGTTGGCAGAGAACCTGTCGATGAAGTCCTTCAGCGCGACCAGCATGTTCATCCTGTCGGTGAACTCCTGGAAAGTTGACTTGAGCTGGTGGAAAAGGTACACATCCTCGATCAGATTCCTCCGGGTTGAGTAGTAGACCAGGTTCATCACGATGTCCGCGGCGTATGGATTATCCGGCCCAAGCCAAGTCTCCTTGTACTTGATGAACCCGCCGCAAGTCATGGCCCTTCCGCTGCCGTAGTCCCACACAACCAGAAAAGGCACCTTGCCCAAGGTCGGGAAGTTCCCCACCTGCCATGCGAGTATCCCTGCGCGCTCCCTGGGTATGATGAACCTAGACGTCAGCGCAGGCACGTCCTCCACCCGGTACTTGACGAAGGGGGTCAGAACAGGATCCGTGAATTCCTTGTTTATGGACACGCCGTACGGACCCAGGATGCTCTCACCTCCATTCCCCCTCGCCACCACGGCCGGAGCGTCGTTGGGAAAGGCTTCCTGTGTGAGGGAGTTCGCCCAAGAGGTGTGTTCCTGCGGGACGATGCTGAGGACGCTTCCGTCGTTGAACCCTCCCGCCCCCTCTTCGATCCGATCACGCATCCACTGGTCCTGCTTCGGCGTGAAGGAATAGAACTCGGGCTGAAGAAGCATGATGTAGTCATACCCTTGCATCTCCTCATACGTTCGTGGGAAGTACAGTCTCACGGCCTTGGCCATCATCTGCGTGTCCATGCCTCCCTCCGCCCTGCAAGGAACTGTTGAGTACCTGAGGGACGGATCCTCGTCGAAGTATTTCTCGATGAGCGTGTTGCCCCAGACCGCTCCCAGCAGGAGAGCATTGATCTTCTGGGCCTTGCAGATTGGCGCAGTGCCCAGGATCAGGAAGATGACGAAGGGAGGCGCGATCTTCAGTCGCCTTCCCCTGCCGATCGACGCGATCGCGGCTCCCCCTTCAGGCATTGCCATGCTGCATCACCCTCTCTGGTCCCGGGAACGTTTCTGCTACCTACGCGAATCTCGTCGTCTTGACCTGCCGGTAGAGCCTCCTTTTCACCAGCAGGCTCCAAAGGGTGAAGCTCGAGACCAGGAAGGTCGCGCTGGTCACCAACCACTCGATGACGTACACCCAGAGCAACGCGCTCCTTCTTGCTTCCTTGGCTATCCCTTCCGCTTCGTCGAACTTCCGAAACGCGGACGTCATGGTGCTCTGGACCTCCGAGAACTCCTGGGCGAGATACTCCTCGTTGGCCTTGAGACGCATGTCCTGTAGCTCCATGATCACTGCCTGGAGCCTCTGGGTGTTGGCCGAAAACCTGTCGATGAAGTCCTTGAGCGCGATCAGCATGTCCATCCTGTCGTTGAATTCCCGGAAGATCGACTTGAGCTGGTGGAAAACCTCCACGTCCTGAATGAGATCCCTGTGCGTTGAGTAGAAGATCATGTTCATCACTATGTCCGCAGCATACGGGTTCTCAGGCCCAAGCCAGGTCTCCCCGTACTTTATGAACCCGCCGCAGGTGATCGTCCTTCCGCTGCCGTAGTCCCACACAACCAGGAAAGGAACCTTGCCCAAGGTCGGGAAGTTACCCACCTGCCACGCCAATACGCCTGCCCGCTCCCTGGCGATGACGAATCTGGAGGTGAGGCCAGGAACGTCCTCCACCTCATATCTTACGAATGGAGTCAGGACGGGATCGGGGAACGCCTCGTTTATGGACACTCCGTATGGCCCGAGCATGCTCTCGCCCCCGCCCCCTCTTGCCACCACCGCCGGAGCATCGTTGGGAAAGGCCCCCTGGGTTAGAGATATTGCCCAACCGAAGTGCACCTGCGCGACGACGCTGAAGACGCTTCCATCGTTGAACCCGCCCGCGCCCTGCTCAATGAGGTCGTGCATCCACTTGTCCTGTTTTGGGCTGAAGAGGTAATACTCGGGCTGGCAGAGCATGAGGTAATCGTACTGCTTTATCTCCTCGTAGGTCCGCGGGAAGTAGAGCCTCAGGGCTTTCACCATCCACTTCGTGTCCATGCCCACTGCGCATGGCACCCCTGCGTATCGAATGGACGGGTCCTCCTGGAAGTACTTCTCGAGCAGCATGTTGCCCGTGACCAGGCCCACAAGGAGGACATTGATCCGTTGCCCGCTGCAGGTCTGCACACTGCTGAGGGCCAGCAGGGCGATGACGAGGACAGGCCAGAACTTGGCCGCCCACTTCCGCGAGTAGGCCCGGATGAGGGGGCCTCGTTCATCCAGCCCCATCCCATGCGACCTTCCAAAGTTTCCCGTGCCGCCGAGAATCATCCGTCCCGCCTTCTCCCTGCCATGAAGCAAGAAACCATGCAGGGCGTTTCCTGCAATTCCTCACAGCTCAGTTTCGCGAACCCTGCGCTATCGTCCAAGGACCGAATTCAGAGCTTTAAAAAGATTGTCGAGGGGCCGGAGCCGGAGGAACGGCACGAACAGGATGATGAACCAAAAGATCACTCAAATCGGAGCACCCGATAGCAGGTGGGGAACGCCCATCTGACAAGCACGTGCCCGGTATCACCTACCCGCCCAACAGACATATTAGGAGCTAGTTCCGTCCGCCCAGCGGTATCCAAATGGTCAGGATCTACTGCATCTGCCTTGACGGCGCTCCACCCAACCTCTTGGCTAGGTTCGCCATGGATGGGACCATGCCCCATCTGGGAAAGCTCCTATCAAACGGCTCTTGGTCCCGGGCCTTGCCGTCAATCCCCACCGTCACACCGGTCAACTGGACGACGATTGTCACCGGGCAGCACGGCGGAACGCACGGGAGGCCCCATTCCCGTCAGGGACTCAGGTACTTCTGGGAGGCAGCGGAGGAGCAGGGCATCCACGTGGGGCTTGCCAACATCGAACACAACCCGTTGCGAGGCTCGAGCTTCTTCGTTGAGCATGCCGAAGTGATCGCAGATGCACTCACCAAGGAGGTGACGCCGGACGAGACGGTGAACATTCCGATCAAGGCGGAGGAGGGCACCGAGATAGCGCAGGCGGAGTGCGAGATCTCGGACGGCTTGAGGCTCAGGATCAAAGGGTCCACAGCACGCACGATCCGAGCAAGGAAGGACGAGATGTCCGAGTACGCGATATTCCGCGCCAAGGATGAGGAACGGAGCGAGGTATGTACGCGGGTCAGGTACGACAGCATCGCCTCAACCCTGTACATCTCGCCCGTTCGGCGCATGCAGGGCTTCGCGGATCCCCCGGGCATCGAAAAGGAGATGGTATCGTTCGCAGGCCCCCCGCCCGTCAGGGGGTTCCCACTCTTTCACAGAGGCCTGGCCGATCTGGACGCGGCCTTGGAGGAGGAAGTGTACCACGCCCGTTGGTACGGCAAGGTGGCAGGACACATGATGGCGATGTCGGAAGATGGCCTCTGGTTCCACAGACACAACACGACCGATGGGGTAGGCCACCTCTACCTCGGCCCGGTGGATCCCAATGCACAGTCCTACGATCCTGCCACCGTGGATGCAAACTGGGCCGCGCTGAGGCGCTGGTATTCAAGCGTTGACCTGATTCTGGAGGAGATCCTGAGGGTGGACCCCGAGGCCCGGTTTGCCATGTGCACGGACCACGGGAACATCGGATTCTCAAGGTTGGTCTCCCTGGCGAGGCTCTTCGTTGACAACGGCCTAGCCCAACCCCGTCCCGAGGCCCCCGTGCTGCTGGACCAGAAAGCTTCCAAGGTCTTCATATACACGAACGAGATCTTCGTGAACTCTGACCCAACCTCCGGTCCAAACCAACGGGCCAGCTACGAGGAGGTAAGGACAAAGGCCATAGATCTTTTGCGTGGCCTGATCGACCCGAAGGTCTCTCGCCATGTCGTATCCCTGGCCGTCAGGAGGGAGGAGGCCAGCGCACTCCTATACTGGGGGAAGGCAAGGGGCGATATCCTCTATTTTCTTGAGCCGGGGTATCTCTGTCCCGGCCCCTACGTGATGAAGGAGGTATTCCGGGATGTCCGCGTCTCGCGCCACGGTGCCGAGCACTTCGGATGCCTGCCGGGATACGAAGATGACATCGGTTCAACCTACTCGTTCATGGCTTTCTCGGGATACCACGGAGGGGAAAGGAACGTGAACGCTCTGGGCCCGGTACACCTGGTCGACTTCGCCCCGACGGTGTTGGCAATGATGGGCATATCCGCTCCATGGCTGCAGGGAAGGATTCTCCGGGAGATGATCCAGGAGCCTTCAGAGGACGAAACGAAATGGGAGCCCAAACCGCCCACGGAACGCCGGGTCGAGGTCGATGGCAAGGAGACATGGATGGGAGCCATGCGCAGATATAAGGAAGGCCCACACCGTGACGGCCCGAAGGCGGTGAACTGATGCCGAGACAATTCCTCCGCTTGTCAAAATGCCCCGCCCGGGTGAACCCGGTCATCAGACACCCCGAGGAACGGCGCGCGACGCTCGATGGGCCTTGGGGGTTCCAGCTCGATCCGGGGGACGAGGGCATTGCGCTGGGCTGGCATCGCGATCCGTCTGCCTTCCAGAACCGGGTAGGAGTCCCCGGTTGCTGGCAAGGCCAGGGTTTCGGCCACGAGGGGACCGACAGGGCCTGGGACTTCCAGCTCGACGCCAGGGTCTTCAAGGCGACCTATGCCGGGACGGGATGGTACGGCCGCGCATTTCGCGTCCCATCGGGCTGGGACGGCCTGAGGACGTGGGTCAACTTCGGCGGCGTCCATCCGTCGGCCGATGTGTGGCTTAACGGGACAACGCTCGGTTGCCACAGCGGGCCTTTCGTTCCTTTCGCCTTCGACGTAACGGATCTGGTCAGGTCAGATGCGGACAACTTCCTTTGCCTGAGGGTGCATGAGAAGGACCGCTGGATGGGCCTCGCCTACAACTGGCAGGGCAAGTGGTCGGGGCTGTACCGCAGCGTGGAGATCACGGCCACGGGTGACCATTGGCTAGACGAACTCGCCTTCGCCGGCGACGTTGACGCTAGATGCCTGCGCGTCCGCGCAGGAGTTGGCGGGACAGGGGAGGCCCCTTCAGAGGCAGAACTTCGGATTGTATTCCGATCGCCCGACGGGTCCGAAGCTGCGCAGGTGCGCTGCAAGATGAGAAGGGGCTACACGAGAAGGCTCTCCGTTCCCGTTGAGTCTCCGCTCCCATGGAGCCCGGATGAGCCGAACCTCTACCAGGTGGACGCCCTTCTCCTGAAGGACGGAGAGGTGCTCGATGCATCTTCAGAGCGAGTCGGATTCGTCAAGCTCTCGACCCAGCGCAAGCATTTCCTCATCAACGGTCAGCCCTACTACATGCGAGGCACCGGCGACTTCGTGGTGAACCCTGAGACCGGAAGCCCGGACACCGACAGGCAGCGATGGCGAAGGAAGCTGGCGACCTTGAGGGAGTACGGCTACAACTACGTGAGATGCCAGAGCTTCGTTCCTACCCCCGAGTATCTCGATGCAGCGGACGAGGTTGGCCTGCTCGTCCAGAGCGAGATGGGAATGCTGGGCGCCTGGTCGGGCATGAGCCCCTGGCACCGATACGCCTGGCCCCAGCCCTCCGGGGAGTACCGCCAAAGACTGGAGTGGCAGTGGGATCGAACGGTGATGAGGGACGTCAACCATCCCTCCGCGGCGATCTACTGCATGAGCAACGAGCTCGGCAAGGACACCCTCTTCCCCCAGACCGCGTGGCGCTGCTATCGGAACACGAAGAGGATCAAGCCATGGGCCTTCGTGATCTGGACGGACGGTGGGTACAACCCCCGCCTGCCTGGCGACTTCGTGAATGCGGAGGCCAGGACGGACGGGGAGTGCAGGGGCCCGCTCATCCAGCACGAGTACCGATGGTGGAGCAGCTATCCGGATGTCCGGATAAAGCGAAAGTACAAGGGAGCCATGCGGCCATACGCCATCGAGTTTGCCGAGACGGTCGCCCGCAGCAGAGGACTGTCCCATCTGCTACCAACGATGGCGCAGAACAGCCAGACGCTTCAGTACCTGGAGGCCCGCGGCAAGATGGATAAGGTTCGCCGCGATCATCCCACGCTTGCCGGCATCTGTCACTTCACGGCGATGGATTCGGGCTTCTCGCCGCAGGGCATACTCGATGAGTTCTACGAGCGCAAGTGGGTTGATGCCGCTACCTGGCTTCGCACCTGGGGCGATGTCGTCCTGATGATCGACCGGGACTTCGATGATCGCGTGCTCTCGGGACGGGAAGTCCTCAACTGCACCATCCTGCTTTCGGACTTCTCACATCCCCCGCTGAAGCGTCCCAAGCTTCGGTGGCAGCTCCTTGGTCGCGATAGGAAGCTTGCATCGGGCGGTCTGCGCTTTGTACACAAACCCTTCCGCACTCAGCCCATGGGCAGGATCAGCGTAGCCGTTCCGGATGCGGGGAAGCCTTATCGGGCAAAGCTCTTCGCCATCCTTAGCGAAGGTGCCAGGAGCTACATGAACGAGTGGGATTTCTGGGTGTTCCCCCGCAGAACTGATGTTCCGAAGACAGCGGTGTATCATTCCAGCATGCGCACATGGCTACGCTCCCTCAGCAACACCACGAGCGTGTCCGCCGACGATCTTGAGTCCGCACGTTCGCCGAAAGTGGTGCTCTCGGACAAGTTGGACCAAGCCCTGTTGCGCTACGTCAGGCGCGGCGGCAGGGTGGTCCTTGTCGCAACCGAACACCTGCTGAGACCGTTCTACCCGAAGCTGGGTTTGGATGTCGGGCGGTACTTCTTCCTGCCGCCAGCCAACTACCCGCCTTTCGAGGATGGGCACAGTGGAACGATCGTGGCCAGGCACCCCATGTTGGGCGAGCTGCCACACGAAGGCTTCGCCGATCTTCAGCTCTACCGCCCAATCGCCGAGTCGCCACCCATCGATCTGCTCTCCCTGGGCGGCCCTTCGGTGAAGCCCGTGATCAGGGCGCTGAGCACCTACTTCGTCTGCCTCCCTCTTGCGTACCTCGCCGAGTTCAGATTCTCCAGGGGAGGAATCATCATCACGGCCTTGGACCTGAAACAGAGTTGGCCCGAAAGCAGGTATGTCCTTTCCTCCATCCTTCGCTACGCCAGCAGCCGGTACTTCAACCCAGCGAACAGGCTACTCCCGACCGTCCCAGCCCTCGCAGAGATGAACGAAGATGAGGGAAAGGCCGGACGAAACACGACCAGCAGGAGATCCGGTTGATCCGGAAAGGAGACGAAAGCATGTCGCGGAAATGCATTCTGGTTGGAATGGACGGGGTGAACCCGCATTTCGTCCAGTGGATGATCGAACGGGGCAAGCTGCCCAACTTTAAGCAGATGACCGAGAATGGGACGTTCGCTCCGCATTGCCTGTCCTCCGTTCCCACATCGACGCCCGAGAACTGGACCACCATAGCTACCGGAGCCTGGAACGGCACCCATCAGGTAATGTCCTTCCAGGTGTTCCAGCCCCCTGAGCTACATGGACGATGGATGGCCGTGTACAGCTCCGGGGAGAGCAGGGCCGAGTTCATCTGGGACGCGGTCGAGCGGGCCGGAAAGCAGAGCATACTGCTCAAGTATCCTGCCTCGCACCCGCCCACGATGAAGACCGGCGTGCAGGTCTGCGGATGCCATGTGCGCCCCTGCGCCCACCAGATCGATGGCGCCCACCTCTTCTCAACAGTTGAGCCGAGGAACGCCCCCGTTGAGCTCAGGCCCCTGGGGCCCGGGCAGAAGGCCCCGCAAAGCCGACTGCCGCCGCTGGCCGGAGAGCTGCTGTTCGAGGCCAAGGGAATAGGGGGCGAATCGGTTGGCGAGGGTCTCGACGAGCGAACCGCCCTCTACGGAGTGCCCGACTCTGCACCAAGGAAACCCACGGGAATAAGCCTGGGCACGCCCGTCTGCAAGCTCCTTCCCCCCGGGAAAACGTTCCATGCATTCGTGGTCTCCTCCGACGGCCGAGCATACGACCGCATAGCCATTGCGGGGGATCGGTCGGGAGGACGGAAGTTGGCGGATCTTGAGGTTGGCCATTGGTCACCGTGGATCCTGGAATCGTTCCGCACCATGGATGGAACCCGCGAGGGCACGCTGCGCTTCAAGCTCGAGGCCCTCTCTCCCGACGGGAAGACCCTGAAGATCTACAGCACGCAGATCATGGACGTGGATCACTACACCAGTCCCGCATCGCTTGGGAGGGAGCTATACGAGAAGGTCGGGCCGTTCCTGACCGACATCGGGTGGGAGGGGCTGGGACATGATTGGAGGAAGGCCCTCTTCAACGAGTCCGTCATGCTGGATCTTGCCAACCACCAACACGACTGGTTTGCGAGGGCGGTCGCGTACCTGACGAGCACCCGGGACTGGGCGCTGTGCATGCTGCAGGCGCACTGCATCGACTGTGCGAACCATCACTGCCTGGGAGTTGCGGACCCTGCAACAAACGCGGGCGACCGAAGGACCGGGGACCGCTATCTGGCCTTCATCGAGTCCCTGTACGAGAGCTTGGACAGGATGCTGGGCAAGATAGCGGCGCAGGCCGACAAAGACACCACCATATTCGTGGTCTCGGATCACGGGGGGCTTGCATCTCAGGCGAGGATCAACACGAGAGATGTCTTGGAGAAGGCCGGGCTGTTGGTTGCTGAGCCGGACGGCACGGTCAACTGGAAGGAGACGCGCGCGTATGTACAGAGCGGGCTTTTCATCAACGTGAACCTGAAGGGACGCGAGGAACACGGCATCGTGGCCCCGGAGCAGTTCGACAGGACATGCGATGAGGTGATGGCCGCCCTTCACGCCCACGTCGACCCCACGACCGGGCTGCATCCCTACAACCTCGTGCTTCGCAAGGTGGACATGCGTTACATCGGCCTCTACGGTGACCCAAGCTGCAAGAAGATCGGTGACATACTCTTCACGCTGCGCGAGCCCTTCGGCGGGACGCACGGCGAGCAGCTGTCCACGGCGCAATGGGGGTTGGGTTCGAATACTTCCATGCTCATCATGAAGGGACCCGGGATCCGCCGCGGGGTGCGGCTTGAAAGGACCGTGTGGCTCACCGATATCACCCCCACCATATGTCACATCCTCAACATCCCGGTGCCGCTGCATACGGAGGGGGCGATCATCTACCAGGCGCTGGAGGACGCCGCCCAGCCCGGGAGCACTTGCCTGCCGTAGCCGCGGTTGAAGCCTTGCTGTGCTGCTGCACGGCCTCCGGCGCGACCTTGAGCATGGACCTCAGGAACTGGCCGGTGTAGGAGACAGCGCTCGCGGCGATGTCCTCTGGCGTGCCCTCGGCAATGATGCGCCCTCCCTCGTCCCCGCCCTCGGGCCCAAGATCGATGACGTGATCGGCCATCTTGACGACATCCAGGTTATGCTCGATCACCACAACGGTGTTGCCGGCATCCACCAGCCTGCCGAGGACATCCAGCAGCTTGTGTATATCCGCGAAGTGCAGGCCAGTTGTCGGCTCGTCCAGCAGGTACAGCGTATTTCCCGTGCCCATCCTTCCCAGTTCGGTGGCCAGTTTGACCCGCTGGGCCTCGCCGCCCGAAAGGGTCGTAGCGGGCTGCCCCAGCCGCATGTACCCTAGGCCAACGTCGCACAGGACCCTGAGTTTTCGCTCAATCTTGGGGATGTCCCGGAAGAAACGATGAGCCTCCTCCATCGTCATCTCCAGGACCTCGCGTATGTTCTTGCCCTTGAACCGTATTTCAAGCGTCTCTCGGTTGTATCGTTTCCCGCGGCACTCCTCGCAGGGCACGTACACGTCGGGCAAGAAGTGCATCTTGAGCTTGATTATCCCGTCCCCGCTGCAGCTCCCGCACCGGCCGCCCTTGACGTTGAAGCTGAACCTGCCTGGCGTGTAGCCCCTAGCTCTGGACTCGGGGAGCCTTGCGAAGAGCTCCCGGATCGGCGTGAACGCGCCAGTATAGGTGACCGGGTTGGACCTCGGGGTCCTTCCTATCGGGGACTGGTCGATGATGATCACCTTGTCAAGTAACTCCAGCCCCTCGATCGAGTCATGGTCCCCGGGCCTCTCCCTTGCGCCGTGGAGCTTGCGGGCCAGGGCCCTATATAGGATCTCGTCCACGAGCGTGCTCTTCCCTGAACCCGAGACTCCGGTCACGCAGATGAACTTGCCCAAAGGGACGGCTACGTCAAGGTTCTTCAGATTATTCTCCCTGGCACCTCTGATGATCAGGCGTTTGCCATTCCCCCGTCTTCGGTGCCTCGGAACGGGTATGCGCTTCCTTCCGCTCAGGTACTGGCCCGTCAGAGAGGTCGGGTGGTTGGCCACCTCGTGCACAGGCCCCGCGCAGACCACGCTCCCACCGTGCTCGCCGGCGCCGGGGCCGAGGTCGACCACGAAGTCCGCCGACCTTATCATCTGTTCATCGTGTTCAACGACTAGCACCGTGTTCCCCAGGTCCCTCAGGCCCTTGAGCGTGTCTATCAGCCTCTTGTTGTCCCTCTGATGCAGGCCGATGCTCGGCTCATCGAGGATGTACAGCACCCCGACCAGGCTCGACCCGATCTGCGTCGCAAGCTGGATCCTCTCCGCCTCGCCGCCAGAGAGGGTCCCGGTGGCCCGGTCCAGGGTGAGATACTCGACCCCCACATCAAACAAGAAGCGCAGTCTGCCCGTAATCTCCTTGAGCACCTGCCTGGAGATCAGCTCGTCCTTCTCGCTCAGCTTCAGATGGCCAAAGAACTCCAAAGCGCGCGAGACCGACATCTCCGCTACCTCCGCGATCGAAAGCCCTGCTATCTTGACCCCGAGGCTTTCGGGCCTAAGCCTTCTGCCGCCGCAGGCCGGGCATGGCGTGCGGCTAAGGAACTGCTGGTACCACTCGCGGGAGTCATCTGAGTCCGTCTCCACGTACCTCCTCTTCATCCTGTTGAGGACGCCTTCCCACGCCTTGTTGAATCGAAAGACCCCGCCACGCTCGCTCCTGATGCGGAAGGGGACCCTCTCCTCGCCTGAGCCGTACAGCAGAATGCTGCGCTGTTCGTCCGACAGCTGCTTGATGGGCTCATTGAGCCTGAATCCGTAGTGGTCCGCGACCGAACGCAGAGTCTTCATGAACCAAGTGTCGGGTGCCCTGCTGAACGGAGCGATGGCCCCGCCAAGCACGGACTTCCTCGGGTCAGGGATGACCAAGTCCGCGTCGATCTCCATCTTGACCCCGAGGCCCGAGCACTCCCTGCAGGCGCCGAAGGGGCTGTTGAAGCTGAACATCCTAGGTTCAAGCTCCTCGATGCCAACGCCGCAGCGGGGGCAGGCCATCCTGTCGCTGAACAGCGACTCCCCTTTGGGCGACAGGACGATGGCCAGCCCCGATCCCAGGCCCAGCGCTGACTGGACGGACTCGGCGATTCTGGCCCTGCGCTCGGCCCTGAGCTTGAGGGAGTCAACCACCACCTCAATGGAATGCCTCCTGTTCTTGTCGATTCCAGGCAGCTGATCGGTCGAAACGATCTCGCCGTCGATCCTTACCCGGGCAAAGCCCTGCTTGCGCAGATCCTCGAGGAGCCTGCGGTGCTCGCCCTTCTGGCCCCTCACCACGGGACCCAGGATCGTCACGGCCGTCCCCTCCGGGTGATCCATCAGGGCATCCACGATCTTGCCGACTGTCTGCCTCTCAATCCTCGTCCCGCAGATGTGGCAGTGGGGAACACCGATCCTGGCAAAGAGCAGCCTCAGGTAGTCGTGGATCTCGGTCATGGTTGCGACCGTGGATCTGGGGTTCTTGCTGGCGCCCTTCTGCTCGATCGATATGGCGGGGGAAAGCCCCTCGATGTAGTCGACGTCGGGCTTGTCCATCCTCTCGAGGAACTGCCGCGCGTAGGCGGACAGGGACTCGATGTAGCGCCTCTGGCCCTCGGCATATATCGTGTCGAAGGCAAGGGATGATTTTCCGGACCCCGAGACGCCGGTTATGACCGTGAGGGTGTCCCTCGGTATCTCTAGGTCGATGTTCTTCAGGTTGTGCTGCCTTGCCCCCCTGATCACTATCTTGCCCTTTCCCATGCTCTCTCCCCGGACTCAAGGCGCTTCCTGAGATCCCTGATCCTGTCCCTGATCCTCGCCGCCCTCTCGAACTCCAGCTTGCCCGCAGCCTCAAGCATCTCCTCCTCCAGCCCCGCGATCACGGCCTCAAGATCCTTGTCCGCCACGACGGGCGCGACCTCCTCCTCCGTCGCCGGGGCGATCAAGGCGCGTATCTCCTTTCTGACCGTTTCGGGCACTATGCCGTGCTCCCGGTTATAGTCAAGCTGGATCTTCCTTCTCCTGCTGGTCTCCGCAATGGCCCGCATCATGGAATCGGTTGTATTGTCGGCATAGAGGATCACCTGTCCCATCACGTTCCTTGCCGCCCTTCCCATCGTCTGTATGAGCGAGGTTTCGCTCCGAAGGAAGCCTTCGTTGTCGGCATCCAGTATGGCCACCAGCGAGACCTCGGGCAGGTCAAGCCCCTCCCTTAGAAGGTTTATCCCCACCAGCACGTCGTACTTGCCCAGCCTCAGATCCCGCAACAGCTCCACCCTCTTCAGGGTCTCGATGTCCGAGTGAAGGTATCGGACCCGCAGGCCCATCTCGGACAGGTATTCCGCCAAGCCCTCCGCCGTCCTCTTGGTCAGGGTGGTCACAAGGACCCTTTGGTTCTTGGCCGCCCGATTGCGTATCTCCCCGATGAGGTCGTCAACCTGGGTCGAGGCCGGCCTCACGATCACGTCCGGGTCCACCAGCCCCGTGGGCCTGATGATCTGTTCCACGACCTGGCCGCTGACGCTGATCTCGTACTCGCCGGGCGTCGCCGAGGAGAAGATTACCTGGTTGAGTCTCGACTCGAACTCATCGTAGCGCAGTGGGCGATTGTCGAGGGCGGACGGAAGCCTGAAGCCGTAGTCAACCAAGGTTTGCTTTCTGCTCTCATCTCCTCCGTACATGCCGCGCAGCTGGGGCACGGTTATGTGGGACTCATCGATCACCGTGAGGAAACCGGGAGGGAAGAAATCCACAAGGCAGTAGGGCGGTTCCCCCGGCTGCCTGGCGTCGAAGTGTCTGGAGTAGTTCTCGATGCCGTTGCAGTAGCCGACGTGTCTGATCATCTCCATGTCGAACCTGGTCCTCTGCCGTAGCCTCTGCGCCTCCAGGAATCTTTTCTTTCTCTTCAGCTCGGCGACCCTGTCCTCCAGCTCCCTCCCTATCGCAACGAGGGCCCTTTCGACATCGTAGGGCATCGTCACGAAGTGCCTCGCCGGGAACAGCACCATCATCTCCGTCTCTCCCTTTGCCCGGCCCGTGACCGTATCCAGGAGCGATATGCGACTCACGCTGTCCTCCTCAAGCTCGATCCTGATCACGGCCTCCTCATCCGGAGGGCACACATCGATGATGCTTCCCCTCGCCCTGAACCGGCCCTTTGAGAGAGCGACGTCGTTCCTCTCGTACTGCATATCCACAAGGCGCTTCAGTATCTCCTCCCTGGAGATCTCCTCCCCAGTGTGCAGGGCAAAGGTGGTGCTCCTGTAGTCGCGCGGCGAGCCCAGGTTGTAGATGCAGGAGACGCTTGCGACGACGATCACATCGTTCCTGGAAAGCAGGGCTCTGGTGGTCGCGTGCCTGAGCCGGTCGATCTCCTCGTTGATCGAGGCGTCCTTCTCTATGTAGGTATCCGTTGTGGGCACGTACGCCTCGGGCTGGTAGTAGTCGTAATAGCTGACGAAGTACTGGACCGAGTTCTCGGGGAAGAAGGACCTGAACTCGGAACAGAGCTGTGCTGCGAGGGTCTTGTTGGGCGATATCACGAGGGTTGGCTTCTGCACTGCCTCGGTGACCTTTGCGAGCGAGTACGTCTTGCCCGAGCCCGTGACGCCAAGCAGCGTCTGGTAGCGCAGGCCTTGCTCGACCCCGCGCACCAGCTCCGCTATGGCCTTGGGCTGGTCGCCCCTGGGCTTCAACTCCCCTTCCAACTTGAACTGCTTCAACCCACCCTGCCCCTCGCCTGGCCCCTCAGATGAAGGAGGATCGATCTTGCCAGATCGGCGCTGATGCCCGGAACCGCCGCAAGCTCGCCCTCGTTCGATCTCCTGATTCTATCGACGCTTCCGAGCCTTTGAAGCAGAGCAGCCTTCCTCTTGGGCCCGACGCCAGGCACCGCATCGAGCTCCGACCTAGTCACCTCCCGCCGCCTGAGGACCCTGTGATAGGATATGGCGAACCTGTGGGCTTCGTCCCTGATCCTGCGCAGGAGCATGTGCCCCGGTGAGCCGGGCGCAAGAGGTATCGCCCGGCGCGAGCCCGGCCTGTACAGCTCTTCGAGCCGCTTTGCCAGGCCGACTACCGGGACGGTCAAGCTAAGCGAAACTAGAGCCTGCGCGGCAGCCGATGCCTGCCCCGGTCCACCGTCGACGAGCACAAGATCCGGCAAAGCCTCATCTCCCTCCAATCCTCGCTTGAAGCGCCTCGCAACAACTTCCCTCATCATCGCGTAGTCATCCCGGCCCGGCGAGTAGGAAATCCTGAACCTCCTGTAGAGGCTCCTGCTCGCCCTACCCCAGCGGAAATGGACCATCGATCCCACGGCGGACTTCCCGGATATGTTGGAGAGGTCGAAGGCCTCTATGACCCGAGGGAGGCATACAAGGTCCAAGGCCCTGGCCAGATCCTGCAGTCCCCGCTTGAGCGCGTCTCCCATGGCCCGCCTCTCGAGGTTGAGCATGAGCTCGGCATTCTTGGTGGCCATCGCCACCAAGCACTCCCCGCCCCGGCCTGGAGACGCGGCTGTATCGACGGGCCTCGGTGATTTGGACTGGAACCAAGTGGCGATGACCCCCGCATCGTCCACGGCAAAGGGCACTAGTATCCGCGGAGGCACTGGGTTGGAGGAGTAGTACTCCTTGACGAAGCTTGCCAGCAGCTCGCCTGGACTGGATCCAGCGGACTCCAACAGGAAGTGCTCCTGGTCGATGAGCGAGCCGCCCCTCACGAACAGAACCTCCACGCACGCATCATCACCCTTCATGGCAACGCCGAGCACATCCGCGTCCCCGGGCCCGGGGGAGGAGAGCCTCTGTCTGACCGTCGTCCTCTCCAGCGCGTTGAGCCTGTCACGCATCACGGCGGCCCGCTCGTAGTTCTGGGCCTGGGACGCCTCGTACATCGACCTTCTGAGTTCATCGAGGACCTCGTTCTTGCGCCCCTGCAATGCCCGGATCATGCCTTGGACGTCGGAGCCGTAGGACCCCGGGTCGACCCTTCCCGTGCAGGGCCCGGCGCACCTCTTGATGTGGAAGTCCAGGCAAGGCCTGCTGGGCCGGTCCATCCTCCTCCTGCAGCCACGGATCGGGAAGATCTGTCTGAGTATCTTGGTCGAACTGCGGGCCGAGCCGACGTCCGCGTAGGGGCCGAGGTAGATGGATCCGTCGTCCCTCACCACCCTTGACACGTAGATGCCGGGGTACCTCTCCGCGACGCTGATCCTGATGTAGGGGTAGGATTTGTCGTCTTTCAGTCGTGCGTTGTATGTGGGACGCAGACGCTTGATGAGATTGCACTCCAGTATCAGGGCCTCGAGTTCGGATCCGGTCAGGATCGATTCCACTTCGCAGACGCGGGCAACGGCGGGCGACGACCTGCTCGGCGAGAAATGCGACCTCGCCCTCTTCTGAATGTTCTCAGACTTTCCGATGTACAATGGATTTCCGAATTCGTCCTTGAGGATGTAGACGCCCGCTTCCTTTGGAAGCTGATCCAGAAGGTCGCCCGTCTCCGGCGTCAGGAACGATCTCAAGCTCCGGCCTCTTCCCCTAGGCTCGCATCGGAGCGCGCAATAAAACGGTTTTCAGAGACGGGCCACCGGAACCCCAGGTGGACCAAGGCCGGGGGCAGAACACTTAAGTTCGGACTCAATCCGCTTCGGCTGGAGGGAATTGGATGTATGTAAAGGCCCACGAGCTCAAGCCCAGCGGAGAGGAGCGCAAGATATCGATCACAACCGTCATGTACCACCCCTCTCATGCAAAGGTCTTCCTCGGCACCACGGACATGAGCAATGACCTCCTCTACACCTTCGATCCGGAAAGCCAGGCGTTTCAGTCCTGCGGCTTCAGAAGGATCGCGGATAAGTTCGACGTGAAGATCCACCGCTCGCTGGTCCTTGAAAAGGACGGCTCCATCTTGGGCGCGACCGCCGGCCTTCATGGACTGCAGGAAAGGGACAAGGCAAAGGGCGGGAAGATCTTCCGCTATCATCCCTCGGACGGAAGCATCGAACTGGTGGCGAGGCCGGTCAAGAAGGACTACATACAGTCAATCGTCCTCGACCAGCGAAGGCGCATCATCTACGGATTCACCTACCCCATGGCCCATTTCTTCAGATACGACCTTGAAAGCGGTGCCAGCAAGGTATTCTACATCAACAGCCTGCCCCACCTCCCGGCATTGGACGACCAGGGCCGCGTCTGGGGTACCTGGGAGTCGGACAACCGCCTCTTCAGGTACGACCCCGACAGGGACGAGATGCTTTGGTCAAACGTCAGGCTTCCGCGCATCAGGGTGTCCACCCGGTCGGCAACGCCCGAGGACGAGGGCCAGGTTGACTGCATGCTCAACGGCGGCGACCGACATCTCTACGTCGGATCGGTGTCCGGTGGGCTCTTCAAGCTGGAACCAGACGACCTCAAAGTCGACTATCTGGGCAAGCCTTGCTTGGGCCTACGCATGGCCTGTCTGATCGTTGGCGACGACGGCCTGCTCTACGGCATCGGTGGAATGAAGCAGGAGACACAGCTCTTCTCCTACGATAGATCAAGGCACGCCTTCAGGATGATCGGGATGATCCACGACGCGGAGCGGAATGCGGACCCATACGTTTCGCACCACATCTGCAAGATGGGCCCCAAGACATTCTTCACCTGCGAGACCGACAATGCCGAGAGAAGCGGGTACCTCTGGGAGATGCGCATCGACTAGGGGCTCCTAGGGGGACGCAGGGGTCGCGGCCGCCCGATCAGGCCCCATCCCATCCGGGCGGCTCGGACCCTGACTAGAGTTCCTCCGGGCGATACAGGTACCTTTCGATCCCGTCCTTCTCTCCGGTGCCTCTCAACGAGTAGATAGCCATTGCCATCGCCGCAAGCAGCAGGACAACGACGGGCTTGGGCACATCAAGGTAGTCCCCCCTACGCATGAAGACCACCCCACTCCACCACAATAGGCTCAGGGAGAGGAGTGCGAGGCTGGCGGTCATGGACCTCTGCATCAGCAATAATAGTGCAGGGCAAAGGTAAAAACGCGCCGTTGGATGGAGGAAGGACCTTGCGAATAGTTCAGGAAATCCTCGACAACATCAGACGAGGATCGATCTGTGAGGACTCGCATCGCCATCCTGGCATCCCCCAGATCGGGCCCTCCTCGACCCCCTAGGACCAGACGGGCATGGCGGAAAGATAATTCAGCACGAGGGGACCGGTCCGGCTATCCTTGCAGGTGGGAACAGTGAAGCGGGGCGCGTTGCTTGGCCTCCTGTTGC
>Ga0172365_10000598_pt1 | contig 24689 bp, 21 predicted proteins | sample LakKivSesite48cm_FD_114535 | JGI IMG/M metagenome (GOLD analysis project Ga0172365, IMG submission 114535) | Sediment microbial communities from Lake Kivu, Rwanda - Sediment site 48cm | ecosystem: Environmental > Aquatic > Freshwater > Lake > Sediment | place: Rwanda: Western Province, Lake... | reverse complement strand
GTGCTCACCATTTGCGTGTTCCAAGAGGGCTCCCATCATATTTCTCCCTTTGGATTGCCTAAAATGTCACGCCGATCGCTCACCTTTCTGGGCTTCTCGCCGATGAAGTTCATGCCTTATCGCAACCGCCACCCAATCTTGGATGGTACTATCATCTTCAGCAGCTCGGATACGGAGTTGCTTGTGCAAATACTCAGGAATTCGAACATGTATCATACGGGTTTTGGGTTTTTGCCCTTGTTCTTCCTTCATACCTAACCACAAAGGAGTCCAATAGTAGTCACAAATATATCTCGGATATTCATGGAAGTCAAGTCTCAGCAGCATAGCGTTTTGGGGAAAATGCGTGGAGGATTCTCTGTAATAGGATGCAGTTGAATTCCACGTATGTACGACGCTGTGGAGCCATACTTATGTTATACCAGGTTGGACGAGTCATCTTGGTTATCAGAATCGTCAATAGCCAAAAGTAACAATCTGGACGATTGTTGGCTTATATTAAACTTGCGGTAGTCTATCAGCGGGTTTTCGTGCTTTATATAAAGAGAGGGTACTAAATACTGTCATATATCGTGCCGATTCTTCGACCTGCTCAAAACCGACTTCTCGGAATATCTCTGGCAACAAACCTTTGAAGTTATCCAACGCTTCCTGATGTCTCCGTACAATTAAGGATATGAGATACATAAGGGCACTATTTGGTTTACCGAAATCAGCTACGTGCAACTCTCCACCAGGTCGGAGGACCCGAAACACTTCTTTTGTGGTGCGGCGTTTGTTTTCTCTTGTTAAATGATGAAACACCAGACTCGAAAGGACACGATCAAAGGAACTGTTAGAATAAGGCAGCTCAAAGGCCATGCCATGGTCTAGAGCGATGTCCACCCCGGCTTTAGCCGCTTTAGCCTGAGCGATTTTAAGAACCTCTTCGTCTCCGTCAAGCCCGATTACCTCTGCCCCAGGGTGAAGCCGCTTAATAAGGATGGTCAGTGTTGCCGTGCCACAGCCAAGGTCAAGCACCCGGTGACTTCTCTCTATGCGCGCCTGTTTAACTAAGTGGCGTTTGAAGGTGGACTCCCGCATAGTCCACCTCTGGATGGAATCATATAAGGGAAGAAACCAACTGCATCCACAGGCCGGGATGTATTTGTCTTGGCTTCTATTCATAGATAGTTTTTCTTTTCCTTGAGGGTTCGTGGTTTGAGTGAATTATAGCACAACGATTGGAATATGACTCCAGACCTGAGCTAAACAAAACGCCCAATTGTTGATCTCATGATTCTTATCAAAGGAGAAAGGCCAAGTAATATCTGGGCCTGCAAATCCGAACTCGTATAAATATTTGGTTTGTTGCTTGTCTCATGATGCCTGACGCTTCATTTCATAGAATAGCCTATCACAATCATAATATATCTGTTTTGCGATCTTCATATACGTTTCTGCCTCATCCCGCTCGAATAGATTCTTGGCTGACACGTTCAACATCTCATCACCATACCTGGCCGGAATACTCAGAGAGGTTAAAACTCTAGATACCACGCTGATCCGTGGTACCTTTGCCTTGAACCATTTTGGGAATTTGTCAAAGGAATTTGTGAGATCCCCAGACACATCGTGTTCACGCTTGTAACTGCCAGCTGCGAGTCTTAAGATCGCCTTCAGGGAAAATTCAACACTCTCAGCTGACCTTAGGATACATAAAGCCCAGTCCCATTTCTTGCACGCATCTTCTGCCTCTCCTAGCAAGATATGAGCTCTATCTAAGTAATCCCGACTAACGTCAGTAGCCATGGGAACTTCACCCCTTTTTGCTTGCAAGTGCTAGCAGCCCGAGTAGTATGAGAAAACCTGCAATCATCTTGTCTTGCGCTTCCCTCTCTGCTTTCAAGTCAGCCAAGTGCTTAACTATGCGACCTACTGCATCCGTAGGGTTTTCCCTAATAAATGGAACGTACTCAACGCCTTGGACAAAACCGGTGTGGGGAACACCTTGTTCAACAAGTGGGACTATAATCTTCCCTGCTTTCTTTGCATATCCAATTTCTTGGTTTACCCATTGGGATCTAGTCCCATCACGCGTAAGTACTGCAATTACGCAATTACTTTGGTCAATGGCCGCCGAGATTTTCGCTGACAAACTGACACTTGGTTGTGGGTGAGCTTCTGCCAAGTATGTTTCAATACCATTGACCTCCAACCAATACTTCAGTTGGTAGACTAACCCCAAGTCAGCTGTACTGTGACTAACGAAAACTTTGAAAGCCATGGCTCCTCCTTTTCCGAGTGACAAAGGTATTAACTCAGATCCCAGCCTGTTTTTCGAGTGTTTTAGCACATCCTAGTCAGATAATTCTCCATCCCTTGCTTTGGAAACATCAAGGTTGCTTCCGAAGCAGGGCAAAACCCATACTGCTCAGCTAACTTTCATTTTACACTGGTGGCCTTTTTGTAACAAGAAATACGATACACAAGCTGTAGGTTTGCCTAGGCCGCTTCCCCCAAGAAAAGGGTAATCCTTACTTCAGTAAGCATCAAGCTGCGCTGGGGCTCGGTTTCGCCGCATCAACATATTGCACTTAACGCTATTTTGTTACCCAGTGCGGGTTTCATTTTGTGGTTTTCACCTACGTTCAAAGCTGTTCTATTAGAGCCTTAAATCCAGTTGTGTGCTGGCTGGGGTTGAATCCTGACGTCGCTTGGGACACAAAGGATTCTGAGTTCCTACCACTGCCTTTTCTGGCGAAAATCTAATTGGACAAAGTTCAAGAAAAAGCCGTTGAGGACATTATTTGGCGGCTCCACGAGTTTCTGAATATCCCAGTCTCCTCTCTCAGGTTTCAATCTAGCCAGCCACAATTTGATCTCCACAGCCGCCACTAGTTTTACCAGTCTAAGAAAGTCGTCCCAGGAATCCTGTGCTTTCATCTTCTGCACAGCTGGGGCACTATATGACTCCGGCTCCAAAATTACCAGGTCGTAGTGTCCTCTTGCTGGGCTCTTCGTGCCGAATTTCTTTAATGTCGGGAACTCAGCACGGAACAACTGAGTTACGTAATCTTCTTGAACAGCTTCTTCTTGTTTTAGGTAGTGGAAGAGACTCCAGTGCAGGTCCCTTTCGTTCCAGAACCTATTGTGATAGCTTTGGAAGTCGTCAACAAGCTTTGTGATTGCTCTTTCAGTCGCTTCCACGCATCGGTATTCCATCTTTGCCCTCCATACCGCTATAGAATAATTGGCACCCCTTTCGCGGGGACACGAAGCTTCTTTGGCTCAATATTGCGTCTGAAGAATTCGCGATTCTCAGTGTGGACCGGAATAACAACCTGGGGGTTAATAGTCGCAATCAGCTCCAAGAGATCCGGCCCCGTGATGTGCCCGGACGCGTGAAATCCCTTCTCCTCCTCAGGCGGTTTGCCCGTCTCTACATCCGGAACCCCTGCTGGTCGCATCTCAAAGAGCTTTAACCAATTTAGAAGTCTTACGATGTCAAATCTCTGTTCCTCATCAAAAGCCTCGCTGGAGGAGTAGATGTAGACTGCCCCGGGGTCAGGGTCTATCTCTATGAGCTCGTTAATATCCCAGAAGCTGAAACACAAGACGTAGTCTTTGCCGTTAACTTTGAGCTCCCGAGGGGCAATGCTTCTGTTTGCGTATCGGGCGTAGATATCCTCTTCCCACCTTTCCAGCCGCTTTGGCTCATTGTAGAGAAGAATTGTTTCATCCTGCTCCGGAGAGCTGACGAGCTCAGTAGCCAACGACGCAGCCTCCAGAAGGTAAATGTCCTTGGTGGTAACTACCAATTTCCGCCCACAATCCCTTGCTATATCCTTGAAGGTTAGCAGTCGCTCCAGGTTTCGTGGACCAAAGTCGGCTATCACTAGAGTTTGGCAGTTGCGAACAACCTCAAGTGCTCTGGCGTGAACCGTAGCCTCATCAATAGCAGTCTCCGTATCAACATGAGTTCCCTCACAAATAAGAGCAATAGGATTGAGCGCTCTGGCTGCCTCAGCAAATGCTCTGGTAAGCCAGCCATGCTTGCCGTGCATTCTTAAATCACCGGTATAAACGACCCAGCCTTTACTTGTTTCCACTGCAAAGGCGGTGGCTCCGAATATCGAATGGTCAACTGGGAAGGCCTTTACTGGCAAAGCTTCGACAGCTTCTATCTTCCTCAGGTTGCAAGAGACAATACCTCTAGCACCAGGAAGACTTTGCCAAAACTTGCCTGCCCGCGATGTGGGGTCACAATCACACACGCCAAAAGGACGTTGCTCTGCCGGGAATGACTTGTGATGGCCTGATTGGAGCAGACCCCCACTTTCCACCTTAGGTATCAAATAGCATACTTCCTTTTCAAAGTCCGACCTTGATGAGTCTTGGATTGCCTTGGCAATATAAGCGGTGCAAAGAGTAGACACTACGGGGATATCCTGGCGAAGAAAAGAAATGTACCCACTGTGATCTAAGTGTGCGTGGGATAGCAGGACGCCATGCAATTCAATCTGCCGGATAGGATAAGTAGCACGGACCCTGTCCCAGACATCCAAGCCGGGTATTTCGAGATCTGACCTATAAATACCTCGAAGGGGTGGCAGGAAACCGATGTGGAACATGTCGAGAAAGCCTCGCCGAGAACGTGGGACTAAGTATTCTTCAAAATATTGGTTGCGAAGCTTGAAGTTGATGCCAAAGTCAAAAAAGAGGTTAACCCCATTGTCCTCGAGGAGGATCTTGTTGCCGCCGATTGTGTCTGCCCCGTCGTATGCCGTAAGCTGCATCGGAGTTCCGTTATTCTATAGTCTCCTGAATTTCTCGGCGATAGTCGTGATTCTTTCTCCGTCGAGAAAAACGAGATTATTCCTAATAGCTGCCGACTCAATCTTTTCGCATAGCTTTTCAACGGCATTTTCAGTGAACCTGCCGGACACCACGATAAGCAGCTTTGAGATGTGCTGTTTCTTACGAGTATAAACATCGTAAAACGGCATCTTGAATGCATCATCAAACTGGCCAATCATCTCATCGATCTCAGACTTCGCTTCCCCGGATACGTTACCATATTTGACTTGAGCTCCCCAAAATTCGAGTTCACCAAATTCCGTCAATCTGGCAAAAAGAATATCTCTCCCAAACTCGCGTTTCCCGTGATTGTATTTGACGTTCAAAAAGCCGAGTTTTCGCAAGAGCGGAATGACAATGGAAAGTGCGAACTCGCGTTCATTATGAAGCTCATCCAGAGGCGGCAGTGGAGCCCCCACCTCTAGCTCAGTGGCTCCATCTATTTCAGCGATTAATTGCTCCGCTTGATCAATGATCTGCCCCACTTTGGTTCCGGTAATGATCACAGAATAATGTAGAAATATATAGTCCCCATCGTCCTCGTATGAGTCGAGGCTCACATCTCCTACTTGCTGAGCGCGTTGGGCGATTATGTCCCTTTTGGTTTCCATATACTTTTTCAGCCCTACGCTGTGATCCCAGAATTTGCGCCTTTCCATTTCCTCGAATTCGACATGAACTCTGTCTCGTGACATCCTGCGAATCCTGTAAGGGATGGTATCCAGCTGAACAACGTTTTCCTGGACAGATTCGCAACACTCTATTTGCAAATCTCTAGGAAGTGAAACCGTCTTAACCGTTCTGAGGTAGCTTTTCGGTATGACCCATGTCTCCCCGTCATCGCTATGGAATTCAACACCACTAATTCGGACTGCCACTATCTCATCACCTGAGCGTTCAACCTCGATATCCATCTGGAACCCTCCAAGATAGGAATCAACTATTCCCTTTCCTGCCATTGCTCGTAGACTTTAGCAACTTCTTTTGTCCAGAATTCATCCCTCTTAAATTCAAGCCTATCTTTGGAAACGGGCTCAGCGTTGCTAATGTCTATATCGTAGCTAAGCGCTTTGGGTATTCCGGACAATCCCCAAAAACCTTTGCCCGGTCTCTTCGTATCAGCGTTAATTACGATTGACGAAATTAAGGGTCTGCCCTCAAGCCATTCGTATTCGCTACATGCTCCTACTATCCATCCAATCTTTGGATGAAGCCAATCCGGTGAGATTCCAAGTTTTCCAAGTCCTAATTCACCATAGGTGATAAGACTTCTTTGTCTTGCCACCTTTATGAGTTCGGGATAGGCTCTTGTCACCTTTTCCTTCCATTCTTCCCAATCCAAGAAACATCCCGCCCGTCTGAACTGCTGGTATATCTTACGAAGTTCCCTTTCCTTCATGCCCCTCAGCTTCAACTCACTGGTTTTCAATCATCAAAAATAAATTGACTGAGTGGATACATTTGCTCAAAATCGATTAGAGGACGGCGCCCGCCTTTATACTCCTTGTGCATTACGTTTCTCATTATGTGACCACCAAGCTTATATTTAGATCCAAATGCCAGATAATAGACAGGCAGTCTTTCAGCAGTCACGAGTATTGCCCCTGTGAAAGAGTAGGAAGGCTTCAAACGCAGGTCCAGATATAGTCTCAGTATTCTTCTATACATTGGCTGAGGGTCCCGAGGGTCAATTTCTTGCCACCCCGAGGAACCAAAGAACAAAGTAAGATTCTGGCTCATTTGGTCAGACCGCTCATCAGTTGGGTTTTCCCTAATAAAACCCATTGTCCTCAGAATCGCCTCTAACGGAACGTTGATCAGAAGCTCGGTTCTTGGGAAACTCGCGATCTTATTTACTGTATCCCACCTGAGTTCATGGCAGGCAAAATCACCCCGGCGGTAAACCAAGCCATCGGGGTCTAAGAAGCAGAACACAAATTTTTGGCCTTTTGGTATTAGCTCTAGAATTTCCTCTATCTTTTGATTGCAGTCTCCTTCAAACAAGGTCACATTTGGCAGACCTTTTGTGCTTTCTTTTAACAGACGAAAGTTATCCGGATCTATTTCTACAACATAACAAGGGAAACTAGGCGTGACTTTTGCTGCTAGAAGGACAGACCCTTCTGTGATTTCTCCCCTGCGAATATCCAATACGTTTCCGGTGCCCCCGTGCGTATCAATATAGGCAAAATTCCCATAATTGTCGCTAAACTTCTTACAAGCAGCGAGATACTTCCGCACGATGTTATATTTTGCATGTGAGTGGGGCTTTATTTGTAAGTAGGGACTGGGATTACCAGACACAATTACATCTCCTACCCATATTAAGTTCCCTGCTCAAAGTTACTGTTTCCTTGCACAAAGCTATCTTTCCTCTGTCAAAGCCAAAGTCCGCTAGCTTAGTTAGAAAGAATGAGTAGACTTCCTTCCTAAGGGGTTCAGGAAACTTCTTCCCCCAACCTGATTTCTCAGTCATTCCCTGGGCCCAACTTAGGTCCTTCGAGAACATCAGCGTTTTGGCTAGGCCTCTCGGCATGCCTAACGTTATTCGCTCGGGCCAGACTCTTGAGAGCAGGAAATTGAGCAGGTTCCCATAATACACTTTCCAATCATCAATTGGGAAAATAGGGTCTATACGCACTCTTACCTCATAGCCGGCGTCGCTTGCTGCCCTCGCTGCTTCTACCCGTTTCTCTGGTGGAGGCGTCTTTTGCTCCCACCGCTTCCAAACCTCGGCGTTATTGATAGTAAAACTAACGATCGTTTGCATTCTCGGTCTTTTAACCAAGAACGTCGTATTAGTTGACTTAGTTAGAAGCAGTAGTTTGTGCCTTGTTTGTCCTTCAAATTTGTCGGCTATTTTCTCCATTATTGGAGGACTCATTAGAGAGTCAGCCAATTCTCCACTATTAAATATCGATGGCTTTAGATTTTCATCCTTAAAGGCATCTTCTAAAGCTATGAGGACATGTCCTACAGGCACATATCTGGGCTCCTTATTCCCTCTAAAAGTCCCTTGGAGATAGCAGTAGGCACAAGCAAAGGGACAGCCATAAGCCCATCTCAATTCCCAAAAGTGTGGGCAAACAATTGAGGCTGGTGTCTTTCTGAAATAATGCAATATATTCGGGTACAGCTCAGTGCCGTAGCTCATGTGCTGCCGCGATGCTCCGGAGATAGGGATTCTCTGAGAAACGAAGGGCATTACTCAATCACCTCTTCGAATCTGTGCGTTCCGTGAGGCTCTACGTGGATGAGACGAAATCTCTTGTTGCATTCGGGGCATATCCAAACGTCACCAGTATCTATTTCTCTTATAACTTCTACTCTCTCCGGCCTTTCTTGTTCAACCTGCCTTATGACGCTGATAACAGGTTTAATACGTCCACGTGCTGCCTCTCTTTCAAGTATTTCTATCGCTCTTGTTTTTTCCTCTGGCGTCGATAACTCAGTATCTATGATTCTTGCATTCTCAGCTGTGAGTTTAGAGTCATCCTTCAGTAAAGCTCGCTTCACAGGTTCGGATACCTCAACAACCGTCTTAGAGAATTCCCTTAGCTGATCACGACTCAGTTTTCCCCTCTCCCTCAATTCCAAGACCTGTTTTCTAAGCGCTGGTTTACCTTTGAGAATTCGAGTTTCTCTTAAATCGGTGTAAGTCAAAGTGGCACCGGTGCCACCCAGCTCCTTCCTTTCGTGGTGAGCCAGAATTATCTCGTCCAGTGTTTTTCGTGGTATCCCAGTCTTCCTCGACATATCTTGCACTGACTTGTATCTCCCTGTTTTGGTGCCATCCTCAAACAAGCCAGCTATAAACCTTTCCGCTTCACCAGGCTCCAACGTCAATCGATGCCAGTTTTCAATCAAACTAAGTTCCCTTGCTTCAATGTCATCGGCTTCCCTCTCTATGGCAGGAATTTCCTTGAGACCAGCGAACTGATAAGCTCTCCACCTTCTCTCCCCTGCTATGATTTCATAGGTGTCCCCCTTTTTCCTTACAAGAATGGGCTGAACCAGTTCACTCCCTTTAATTGAGTCTGCTAGCTCCGATATCTTTTCCTTCTCAAAGAGCTCTCTTGGCTGAAAAGGGCTCGGCCGTATTTGGTCGATAGGAAGAATTTTCATTTCCATTTGTTATGCTTCCCCTCTAATCAACGATATGGCTATTCTTGACCAAGGCAACTCCTTCACTTCCCACTTTTTCTCCCTAGTAATGACCTCCAGTATGCTCACATTTTCTGGGTTTACATCTTTGGTCTGAGATAGCGCTTCCTTCATGGACTTTATTGCGGTGGCTGCCGAATCATAAATCCATTTCTCACTACCTACTTCCAATACGAAGAACTTATCATCTTTGATTTTCATCTCCATGGTCAATTCACCTCTCTGCAATACTCTTGAAAACTAGGCAGCGTAACGCCCCATTCGCTTCATAATGTCAAACTGCGCCTTGTCAACTTCGATGGTATAGACCTCTTGTGCAAATTCTTTCACCCTAGAATGGAACTTCTTGTCCTCCGGCAGCGGAAATCCGTATTTACGAGTCATAAGACCATTAAACATGGCCTCACAATAGACGAATATCTTTTCTTCTGACATCTGCTTAGGGACGCGTTTCAAAACCGCTTTGATGACTGCTTGTAATTCAATAATATCCTCATCTACGGTATCATCAGTGATTATGCGAGTGCGGATTGCTCCCATTTCCTTGTTAAGCAGATTACCGAAAGAACTCATAATATCCCAGTGAATAAGCGTGCCTTCCTTCTTGATTATTCGCATTATCTTGAAACGCTCCAAGTCCTCATACACTTTGTTGGCGCACTCATAATGAATCTTGGGATAAAGAGGGTCATCTGGAGATATCTTTCCGCCACAATACCTACATTCCATGTCAGCTACGTTCTGCCCGTCTCTTGGTTTAGCTAATTTCGGGCCTGAATAAACGTCTAGCTCCTAAGCCCCGCATTGATAGTTTACTAACAACATATTTACAATAAGTATACACCAGAACGGGAAACTGATAAATACCTCGGAGCAGTAAGAATAAATGGCAGCCTGAAGAGACTAAGAAAGCAGCAAGTTTTATCCCTAAGCGATCTCGCAAAAATATCCGGTATTAACCGGGTAACCATCAACCGAATTGAGAATGGCAAGCAAAAACCACTACCACGCACTATTCACAAACTGGCGGCGGCTCTCCGCGTCAGCGTTGAGGAACTGATATCGAACGAGCCTAATCCGGGTGCAAAAAGCGGGCGTCGGATCCAGACGGATACCTAGTTAAAGGGGAAGCAAAATGACCACCCCGAGAGTCGTAGATGTTAAGAGGATAGCCTGCCCAGAAGGCAAGGAAGGTCACCATCTCCGAGCCAAATTCGAAGCATGTCTCGATTCCTAGTTGCCGCGCAAATTCCGCGATTCCCATTTATCTGCCCCACGTTTTTTGACTGTCAATCCTATCCATCTTGTACGATAATCTTCATTCTACTAGTTTGGCCTTCCGGTCGTCCATCACACAATCTGCCCAGTTGTTCAGCATGAGCTGTGGCTACCCAATGGTGGGCTCCCAGAGCGGGCAAAAATCCAAATTTTTTCGATGTTTGGCTCCTCATAACTCTAACGAAAGACGGAGACTATTTCCTCCATATGATGTTGCTACCCAAGTGAAATTCTCTAAGAGGTAATGCGAAGCCCGTTGCCCACTATCAGGCAAGGTTATCAAACAGTGCTTCCTTTTTTAATAATTTCGGGGACTAAATAATAGTACCAAACATATCCGACATCGAAGGATTGCTTCTGAATGATTATCATATCGTCAGTCTCAACGGGTTTTTCCGTTTCATATGGTTCGCCTGAGAAAACACCCAAAAAACAATACCGCTTTTCCTTAGAAGTAAAGAGCTGGCCCTTTTCAATCACGGAATTTACTGGTTTTGATAGGACAATACTTCCAGAAGAACCGGGAAATAGTTTAGCATCAATTAGGAATTTTGGTTCTCCTTGAAATGGGGCCAGCCATCTTGATGCAATGATACCCGCCTTAACAATAGGAAACTTGTTAAAGTTATCATAGAACCCCCTTGGATAACCTGCAACGATAATGTCGCTCGTAACTTCAACATTAAGTTTGTTTGCTCCTGGAAAATCGTCTTCCCCAACAGTTGAAAAGGCGATAGGAACGTTAGACTGTGCGTAGCCAGTTATCAGATCTTCGATACGAACAAGAGCAACATCAACTGACGGAAGATACACTTTTGCTCGCTTTTTAATTTCAGCTCTGTTCAAATTGACAGGGAGCCAATCAATCTTGCCTTTGGAATCAACTATTCTTAGGTGAAAGGTGAATTGCGCTGGAACGGTATCAACCTCCTTAACTCTAGGAAGAAGGATGTGTCTATTCGTTACTAGCCAAATTTCTTTAACCTCTCGCCACTGAGCGTCTTTACTGGGATCTTTCGGGGCCAACACGTGGTAGAAGAAACCCGTACCCTGCAATGAAAGCGGGGGTGAATTAACGATAATCAGTGTCGTTAATGAATGGATCCTGTCATCTAATTCCATCAATTTCTCCAAGCTTCAACAAATCTGAGTTCGGCCCATCTTGTATCTGGCGAGCTTCGGAAAAGCCCAAATCTCTCCCTGAGCTGGATTCGCACTCCTTCCCACAGTCTCCATTTTACGCTAACGGTTCTTTGGTGGCAAGGCGAAGTGGAGCCAACTAACGAGCTGAACATTACGCTTGTTGTTTGATATTGCATTTATTTGCCTATAAGTGCTAGAATAGCCTTAAAGTAGGTAGTCTTGTGCTTCATAGGAGGTGTGTCCTATGGTGATCGCGAAAGAGTGGTTCACGATAGAAGAAGCCGCTGAATATCTATGTGTTTCCAAAAGGACTATTTATAAATTAACTCAGGAGGGTAGACTGCCTGCCTTTCGCATCGGTCGGGAGCGCCACCGACGATTTCGCAAAGAGGACCTGGACAAAGTGCCTCGGTTAGGTGAAGAGACTAGAAGCCTGGAGAAACTTGTAGGCTTAACAGCGAAAAATGACCCAGTGCTAGCTGAAATCTGGGATAACGACAAGGATGCTGCGTATGATCGAGTATAGCCGAGGAGATGTGGTTCTCGTTAACTTTGTCTTTTCTGACGAGACCGGGGTAAGGCGACGCCCAGCGTTGGTGGTTAGTTCAAATGAGTATCATCAAGGGCGCCAAGAGGCTATTATCGCTGCTATAACTAGCCGCACAGACCGGGTACTGATAGGTGACCACCTCATAAGTAATTGGCAAGGAGTTGGCCTACTTTTTCCATCAGTGGCCACAGGGATTATAAGGACTATAAAGCAAGACATGATTTCGCGTAAACTCGGAGCTATGCCCAAGGGTGATATGCAAGCAATAGATAGTAACTTACAGATGGCTCTCGGTCTTGCTCCGTAGCAGAGGAGGTAGAAGTTGAAGAGAAAAGAACATGACGATTCTTGCTACAGACACATAGGAAACCGAACAGTTTGCAAGGTTGTCAATCAAGAGATGGATGCTTTCGCCCGGTCTAAGCCGGGCTGTGCTCACCAAGAGCCAACTCATGGTCCTGCCTACTGGAAAGAAGCGTTTCAGAAACATGGTTGTGACGGCATGCTCGCAGCCATCACCCACAGTATTGATGACCTGAAAACAGGAAAATGCCCTCCACTCTTTGACGAAATGGATCTAATTGAGGCGGCTGGTTCCCTGGCAGAACGATGTCCCAGCCGAGCACTAGATTTGTTACGAATGCTTAAAGCAAACAGCACAGAGTTGGGGAGCAAGTTTAAGTCAAAGAAAAGAGAGCCTTACAAGATATGAGTTGGTCTGTGACAGGAGTTATTCCAGTGAACAGGAGAGGGAAGATGGTAAGGTGCGGGTGAATATTTGCTAATAAGGAGGAACCATGGCCCAGACAACTGAAGAAGTCTTCCTTGTGCCTGAAGGGAAAATCCGCGATTTTATTGACAGTAAGTTAAGGAAACTGACTCCTGAAGAATATGTTCGGCAAAATATAGAAAGAGCCCTAGTCTTAGAATACAAGTACGTTCGTGATCGTATCGAAGTTGAATTTTCCATAAAGCTAGGAAGCAAAAGAAAGAAAGTCGACCTAGCTGTCTTCTTAGAGGGGAAGGAACATAAGCAAGAGTTCATTTATATCATTGTAGAGACAAAACCTGCTGGTACCTCCGCAAATGATAAGAATGAGGGCGTTGAGCAACTTAAAAGTTATATCGCCGCCTGCATGAACTGTAAATATGGTATGTGGACTAATGGCGAAGAGCGGTACTGCTTCGAAAAGGAGGAGACTGTCTTTGAGTATAAGTTCAAAGACATAATTGATATACCGCCTTTCGGAATCTCGCTGGAGGTCTGGGAGAGACCAGCGGTTCAGCAACTTAAACCAGCTACAGGCGATAATCTCCTCTTTGCTTTTAAGCGCTGCCACAACTATATCCACGGAAATCAGGGGCTTTCCAAGCAGGCTGCCTTTTTCGAACTGCTCAAGGTAATTTTCTGTAAGATAGAAGACGAGCGTTCTGGCAAAGTTAACTTCTATGTCACAAGCCAAGAGCTCAACTCTATGAATGGCTGGCTCAAGGTTAAAAGCCGAATCGGACGGATATTTGATGAGGTGAGGAATAAGTACCCCACCATCTTCAAATCGACTGATTCTATTGACCTTGACCCTAAAGTGTTAACCTACATCATGAGCCAGTTCCAAGGCTACTACCTCTTGGAGACTGATGTAGATGTAAAAGGCAAAGCCTACGAGGAGATAGTTGGTCCTAACCTGAGAGGAGATCGGGGTGAATTCTTTACACCGCGTAATATCTGTCGTATGGCTGTCGAGATGCTTGACCCTGAGCCAGAACATATCACTATCGATCCTGCCTGTGGCACTGGCGGGTTCCTTATCTTAGCTATGAACCATGTCCTACGCAAGATAGAAGAGAAGGAGAAAAGGCGTTGGAGAGACCCGTGGAACCCTACTGACGCAGAGCGAGAGGAACTCTGGCGAAAGCGCCGTGAGTACATGGACGCGAAGGTCTTTGGTATGGATATCAACCCTGACTTAGTTAGAGCCTGCAAAATGAATATGGTCATGAATAACGATGGCTCTGGGAATCTCTACCCTGCCGACTCCTTAGCCAATCCGGCAACTTGGAGTGAAGACTTAAGGAAGCGCCTTTCCCTAGGAGCCGCTGATATCCTGATGACCAATCCTCCTTTCGGCTCTAAGATTCCTGTTGACCCAATTCACTTCGACCAGTATGACATCGCACGCCGCTGGGAAAAAGTTAGCGAAGGAAGATGGCTCACTGGGAGAGGGTTAAGAGGTGGAAATGTACCACCGGAACAACTCTTCCTGGAACGCTGTGTCCAGTTCATTAAGCCGGGGACAGGCAGGATGGCAATTGTTCTTCCGGATAGCATCCTGAGTAATCCCGACCTCGAGTTTATGCGCTTCTGGATTCTGAAGAATACACAAGTTCTCGCCAGTATTGATATGCCTCAGGAGACATTTGAGCCCTGGACAGGCACTCAGACAAGTGTCCTCTTTCTTCGCAGAAAGAGCCCCGAAGAAATAAAGACCGAGGAACTTACCGGTAAGATGCAGGACTATAATGTTTTTATGGCAATAGTAGAAAAAGTGGGACATGATCGGAGGGGCAACGTAATCTACAGGAGAGACCCTGAAGGTAACGAGATAATGGTAGAGCAAGACATGTCTGTCCGCCAAGTGGATGACCGTGGTTTGGTTACAGTACGCAAAGAACGGTTACAGCAGAAAATAGTGGACGATCAACTCCCTCTTATTTCTCAGGCGTATCTAGGCTGGTTAAAGGAGAGGAGCCATGAGCGCCATGCAATATCTGCCTGAGAAAATTGGCGTAACTGAGGAGATTATTGAGGAAAAACCCCTCAAAGTCACCAGCGTCAATGCGCGGTGGTTGAGGCAAGGTGCGCTGAGGCTAGATGGGTCACATTATGCGGAAGAGGCCTTTCAAGCGAAACGAGTTCTTGAGGGCAGTTCGTATCCCATAGAACCCTTGGAGAACTTAACCCGAGACATTTTTATGCTTCCTCTCAAGGTCAAGATACCCCTGGCCGCTGATGACTCCTCTGGAGCACCTTACTTGATGCAATCTGAGCTCTATTACTTTAGACCAATGGCAAGAAAGTATATATTCCCGTCCCGACTTGATGAGCCGGACAAATGGCGCCTTAAGGAGGGTTGGGTCATAGTCAGTCAATCTGGAAACGTGGGAATACCGTTATACGTTTCACGAAGGCTTGAGTCATTCTTCGTATCCCCGAATCCTCTAAGGTTGCTGTGCAATGAAAGAATATTGCCAGGGTATTTATACGCTTACCTCTCGTCGAGAATAGGGCATCCTCTGGTTGTTAGGGATAAATTTGGGGGCACTGTTGACCATTTGCTTCCTCACCACCTAAAGGCGCTCCCTGTCCCGCTGATACCTGAAGAACAACGGCGTCAAATACACGACAAAGTCGTTCGTGCGTATCGCCTGCGTGACGAAGCCAATGACCTTCTAGACAAGGCTGAGGTGCTCCTCTATGAGGAGCTAGGCTTGCCCAAGTTCTCAGAGAACGAAGCTCAATACCTGCATCCGGAAGCGAAAGGTTTTTCCACCAAGGTTGGAGAATTGAGGCTCCGCCTGGATGCCTCTTACCATACTCCTCTTGTTAGACTCATACTAGAGAAACTCAAGAAGGGCAAATATCCACTGACAGCTATAGGCGACCCTAAAATCTCGAAAAGGGTGTTTATTCCACCCCGCTTCAAGCGAATTTATGTCAGACAAAAGCACGGTGTGCCCTTCCTCCAGGGTACCCACATCGTTGAAATGAAGCCATATGACTTGAAGTATATCTCCCAAAAGTTTACCCAAAACCTGCACCAGTGGATTCTGAGAGCAGGATGGGTGCTGGTCACCTGCTCAGGAACGATAGGCCGGGTTACTCTGACGCCAGACGCCTGGGATGACTGGGCTGCTTCTCAGCATATCCTTCGGGTGGTGCCGAATGAAACAGAGTCTAACCCTGGCTACATTGCAGCGTTTCTCTCCAGCCCGTTTGGCTATCATCAAGTGGTTGCCGGCTCTTACGGTGCGGTTGTAAGTGAGATAACCGCAGAGCATTTGAGTCAGGTCTCCATTCCCCTACCTCCGCGAGAGGTTCAAGGCAAAATAGGAAATCCGGTCCTTGAAGCCTATGAGAAAAAAGAGGAAGCTAACCAAGTAGAGGATGAGGCTGTAAAGATGGTGGAGGATGTCATTCGACGAGGAGCAACAAATGGTCAGTAATCCAAACCTGCGACGCTTTCTTCAGATGTATAGCCAGAGCCGGCTGAGTAATGTGGAGACCAGGGGCTATGATGAGTTAACCTATGTCGCTACCAAGCTGGATGAAGTTCTAATACCTATGATAAAGGAGGGAAAACACGCCCTATACATCATTACAGGGAATGCTGGTGACGGGAAAACGGCATTCATCCAGCATCTTGAGCAGGAGATTAAGAAAGAGCTCGAGAAGCGGGGAGAGAAATTTCAACAAGTGACAAAAAGCGGGAGCAGGTTTCACTATAAAGCTAGAACCCACACTACCCTCTACGATGGCTCACAAGACTTTGAAGCTACTAGCAGTAACGAGATCCTCAGAGAGTTCTTTCATGAATTCGAGGGTGAGCAGGTTGCCGCTGCAGTCTCATTAGTAAAGGTAATCGCTGTAAACGCCGGCAGGTTGGTCCACTATTTGACCCAGGAGGAAAGCCGATATGCCTGGCTAGCTCAAGAGGTATCAAAGCAACTAGCCGGTGAGCCTCCCACTGGTCCTGTGCTCGTCATAAACCTCAACGCTCGTTCTCTCGTAGATGGTGAGATACTGAATTACACACCCGGTAATACCAAGAGCGTTTTCGACCGGCTCCTTGATAAGCTTCTAGATACACACTTTTGGCAGCCTTGCCTTACTTGTGAGGTCAAAGAGAAGTGTTACGTTAGATTTAATGTAGATACACTACTTGACCCCAGCTCCGGGCCCATAGTTAGGCAGCGCCTCAAGTTCCTCTTTCAGGTCTTTCACTTTCGGCGAAAATTGCATGTCACCATAAGGGAACTCAGATCCGCCTTAGCTTACATCCTTTTCGGCATAAAGGATTGTCATCAAATACAAGAAGACATGGCTAGGGAAAAATCGAATCTACGGCACCTTTACTATAATGCAGCCTTTGAGGGAGCAGAGAGAGATAGGCTAATCTCTTTGCTAGCTCAGCTAGATGTCGCTCAGATATCCAATCCACACTTGGATAACCACATAGCCTCCACGCCGCCAGAAATGCAAAGAGGTTACCTTACCTTCCAAGCCAGGTCAGCGCTGGATATGCCGCTTCTTCAACAGCTTTATGACAACAGACCTGAGGACATTTTCTCTAGAGACCCTGAAAAGATGAAGAATGCCCAGTTATATCACGATTCTTCGAGGCGCAAGTACTTCTTTGAGAATGCACTGTTTAGAGAACAAGAGGAACAAACCGGACGGAGTAGTCTTCCTGAAGTCTACATGCTTCCTTCCAGGAGCGCTGTTAACTTTGCTTTCGCTGTCGCCGCAAAGGCACCTTCGGAAGAAGTGTTGTCAAACATATTCACGGGGTTAAATCGTGGGGAGGGTATTTCACTAGAAGACTACGAGAGTCGGTATTTGTGTGTTAGGACCTCGAAGAGGGGCTCGGAAGTGAGGGCTTTCGCTGTGTATCCTGTGGCTGACTTTGCCATCCAGTGCAATAACATGGGGTATCAAGAAAACCTTGTGGAATTCTTGCCTGACTGTCTTATACTAAGCTATCGGCCAACGGGAGACACTGTGGAGGTCGGGCTTGACCTATACGAGGCGATAGAAAGAATGAGAGACGGATACATGCCGTCGGCTAGTGAACTCAAGGCATTCTTCCAGAACATCGTTTCTTTCAAGAAGAAAGTCTTAGGCGTTGCTGAGAATACTTTAGTTTTGTACCACCCTCTGGGGCAAAGGGTTGTGATGGAACGTGTTCCGCAAGGCGAACTGATGTTTAGATGACAAGGGGGAGTGATGGCACTTTCAAGACAAGATAAAGCTTTCGCCTTTCGACCTATTTTCGTAGTGACACCTCGCCAGGTGCCCATCGAAAGGGCTCTCGGCAACCTGGTTGTCTTTATTGCTACGAAAGGCAATCCACTGTCGCCAGCGAAGAAAAGCGTCAAACTAGCCGAATATGAAACACACCTAGCACAGACCTTCTCAGGAATGGAACCTCATCTGAAAGTAGTGTCGACTTGGCTTCAAGAAAACTACCTAGAAATCAATGGCCTCGATAAGCCCCAAGCGGAACAAGTTATTGCAGGGCTCTATCCTATGCATGGGTCTGCTATCAAACTGCAACGGAGCACAAGTTATCGGGATTTCAATCTTGGGCTCTTTGTCTATGGGATTCTCCAAGAATACTCTTCTATAAGAGATGATCTCAAGAATTACCTCTGGCTGGGAGAAAAGGACGCCGGGGAGAGAGACAGGCTTGACCTGGAAACGTTGTTGATAATGGAGAGCCTGGAAGCAGCGCCAACCCGCGAGCCGATCAAATGGATTGAGGGGGGAGAGCCACTTCCTCGTCCGTATTGTCTGGGGCATGCGTCAGTCTTTGCGAACGACATCAGTAGGCTGCTATCTTACAAGGAACTGGTCCCGCGAAAAGAATTGATCCAGTGGCTAATAGCTCTCATAGGATTCCACACTGCTCTCTATTGCTTCAAACTCTTCAAAGCAGTGCCAGCTCTTCTGCATAACGGCAAACCCTGCAGTTCTGCCTGCACAGTTGACCCCTGGTCAGAGGCACCGTTTGAAGCGTGTCCTTACTTCCCAAAGTTATACGCGGATGCTGGAGATAATTACAAGAGCAACGCTGCCGAGCTTGCTCGCCGGCACTTCGATAACATACTCGAACTGTTATCAAGCTACACGCATGCCCACTTCACTATCAAAAAACTTTCTGAGTTTGCAGAAGAGTGGCCGCGCTTACGTCCGGAAAGTATACCCATTGCTCCTAAGGATATGGCTGAAGTGGTGGGGCTGCTACGGCACCCCAATCTGCCATCTTGGGCTGACCTGCGGATCATGAACGTGGTTAGAGACTCCGAAGAGAAGGCGGCCCAGCTTAGGGAGCTGACTCGAATCTATAAGGATCCCTTCCAGCGGTATATAGAACTCGCTTATCCAGAAGTGCACGCTCGGCAGTTCCGTCATCATCGTGAGTTTCTGGATGCGGTGTTAGGTAAGAATAGTGATTATGGGCTGTTGAAGGCAGGTGCTGGGCCTCTAAACCGCAGAAGGTTTTATTTAAGCGGCGGGCTTACTGAACTCCTTCTGCACCTGAGCATCTTGGGTTATCATGAGATGCGAGGATTCTACACCAAGCAGATCACGGTCGATCAATTCCTCATCTGGCTGGAGAATAGATACGGTATCCTTATAGACAGGATCGGGCTCAGTGAGAGAACTGCTCAGATTGAATCAGCATTAAAGGGTAACCTTAGTACTTTCAAGAGCAAGTTAAGGGAGGCCGGCTTCTTTGTAGATCTATCTGATGCCTCGAATGTGCAAATGCTTAAGCCTCGCTTCATTGTAGGGAGAAGCTAAATGGCACTTAAGGAACTGACTTGGGTAGAGCTGGAGGAAAAGATCGCTGAGAGATTTGCGCAGATGATCGCTGCAACTATTCAGGCACGCTCGGCAGGGCATAGGCTAGCCGTCGAAGCGCTATCTCCTAGCTTACTCTTGCATCTATGTGATAGGCTCGTAGCAACCACAGCCTTGCCGCCAAAAACGAGGATAGTAGTGGTAACAGATAGGCCTGCCAAGCCCTATGAAGTAATGCCCACTAAGCTTATAGAGTTGCGTGATGACAAGACTGTTGATTATTTGGTAGCCTTTGTGCCTACCACTTTCAGGAGTTACGCGGAAGACTCGTTTGGAGAACATACCTTCGAAGTGCTCAACACAGAGGAATGGCTAAGGGTTTACGAAGAAGAGCTACTTGAGACCATTGAAGGACAGGGGGTACTGGGGGTCAGCGAAGTCCTTAGATCGGCTCGCGCCAAACAGATCGAGCATCACCTTAGATATTTGCTGTCAGTATTACAAAACGGGTCTTCATATCAGATAGCTGGGGCACTACTCTACCTCGTCGGCTTGGTGCCTGATCTTTCACTAGATCAAACGAATTTGGTAGTGCGCCTAGCGGACAACCGGAGAAAGTTCGAAGAGAAAGAAGGCCCCAGGCTAGCGGATCCTTCCTTGGCGCTGATGGAGAAAATCAGGAGGCTGCAGCTAAAGGATGACTTTGTTCGAGGAGAATTGCTTGCTTTACTTGGAACCCATGGGACAACCAATGTCGAATCATGGGGTCGAGAGATCGCTAACCGCGCTGCTATCGAAAAAGACCCGAAGAGGCGGCTCACTCTTGATAACTGGCTAACCGAGGAAATTGTGGCAAATATCGAGTTGGAATTCGTCCCTTTAGGTAAGAGCAACCCAGGGTTGCTAGACAGGGCGGGAGCTGTCAACGTGCCCAAGACAGGCAAGGTTAAAGTGCGTTGGAGCTCAAGAGGGCCCGGCATTGCCCAGTTGAACCACTTCGTTCTCAAAGGCTTTCGGGACGAGGAGCAACTTCTTGCGACCGGGAAGATCAGGGGGGATAAGCGCACACACACTTTGAAGCTAGGCAGCTATGCTGTGGAAGAAGGTCATTGCAAGCTCCGAATCGAGGGCATTTCCTTGACAGGGACTGTTCTAGCTGCCGACACTAGCGACACCTTCTGGATTACAGGAGAGCCACCAGAAATAATAGAGCCGTCAGAAGAGGCACGGAGAGGTGAACAAGTTCTGACACTTATAGAGGCGCGTTTTTGGCGGGCGCAAAGAACTGGCGATTGGAAAGGTGCCTTACCTACCGAAGTAAGATGGGAAGCCACAAGGCGAGGCGGAGACGCAGATAAGGTCGTCATCACATTTGGTGGCAGGGACAAATACTTCATTAACTGCCGCTCGGTCTTCAGAAAGGCAGAACTTTCTATACTTGCAAGCCCTCGAAGATTAGGCACATGGAATCTGGGTCCAGACGGCCTCGTAACAGTAGGAGAAGAAATTGATTTCTCTCGAGTCAGCGATGGAGTCTGCCGTGCTTTCTTGGCAGCAAGGGATGAGGTCTTCAAAGCTATCAAGCTATATCAGCCCCCAGGGGCTGTAGGAGAGGCTGAGGAGGACTTCTGCAACGTCGTGGAAACTACTTCTTTGCTCGAATTAAAGGAAAAAGTCAAGACCTACGCACAAGGATACAAGGTCTTGCTACAAGTCCTCATGGACCAGGGCGATGTGGTCAATCTTTGCAAGGCGATGGATTTGGATTCACTCCATACAGCAGAAGGCATTGTACTTACCCCCCTTCACCCGCTCAAACTTCTCTGGTTCCTCCAGTATCAGCTTCTGCTGGAATACCTGTCCGAAGGGTCAATTAAGGCTCCAAGAAGCGTGGACAAACAGGTGCTTCGGATCGTACACTCGATAAACTATCCCGCGTTCACACCCGATCTGAGTGGACAGTTGCAGGTGAATACAAGCCAGCTTGACTTACTCTGGAGCGGCTTTTCGGCTGAGCCAAACGCCTACCAAAGTATCAGGTCATCAGCCCAACTGGGCGTGAGTGCCCTATCAGAATCTCAATACCAAGCTATCGATAGTCGGAGGATACGGGAGAAAATACAGGAGTATCTGGAGCTTAATCCTCATATAAGGCAGGTTAGGGTGGGTGTCATCAATCCTGGCGATGCTGAGAATTTCCTCCAAGCAGCGCGTGAGATTCACTTAGCGTTGAACAAGACCAGAGAACTTCGCTATGATTTCCGGTTCTATGGGAAGGAAAGGATTGAAGACCTTGCCTCGAGCTTTGATAGGCTTATGACGGAAGAAGACGAGCGGCGACGCAAGGAAGTGGATGACGAGCTATTAGAAGCGGCAGGAAATCTAATGGCTCCAAAATTGGTGTATTCTAAACACGCACAGGAAGAGCTTATCCGTAGCGAAGACAATCCCGCTGATGAATGCCATTTGCTATTTGCGATCGATTGCTTCGATGTAAAGCTGGCGACTATAGAAAGAGTCCCAGAAAACAGTGGATCCTTCCTGGGTAACTTGGTCAATGATTACGTTTCTGTATTTGAAGTCAGTGGTGAGCGTGCATCTTGGACGCACACTATTGTTCCTCAATTAGAGTTCGAGATAGAGGTGCTTTCCGTACTTGGCTGCCTGATGAAGGAATGCCTAGAGGTTTTCATGCATGCGTCTGCCCTGCTTGCATCAGGGAAACAAACACCATGGCCGTGTGTAGTTCTAGAGATAGGTAAAGAGGAAAAGAAGCTGATCAATGCAGCTCATAGGTTAGCAGATTGGGTGGCCTTTGTTGACAAACACTTTGGGGTGGACTTCATTGACCATCCCAGTAGCCCCTTTTGCGAATACTATTTGGTTGATTACTGCCCGAGCCCTAAAGAAGGTGTTGGACACAAGCTCATCGTGTCTACTGCGAGCGAAGAGGGGCTCCGGCGAGCAGTAGTAGGTGCCCTGGAAAGCCTTGGGCTACCACGTGAATCAGCACCTGAGGTCTTTAGTGGATTACAGGCAATTTCGGGGCGTCTTTTGATCAAGCTTCTCACTTCACGCAACTTTGCCAAGGAAGCCATAAGCATAGTTCTACTCTGGCTGCTGTCGAAAGAGAAGGGAGAGCTAGCCACAAAGATCTTTGTGCCTATAGACCCGCATCAGGAGCTAGTCAGTGGCACTGAGGGCGAAACAGGCTACAGGACGGATGCGGCGCTTGTCTCCATTGCTCCAAAATCAAAACAAGTGCAAATCGACCTCGTTGAGACTAAAATACGGAGTGCGCTACAAATTCAGGAGATCCTCGACCTCAAGGACAAAATCACAAAACAAGTAGAGCAGACCCAATGGAACTTGACCTCTATCTTAAGCAAACTTGGTCCTGCCAACCTTCTTCACAATAGTCATTATCGCAAAGCTCTTCAGGATATCTTACGTTTCTACCTAGATAGAGGTCTGCGCCACAACCTGATAAGTTCCGCTGGATATGATGCGCTTGTAAAGGGCCTAGATAGTCTGAGACAATGGGAGCTTAGCATTGATGTCTCTAAATCTGGATATATTTTCAATCTCGGCAGGCCAGACTCCTATGAAGAACGCGGACCAGGCGGCATCACATTCCACTTGATAGGGAAGGACAAGATCCTTCAGTTGTTGGCTGCAGAAGAGGCGCCTGCACCTCTAAAGGCAGAAGTAGGTGCCCCCACTCCTCCAGAGGCAGGCATCAAGGTAACAGTGGAAGAGGTCGTTCCTACGACGGTAGAGAAAGTAGTTAAGGCACCTGCCCAGGAAGAACGAATAACAGCGGCTACAGCAATATCGGTCTACCTGGGGAAGGATCTTGTTTCGGGAAGGCAACTCTTTTGGGAGCCTGCAAAAGAGTTGCCACGCAAGCTTACCAATCCGCATATACTCATCGTGGGTACTAGTGGCTCAGGCAAAACTCAAACAACAATGGCTCTTCTCTATGAAATGTGGCGTCAAGGGGTTCCAAGTCTCATACTCGATTTTCACGGTGAGTATGCTGATCCCAAGATGGGCAAATTCAGAAGTCAAACCTCAGCTCAAGTTGTGGATGCTTTGGCTGGTCTGCCTGTAAACCCTTTGGATGTGCCGTTCGACGCCTGGGGTAAACCTCACAACTATAAACGGACCGTTTGGGAAGTTTCAGAGATAATAGGCAATATTTTCCGGCTTGGGTTACAGCAGCAGCGGGCGTTAAAGAGAGCGATGGAGATGGCTTATCAGTTAGCGGGGTTCTCCAGTGATAGTTCTACCTGGAATCGCAGGGCACCCAGATTTTCGCAATTGAAGGAAATCCTAGAATCGCAGACCGACGAGAGGGGCGGAGTCATCACGGGACTTTTGAGCAGACTTGACGTACTGTTTGATGTGGAAATCTTCTCAGAGCGAGCCCCCAACCGCTTTGAGGATCTAATTAGTAAAGTGACTGCTGTCGACCTTTCACGCCTCTTTAATGATGAGCATAGGCTTGTGGTAGCGAGGTTCTTCCTACAGAAGGTGTATAATCATATGCTCCTACAAGGCGAGTCGAGAGAGCTCAAGTTGTTCGTGGTTGTGGACGAAGCTCATCGCCTTTCATACGACGAAACACTATTGCGGTTGATTAGGGAAGCCAGAAAATACGGGGTCGGAATTCTGCTTTCTTCACAGGAACCTTCAGATTTTCCAACCACTGCTATCGAGCTTCCAGGGACCAAGTTCTTTCTACAACAGGGTCCTCGTGGTTCCCGGGCTCTGGGTTCACATCTCGAGCCGTCAGAGGCTAAAAGACGAGTTCAAATGGAAGAAGAACTACAAAAGTTGGAGGTTGGGCAGGCCTTCATCAGGAATGACCATTTTCTGCCCTATGTGAAAGCGCGCATCCAACTCTTCTATGAGAGAGTCTAGAAACAAGGCATGCGAATCGGCAAAGGGCATCCCGCCTCCCAGTTTTGACTCAGGCCCTCCTAGGTTGGCTCCTTGCTCCCCAGCTTGTTTTTCGTAAGGGCTTCGTCAGGTTATTTAGTAGCGGAACACTCATAAAGCGATTGCACCAGCGTAATCAGCGCTTTCTTTGCCTCGAGTTTCAGCCTTTTGTCAGCCTTGATTGCC
>Ga0172365_10000594_pt1 | contig 24718 bp, 17 predicted proteins | sample LakKivSesite48cm_FD_114535 | JGI IMG/M metagenome (GOLD analysis project Ga0172365, IMG submission 114535) | Sediment microbial communities from Lake Kivu, Rwanda - Sediment site 48cm | ecosystem: Environmental > Aquatic > Freshwater > Lake > Sediment | place: Rwanda: Western Province, Lake... | reverse complement strand
GAGCAGCTCTACAGTGCCGGGCTGATCGACGCCTACGAGCGCTCGGTGCACCGCATGCTGCTCGCGGTGCTGGCCGAGCCCGAGGCGCGGGTCTCGGAGCGGATGCGGGCCATCGAGTCCCTTGCCAAGCTGCGCGGGCTCTTCATGAAGCGCGCGCGCGACCTGAAAGACGATCCCTCCAAGACACCCACGCCCGAGCTGATCACCATCCTTGCCGGCAGACTGGGCCTGCCGAAGCTCACGGTGGCGGCCAGGAAGATCGAGAACGACGTGTCCGCGCCCAAGGCGCTGCCCGAGGCGCTGTGAGCGCCACCGACGCCGAGCTGCGCGTTGTGGCGGCCGAGCTGGCCAGCCGCATCTCCGACCACCCCTTCTACACCTGGCAGCCGCATAAAAAGCAGTTGCTGCTGATGAAGAGCAACGCGCGCATCCGCGTGGCCTTCGGCGGCAACCGCACCGGCAAGTCCGATGTGTGCCACCGGATCGCCGTGGAGCGCTTCTTCGGCTGGAGCCCCGTGCTCACGCGCGAGACGGGTCAGCTCGTAGCCTGGCCCGGAAAACAGGCCGTGTGGGTCTCCGCCCTCGACAGCAACGTCTCCCGCGACGTGTCCGAGGACAAGATCGCCGGCTTCATCCCCAGGGACGAGCACCGCCACCTCGGGTGGAACGGCACCGATCGCGTCTGGACCGACCGGCGCACGGGCAGCACGCTGGGCTTCAAGTCCGCCGACAGCGGCCGCGGCAAGTACCAGGGCACGTCCAGAAACCTCATCGTGCTCGACGAAGAGCACCACGAGGACATCTTCAACGAGTGCTACGCCCGCACGATCGACTGCAGGGGCCAGATCGTCATGGCCTTCACGGCGCTCGAAGGCATGAAGTGGCTGCACAAGCTGCTCTTCGGCAGCCCCGACCTCGATCTGTTCAAGGTCGCGATGGGCATGGTGGACAACCCCCACCTGCCACCCGAGGAGATCGCCGCGGCGCGGCTGCGCTACTCCGGCGACGAACTGAAGATCCGCGTCGAAGGCGAGTTTCTGCTGCGCATCGGACAGCCCTTCTTCGCCCCCGACGACATCGACCGCCACCAGCCGGCCACCGAGGACGGCGGCGTCACGGTCGCCGCGGTCAGCCGGCAGGGCCGCTGGCGGCTGGTCAAGGACACCACCGGCAAGATCACCGTCTTCGAGACGGCGAAGCAAGGGCGGAACTACGCGATCGGCGTGGACGTGTCCGCCGGCAAGGCCGCCGGCGACTACAGTTGCATGCAGGTGCTCGACACCGCCACTTGGAAGCAAGTCGCTGTCTGGCACGGCCACACCGACCCCGGCCTGCTCGGCGAGGAGGCCATCGCGCTCGCCAAGGTCTACAACAACGCCCTGCTCGCCATCGAGGTCAACAATCACGGCCTCGCCACCCAGACGACGATCGAGCGCCTGGGCTACGGTCACCTCTACCGGCGGACGCAGGAGGATCGCGTCAACGAGAGCGGAAAGGTGGTGGCCAGCGCCGGCTTCTACACCGACCGCAGGACGAAGGCCATGGTCCTGAACCTGCTGAAAGACGCCGTGCGCGACAACAACATCAAGATCCACGACGCCGCCACGCTCGAAGAGATGCGCTACTTCGGCTACCTCACCGAAGAGCCCGCCGCGGCCGTCAAGGGAGGCGTGCAGAGCTACGGGCTCGGGGCCGTCATGGGCAATGACGACCGGGTGATGGCGCTGGCCATCGCGCTCGCCGCCGCCTACCAGAGCGGCGCCGGCGCACCGGATTCATCCCCCTTGCCAGGCACGATCGTGGACGCCATCATGGACGACGTTCACGGCTCCGCCCCGTCCGTGGACTACCTCGCCGACGCGCTCGGGCTCGACGAGTACGACGACGGGGGCTGGGAGTTCGACTGATGGACACGAAGACCGGCGGGACGCCCCGCCCGATCAAGCCGGCCGGCGACGGCATGGACAAGCTCAAGGCCGCCGACCCGCGGTCCGGCACCGATTCGCTGCCCGGAGCGAAGGGCGGCGGGCACATCCGCGCCAGCGAAGGCAGCGGCGGGCACTGACGGAGTGCTCTCCGTCGCCGATCTGCCGGCGCCTGCCGAGTACCGGATCGCCAACTTCACGGTCGTCTCCGGAGCGAGGTGCCGCCTCGCTTCGGTGACGATCCAGACCAGCGGATCCTCCGGCGTCATCCAGGCGGTCGTCTTTCGCAACCTCACCTCGAACGTCGATGTCCTGACCGTCCGCGTCCCCACGGCGCCCGTGGCCGGGCAGGGGCTGGTCCTCGACGTGCCCTTGGGCGGCTTTCTCTTCGCGGAAGGCTTCCGGGTGCGCATGCCGCCAGGCGTCACGGCCCTGCTCCACTATGAGGAAGAGCCCCTGGCCGGTCAGGGGCCGATGCTCACGCTGTTCCTCACGCTGAACCAGTGCGGCCTGCTCAACGGCCTGTCCGTCCCGCACCCGCTGCACGGCCAGAAGAAATGGGGGGTCGAGCCCGTCGAGACCGCCTTCGACGAGACGTGGGATGCCGACGTGGACGGCGAACTGTTCGAGGTGAAGCTGCCCGTCGGGTTCACGACCAGCGGCAACAATCGCCTCGTGCTGGCCCATCACCAGCTCAAGAACGCGTACAATAGCTGCTCGCTGGAAACCCTGATCGACGAGAAGTGCACGGCGCGCGGCTACGTCTACGCCTCGCCGACGACGCTGCTCTCCGACACCTGGCCCAACGACACCGCGGCCGTCAACCTGAACGCCGTGCTGCGCTGGATCATGGCCACCTTCGGCGTGCACAAAGACCACCTGAACCTGACCGGCTTCAGCCTGGGCGGGCAGCAGGTGTCGCGCTTCGCAGCCGTCAACCGCGACCCCGACGGGCTCATGGCGCGGTCCATCGCTCCGGTGGCGCCGGACTGGGAGCAGCTCGTCTGGTATCTCAAGCTGCGCGCCGGAACGTCCCTGGGCGACACCGCGAACTGCGGCGACGAGTTCGACGGGCTGTGCGACCCCGCCATCCACCACCCGCTGAACACCAAGTACCGCTCCTCGATCGAGCGTCCCGACCAGATGGGCGGGCCGTGGCCTGGCGGGGACGGCCTCGACGAGGCGGGACTGCAGTTCAGGGCCTCCGCGATTCTCGCCATCGACCCGGAGACCTACGCCGAGACCGAGGAGTGCGGCACGCCGCAGGCCGACGATCTTGAAGTCGGGACGGGCACTGCTGTCGTGGACAAGGACAGAAGCCTCGTCGCTTCCGGGCTGTGGACCCCGACCTACATGGTCTACGCCGAGAACGACGTGCTCATCATCATCCCGCCGCTGACGCGCCAGCTCCTCAAGCACATCGAGGAGGAGAACCCCGGAGCCCAGCCGGGCCAGCAGGGCAGCGATGGCGCCGGCCTGCCGGGGCCGATCGGCTACGCCTGGCAGGTCCGGAACATGGGCATCCACAACCCGGTGGAGCTAAGCCACAGTTGGGCGCTGTTCGACGTGGACGACTATCTCGACTGGCTGGAGGCCCTCCCGTCGATCCAGAGGCTTCCGGCGCGGTTTCAGTTCGTGACCCACCGGGACGCGACGTGCTCGTTCCTGACCGTGGAGCGGGAAGACCTCCTGGACATCTCTCGGATCTCGGCCCACGCCGACCCGACCACGGCCACGATTTCGCTGTCCGGCGAGGTGCGCGTGGCTGCCGTGACGATCCGGGCCGACCGAACCCCACTGGCCGCCCACGCGCCTTCCGCGCCTGCACCCTTGAAGGTGACAACCGAGCATGCCTACCCTGTGGTCGTCCGCGGTCTCGCGGGCGTGCCCACCGACGCCACCGGCACCAATGTGGGCATCGTGACCATCCCAGCCCCGGACTTTCCCGGAGAGCCCAACAGCATCCTGATCGAGCCGGACGGCCCAGGCCCGATGACTGCGGAGATCGTTTGATGACGGCCCCCAACCCACGAAACATGATCCAGGTCTCGCTCGCCGGCACGACGGACGAGACCCTGCTGTACGCCGGGCGCTGCCGGCTGTGGCAGGCCACGGTCGCCTACAACGGCACGACCGCCAGCGCCTGCAACGCCACGCTGCGGGACGCGGCGGCCACGGGCGGCGGCGGCGCCGCGGCCCCGATCCTGCGCAGCCACGGCAGCGTCGCTGCCGCCGCCGGGCAAGGCTTCGTGACGCCCACGCCGATGTTCGGCAGGGTCTACCAGAACGGCATCACCGGACAGCTCTCGACCACGAACGGGTCGTGGCTGTTCCTGATCGAGAAGCTCTGATGACTTGGACCAACTACATCGGGTCGAACCCCAAGCACCTCAAGGCGGCCGACGTGGCCGGCGTGCTGGGTGAAACCGTGCTGTCCGAAAAGCCTGTCCGGGTCTGGGGTGTGGCGTGCCGCTGGAACGGCACGAGCGGTGCCTTCGGCACGCTGATCCTGCGCAACGACAACGCCGCCGGCGCCAGCACGCCGAAGGTCGTGTTCGGCAACGCGCCGGCGGCTGCCGCCGGGCAGGGCTTCGGCTGGTTCGAACCGCTCTACGGGATGTATTTCCCCAAGGGCCTGACCGCGCAGAACGTGAACGCCGGCATGTCGGCGCTCGTCCTCTACGAGGAGTCGGCGTGAGCGAACAGGTGCTGATCGCACTGGCGATGGCGACGTCGGCCCTCTGCCTTGCGGCCTTCGTGGCCGGGATGCTCGCGGCGCGCCGCTTCACCAATGCAGGCTTGAGCACGAGCGGCGTGCTGGACCTGATCGAGAGGGAGCGGAGCAGGGCGGAGCGCGACGTGGAGAGCGTGTCCGGCTACGCTCGCGGACTGGCGGAAGACAAGCGCCTGGAGCACGACCGCACCACGCAACTCCTCATCAATCGGATCGAGGTCGGCGAGCAGCGCATCGACGGCTTGATCTCGACGGTGGTGGCGATGGCCCCGGCGGCCACCTACCACGCGCCCAGACTGAACTCGCCTTCGCTGATGGGGCCGCCTCCGGTGAGCGACAGCCAGTCGATGACCGACGAGGTGGAGCTGGAGATCGAAGAACTGCGGGCAATGGCCGGCGTCATGGCGCCACACCAGCCACGTCACGCCAACCCGACAGACCTGGCCGAAAGGATCGCCGGCGCGGCGATGTCGGCCCGGATGAACGGCGCTCACACGGAGACCTGACGATGAAGCCAGCAGGCGATGGAACCGAGGGCCTGGCCAAGACGGGGGCGCAGGCCGGCAAGCTCGAAGATCCGCATGCCGAGATGGGCGAGCGGAACCTGAAGCACGGAAAGGAAACCGCGGACCTCTACAGCGGAAAGCTCTACCAGGGCGGCAACGTCTACCCTGGCCTCGGCCGCGGCGAGAAGTAAGCGGGCACCCTCGTGATCGGGCGCACGGCCACAGCCAACCGTCTTGCAGGTTCCGTTCCGTCTGAGGACGTGCGCAAGAGCGGGCTGCACGTCCAGCCAGAGATGGCGTCCATCGCGGCCCATGTCAGGATGGCCCAGATGCACGCCACGACGGCGTACTACCCGATCCACAGGCAGTGGGCGATCAACCACGCGCTCTACGTCGGGAACCAGTACGCGGTCTGGAGCGACGCTTACCGGCGCATGGTGGACGCCGACCGCGTGCCAAAGCACCGCGTCCGCGTCGCGGTGAACGTCGTCATGCCGGTCATCCAAACGATGTCCGCGATGATCCTCAAGGGGCGACCTGAGGCGACTGTCGTGCCGGCCAGCCAGGACCTGGCCGACAAGAACGCCGCGCGCGCCGCCGAGCGCATCTACGACTACCTGAACCAGGACCTGCGGCTCGTGCCGATGCGCCTGAAGATCATCGTGACCATGCTGGTCAAGGGCTGCTGCTTCGCGAAGGTGATCTGGAACCACGACGGCGGGCCGAAGGTGGAGGCCGTGGACGAGGAGACCGGCGAGCCGCTGGTCGATCCCGAGACGGGCGAGCCGCTGGTCGATCCCGAGACGGGCCTTCCGATCCAGGTCAGGGCCGGCAAGGTGGAGGTGGAGGTTGTACCTCCCGAGCAGATCCTGCCCGATCCCACGGCGAGGAGCTGGGAGGATGTCGGGTGGCTCATCCACACGCGGCGGCGATCGCTGGCGTGGATCCGCGACCGCTATCCCGAATGGGGCTTCGCGGTCAACAACGAGCCGGACGAGGTGCATGGCACGCTCGAAGCGCAGAATGCCGGCCTGACCGCAGCCGGCTCCGCGATGGCCTGGCAGGGCCAGCCCGTGACGCCCAGCGAGGGGGCGCGTGTGAACGAAATCTGGCTGCGCCCCGGCGTGGAGTTCGCCGGCCGCATCTGGAAGAACGGTGCGGTGCTGACGCAGGTGCAGCAGTACGTCAAGGTGCAGCCCATCGACTACCTCGACGCGCGCGGCGCCGATCCCGACATCGACTGGCATCCGTTCGTCATGGCGCGCTGCCTGGAGGGGGCGCGCTTCTGGCCGGTGGGCATCCCGGACAACATCGCGCCGCTGCAGCGCGAGGTGAACCGGATCACGTCGAACATCATCGAGGCGCAGCGGCTCATGTCGCGCCCGAAGTGGCTGATCCCGAACAGCGCCAACGTGTCGCGGCAGTCGCTCACGTCCGAGCCCGGAGAGAAGGTCTACTACAACTCTCTGGGCGGAGCGAAGCCCGAGGCGATGGCCATGCCGGACCTGCCGTCCTTCGTGCCCCAGATCCTCGAATACATGAAGGGCATGGTGGACTTCGTGTCCAACCAGCACGGCCCGAGCCGCGGCATGGCCCCGAGCAACATCCGTTCCGGCATCGGGCTGTCGCTGCTGCAGGAGCAGGACGCGGTGGACTTGGGCCCGCTGGTCGTGAACTGGGAGGGGTTCGAGCAGGGCCTGGCGCGGCAGTTGCTCATGCGGGTGTCGCAGTTCTGGCAGCTCGAACGAGTCGTCTCGGTGATCGGGCATGACAAGCGGATCGAGTCCTTCGCCTTCAAGGGCGCCGACGTGGGCCGCAACGTGGACATCAGGATCCACGCCGGGTCCGGGTTGCCGAAGAGCAAGGCCGCCACGCAGGCGCTGGTCCGCGAGCTGGTCGAGCTGGGCCTGTACCACCCCATGCTGCCCAAGCACCGCCGCACGCTGCTGTCCATGATGGAACTTGGCATCGGCGACGACTACGGCCGCAGCGAGGACCAGGATCATCGCTGGGCGGAGTACGAGAACGAGTTGATGGCGAAGGGCATGCCGAGCAAGGTGGAGTGGTTCGAGAATCACCCCGTGCACATCGAGGCCCACCTGGACTTCCGCAAGACCGACATGTACCGGAACGCGGTGGCGCGCAACCCGGCCGTGGCGATGCTCTTCGACCTGCACGTCGCGCAGCACGCCAGCCCGCAGAACATGGCCGCGACGATGGTCAACCCGGCCAGTCCGTTTGGCCCGCAGGCCGAGCGCATGATGGGCCAGGGTGCCGGTGGCGGCGCCGCCGGTCTCGGACACCCCGCGCCGAGCAACGCCGGAGCGATGCCAGGACTGCAGGGCCTTCGTGGCACCAAGCAAAACATGGCCGAGACGACCGGCACCCCGGTGGAAGAAAACCCGACGATGGGGGGTTGAAAGCCGCCCGTTGTCCTGATGGAGTCATGCACATGGACCCCCAAGAGATCCTGAGTGCCGGCGAAGGCGAGCGGGTGATTCACCCTGGATCCCCGATTCCGCCAGACCCTCGGCGCGTCGCGTCCGGATACACCGGCGTGGACCGCAGAGAGGCGGAAAGAGCCCTGGAAGGCATTCTGGCACGTGAGGAAGGCGAGCCCGCGCTGCCAACGCAGCGCGGTCCCGCCGTGGAACCCGAACCGAGGCTGGCCGAAGAGGCGGGCGGAGATCGGGACGATGTGGCGGCCCTGGTCCGGGCCGAGACGGACAGGCTTCGAGCCGACTTCGAGCGCCGCGAGCGCGAGATGGCTGCGCGCATGGCCATGCAGGTCGATGCGCAGCAGCGGCAGATCGAGCTGCTCACAAGGCTGTCCAACCGGGCCGATCAGGCCGCCGCGACCGAGGACGTGGACCCCGATGTCAGTCCGGGCAAGTTCTTCGGGCCGAAGCTCTCGCGCGTCGAAGCCGAGATGGCGGCCCTGAGACAGGAGCTGGAAGCACGGGACCGCGATCGCCTCCACGGAGACGTTCGCGGGCATGTTCTCGGACTGGCCACGTCGGCCGAGGTTCTGCGCGGTCGCCCAAAGATCGCGGAGAGCATTGGCCAGCGTGTGATCCAGGAGCTGTTCGACCCCTCCAACGGCGTGCAGATCGAGAACTGGCGACAGGAGGCCGACCGGAGATTCCAGGCGGTCCTCTCGGAGGTCTCCAGCGAACTGCCCGCGGCGACGCCAGCAGCCGAGGCCAAGGGCCGGCAGGTGGCGGCCACGGTGCGGCAGTCGGCGACGGGCATTCCGCCCGGACGTGGCAGCGAGACGCCCGCAGCGGGCTCTCCCATGCCGAAGCCGAACTGGAAAGACCCGGACGCACGCAGGCGGTGGGCGATGGGCATGCTCGCGGATCTGGAAGCCAGGCAGTCCTGACACCCTTCCCCTTCTGACCGAGGAACAAAGATGGCCTCCACGCCTGTCACGATCCAGACCTTCGACAAGCTCCTCAAGGAGTTCTACCTGTCGCAGTGGGTGGATCAGCTCAACTCCATGACCACGACCTGGCAGTACTTCCGGCGCCGGCTCGTGGACTTCTCCGGCCGGAAGATGATCTTCCCGGTGCGCACGGGACGCAACGCGGGCGTGGGCGCCGTGGCCACCAGCCACGCCAGCGCCTCCCTGCCGACGCTGATCGAGGCCGGCCGGCAGCGCCACGACCAGGCGTCGGTGGTGCCGCGGCTCGTCATGGGTGCGCTGGAGCTGTCGCAGGACGTCATCGACATCTCGAAGAACGACCGCGGCGCCTTCTTCCAGGCGATCGACGTGGAGATGGCCGGCCTCGTGCAGGACGTGGCCGAGCTGATGGACCGCATGGTCTACGGCGACGGCGGCGGCCGGCTGGCCTTCATCGCGTCGGGCGGTTCTTCGGTGACGGTCATCCCCGTGACCTACATCCGGCCGTTCTTCATCGGGCAGCGCATCGACATCTGGTCGGCCAACGCCTCCGGCAGCACGCTGCGCTCGGCCGGCAACGAGATCACCGCGATCACGAATAACGCGGACGGCTCGGGCTCGATCACGGTGGGCACGACCGTGGCGACCACGGACGAGGACGGAATCATCACCACGGCCGGCGCGCGCCCGACGGCGACGACCGGCGTGGAGTGGCTCGGTATCGACGCGCTGATCTCCAACACGAACCCGCCGCTGGAGTCCACGTTCCAGGGCATCACCCGGACCGGCAACTCGTTCTGGCACAGCCACGTCAACACGACGGCGGTGCTGTCCGAGAAGACGATCCAGCAGGCGCTGGACACCACGCACGACGACTCGATGGGCGAGGTGAACGCGCTGTTCGCCAACCGCATGACGCGGTTCGCGCTCTACGAGACGCTCGCGCTGGACAACCCGCGCCGGCTGGTCAACACGAACGTGATCCAGCCGGGCATGCTGTCCGGGAAGCTGGAGGACCACCGCCCCGACACCCACGACTACCTGATGTTCGACGGGCGCGTGCCGATCATCGTGGACAAGTTCTGCCCGGTGAAGATCGACAACGCCGGGGCCACGCAGGGCAAGTCGGGGACGATGTTCGGCCTCGACATGTCGAGCGTGTACGTCGCGCTGGTGACGGACTTCAAGTGGTGGGACGGCGGGCAGGGCACGATCCTGCGCCCGTCCGCGTCGCGCAAGTTCGGACTCGAAGCCGTGCTCTACACCATGGGCAACCTGGTCTGCGACGCCCCGAACAAGAACTTCAAGCTGCCGTCCCTGACCATCGGCTGACCCTGACGAAGCGCTTTCCGGGAGGGATGTCGTGAAGATCGACTCTTGGCGACATCCCTTCCGGGAGGTTCAGGACCGCCTGCAGGACTACGACAGGAACCTCTGGCTGGTCTTCAGCCAGCGCCGGCAGCGGTGGATGGTTGTGCTCGAATCGGAGCATTCCGTGCCGACGCACCCGTGGCTGGTCGGCATGGAGGGCTGCTGCTCGGAGCGCTGCCGCTACGAGGTGGGGGCGATCGTCCAGAAAGCGGATGGCAGCTACCTGTCGCCGCGCGACGCCGGCAGCCTGATCCTCGCCTGCGTGGCCAAGAACGACCAGCGCCGCTACCCGGTCATGGGCCGGATCGCGGCGGACGATGCGGCCATCGAGCGCCGCAGGGAGCGGGCGCGCGCGGAGGTGTCCGACAAGGCCCGCGACGCGGCAGCCGAAGCCATGAAGGTCGCCTCTGGCCGCGTTCTCTGCACGGACGCCGGCAGGGTCGATTACGTCAAGCTCGGGGACAAGTCCGAGGCCCGCTCCGGGTAAGGTGGCGTCGTGGCCTTCGCACGACTCTCCAGCGCCGACGCCGTGGCGTGGCTGCGCCAGAAGACGCGCACGTCCAGCTCGCCGGCCGACCAGCAGGGCGAGTGGACCGACGCCTCCATTGTGGCGGACCTAAACGCCGCGATCCGCGAGATCGCCACGCGCATGATGGCGACGCCGTGGCTGCACCACTTCCTCGTGGAGGAGCCCGGCGTGACGACCGCGGGGGGCTCGCTGATCGTGGGCGCCAGCCTGAGCCCGGCGCAGGCCGCGGCGGCGGTCAAGGTGGCTTTCGTGCGCATCGCCTCCAGCGGCCTCTTCGTGCCGCGCATGGGCACGAACCGCCTGATCTACACCGCCACCTACGGAGCGCGCCAGGAAAGCGGCAGCCCCATCGGCAACCAGCTCTTCTACGTCCCGATCGGCTTCGGCCACACCGCCGAGCCGCCCGACAGCCGCACCCGCCTGCTCTTCTTCGGCAACTCGGGCGAGATCACGGTCAACGTGTTCTTCTACGCCATGCCGGCGGTTCTGGCTGCGGCGCCATCTGGGTCCGACTTCATTGGCCTGCCGCAGATCGCGTGGAACTCCATGCTGAGCTACGCGCTGATGCTCATGTGCGAGGACGACAGGAACGCCGAACTGCGCGGCTGGGCGGCGGAGCGCTTCTCCAACGAGCTGCCGGCGATGCTCATGGCCGCCCCGGCCGACTACGACATGCCTGACGGCCTGCTCGGGCCAGCCGAGGTCGAGACACGATGAAGCTGTCCGAACTGCTCCGCTTCCTTCGCGTGCACAGATCTCCGATCAAGTCGGCGCAGGGCCTCGCGCGACCGAAGGAAGACCTCATCTTGTTCCTGAACGAGGCCATCGAGGAGACGGCGAAGATCCTCGTCGAGCAGCGCGAGCCACACATGGCCCCGGAGTGGGTCTTCGACGTGGTGTCGGGCAAGAAGCGATACCTGCTGGCGACGGAGGTGGCTCCGGGCTCCGCCGTGCTGCGCGACGCGCGGGATCTGCTCCGCCCGCACAGCCTGTTCATCAAGACCCAGAACGGCATGGCGTGGATCGAGGTGGTGCTGACCGACAAGGCGACGGCTCTGCGTGACGTGGCCATCGAGAGCCAGCACGTCAGAACCAGGGCCTACTTCGAGCTGGTGGCCGGCACTGGAGACGTCGAGGGCGAGCTGGCGCTTGTCTTCGAGAACCCGCCGAACTGGAGCATGGCCGAAGGAGCGCGCCTCACGGTCTACGTCAAGCCGGCCGTGATCCCTGACGACGCGGACGACGACTACGAGCCGTGGCTGCCGCCGCTCGCGTGGTCGTTCGCAAAGCGCTACGCGGTGAAGCTGCAGTACCTCGCCGACGGCGCCAGAGAGCAGGCCGAGGCCCTGGACAGGATGCTCCTGGAGCTGGAGGGCAGGATGCGGCTGACCGCTGGTGGCGGGATGTCCGACCAGCCCGAGTATGTCCGCGACGTGACAGCCGACGAGATCTCCTTCCTGCTGTTTCCCGACTGATGCAGCACAACATCCCCATCCGCCGGTTCGGCGGCATGAACACCCGCTCGGACCGCGAGCAGATCGACCCCGAGCACTCGATCTCGGCGCGCAACGTGAGCTTCGGCCGCCACCTGCTCGAAAGCCGGCGCGGCTATGCCAAAGCCACGGCGCGCCCGCGTTGGGGTCGCTCCACCGAGATCAGGGGCCTGCGCACCGGCATCCTGGCCAGCAAGCTCCCCGCCAACCTCTCGATGTTCTGGGACGACGAGGTTTCCACCGGAGTCACCAAGATCGCGTTGCAGGTGCGCGTGGCCGCGCTGGACCTGTCTTCGGTCACGGATGCCGAGGTGCCGTACAGCCTCGACTACAACGGTGGTCACAAGCGGCCCGCGGAGGTGAGCCAGCTCATCACCGGATCTGCCCTTGGCGGGCCGTGCAGCGACTACACGATCTACAAGCGCATCACCGAAGCGATGGGCGTGGAGAGCGACGATTCGCTGCTCTGGAAGCCGACGGGATCGAACCGCTACGACGCCACGGCGGGGAAGATGTACCCCTGGCTGCCTGGCAACACGGCTTCGGTCAGCGTGGCGGATGCGGCGAATCGCAGGCCGCGGATTGGCTGCGTGTTCGGCACGGGCCCGCTGCGCGAGTTCCCGCTGTGGCACACCAACAACAGCCAAAGCGTCTGGTCATCTGTCGTTGGCACCGACTGGCTCAAGAGCTATCGCACCAACGCCTCTGAAGCCGGCTCCTTGCTGCGCTTCCCGGCACCGTGGGCGCAGGCCGCCAACGTGACGACTGGTCATTGCGACGCCGGCGACCTCTACGTCTTCTACGTCTGGTCTCCGCACACGCAGTCCTGGCACCTGATGTTCCTCTGGGAATACAGCAACCCAGGCGCCGCCGTCGGATCGTTCCACGCCAACGGCATGAACCGGCTCTTCGTCTTCGCTGGCTGGGGTCTTTCCGCGGACAACAAGGTGGCTGCGGCGATCGACCCGACGAAGCCGCACACGATCACCGTGGCGCTGACGCGCAGCTTCGGCCCGGGCGCGCCGAGCCGCATGGAGATCGGCGTGGACGGCGATCCGGACCTCTACGGAGAGACGCTTTCGGTGCCACTGCCTGGTGGTGGCGGCAGCGGCACGGCGGCGAGCGCTCCGAAGTTCGGGCTGGAAGAGCTGTCCGGGCTCGTCAACGTTTCGGGCAAGGACAACCGCACTGCCTGGCGCGGGCGCACGCTCTATCTCGGCGGCTTGCCGAAGATGACGAATCAGCGCGGCGCTTACGGCTACGGCTGCGGTCACTCGGCCAACCGTGGCGGCACGATCGGCGTGACGTGCCCGCTGCCCGGCGCCTACTCGGAGTTCAGGCTGTTCGCCGGAGACTTCCGCCTGACGGGGGCCAGCGACGCGACGAGCACGCCCGACGACGGTGGCACGCTGGCTGCCATGAGCGGGCTGGCGCCGCACAGCAGCCGCGCCGTCAAGATGCACGCCGGCGGTGTCCAGTGGGGTCATTCCGCTGACCCGACATCGAGCCCCTACACCGGCTGCGTGAACATCTGGAGGCTGTCCGAGGTGGAGGGCGACGTGTTCTTGCCCGCCTACAAGCTCTCGGGTTCGACGCCCACGACGGGGTTCAAGACATCCGGCACGCCGATCCCGGAGTTGAGTGGCTACGCGCAGGACTTCCATCCGTTCGAGCCGATCTCGAACGGCGCGCTCATCGCGCCTTCCGGCATGGGGCTCTGCTCCGGGGCGCTGCGATTCAACGGAGGCACGCCGGCCTTCACGCTGGCCGCCGCCAAGTTGCTCGCCGACCGTGGCATGGCAGGGGCGCTGGTGTCCGGAGACCCGACGACGACGTTCGGGAAGATGAAGCCGCCGCGCGAGATGGAGTTTCTGGTCATCTACGAGCCGGTCACGGCCCCCGAGACGGAGCCGGCGTCCGTCACAGGCGCCGACGGCAGCGACTCCGCCAGCGAGTTCGTGGAGCCGAGTTCGACAGCGCCGTCGCCTGGTGAGGTGCAGACGCTTCTGCAGATCATGTCTCCGAACCGCGAGGGCAAGACCACGACAACCTGGTCGTCGGCGCTGTTCGGGACCGACCCTCTCGGGCACACGCAGGGCGCAACGCAGCGCTTCGACCACCCCGACTCGGTGTGGTCGGACAGCGGGCCGCCGGGTGGTGCTTCCTGCGGAACCAAGGTGTTTCCGCCGGGCAGGCGCGACCTGGAGATGGCCCGCCTCGATCTCGTCGCGCACCGCGTCTCGACGGTGGCAGGAACGCCCACGGAGGCGCAGCTTGAGCGGCGATTCGTGGTGCGGAGCGACTTCGGGCACGGGGCCACTCCCGGCGACTACGCGCTGTCGCCAACGAGCCAGATCGACGCCGGGCTGGCGAGCCAGCAGCGAGGCAACAGCAAGTTCTTCCGGCGCTCGGCCAGCAAGGCCCCCGGCTCCATCGCCGCCTCCGTCCCTTACGATGAAGACGACGACTACTCGTGGATCAACTCGGACCCGGCCGCGTCTGGCTCTGCCAGCAACCTCTACCCCTACGTCACGCTGTGCAGCAAGGCTGGCGTGCCGTGGACGAAGCCTGGTGACATCGAGGGCAGGCGCTACGCGATCCTGTTCGGCTACCGCATCTCCAGCGCTTCTGGATCCAGTGATCTGCTTGTGGGCGAGCAGACGCTGCGGGTCTGGGATATCACCGACGAGAGCGACATCTTCGAGTGCGTGCCTGCTGGCGCCGCCGCAGCGCGCTCGGCCGCCGTTGGGATGTCCTGGACCGCGGCCATGCTGTTCGGTGAGAGCAAGTACGCGGTCTGCCTGGGCGGCAAGCTCACGCCGCAGGCCGGCGAGTGGTGGATGGGCAGCAACGTCTACCCCAGCCCGCTCTCGCCCGACGCCTACCCCTACGGCGTCTCTTCAATCGGGTCGAGCGCGGACAGCCGCTCCGACGTGCACGCCGTGGCAGGCGCGACAGGCATGGTGACGAACGGAGCCAAGGGCCTCGTCCACGGCGCGTTCTTCTTCAAGGGCACCGCGGGCCCGGAGCTGGCCGTGTCGTTCGTGTCCGAGCTGCTTGCCGAAAGCGAGCCGTGGCACGGATTGGTTCCGCGGCGCGCGCGCGACCTCGTGAACGACCTTCTGGCGCACGCTTGGCTCGCGGACACCGACCAGGGCTCGTTCATCCCGGACGACATTGGCGGCCTGCACATGTCGCAGGAGGAGTCGATCCCGCTGTCGCTGACGACCGGCAAGGTGCAGAGCGCGCTGGCCGTGACCGTCGTGACTGGCGTGCCGGCGACGAGCGTCGCGCTGAATCGGAACGTGCCGTACACCTACAACGACTCGGTGGCGCCTTCGATGTTCGAGGACCGCCTGCGCCCGGTGAAGGTGGCCAACACGGGGCGTCGCGACAGCCTGTTCGGCGACGACGAGTTCACGCCGGCCCTGCTCGCAACGATTTCCGGCATGCATCAGGAGATCGCCTCCACAGGGCCGAGCCGCGAGCCGCTACTGGCGGTGTTCGGGCACACGGGCAGATTCGGCCGAAATCAGGTCATGGTGGTGAGCCCGACCGCGCTGTTCGAGTACGACCCGCGCGGCCAGGGGTCGCTGGTCCGGCGCGCCTCCTTGGCCCAGCACTTCACCCGGAACTGGCCGGTCTCGCGCGACAACGCCTCCGGGCGCACCGTGCTGCTCTCGCCCAGCGCGATGATCGTCACGGTCAACCCCGACGGCAGCATCGACAGCGAGCCGCTTCTGGAGCGCCCGCGCTACGCCGTGCCACCGATCATGGCGCGCAAACACGCCGGCCAGGAGCTTTCCGACGCGACGGAGGATGTCCACCCGCTGAACATCCAGCTCTGGCCCGTCGCGCACAAGCTGGCCTTCGAGACGACGATTCCGCGCAGTCCGGCGCTCTTGGGCATCGACAGGCTCGACGCGGCCAAGGGCCTTGTCTGGACCGGCGAGATGCCGTCCATCGGCCCCAGCGCGCCGTGGACGAATCCCTATCCGAAGGGCATCGGCAGCGAGCAGGTGCAGTGGGTCTTCACGTTTACTTACTGGTCCGCGACGCACCAGCTTGAGTCGATTCCAGGCAATCCGCTGGTCTGGGCCAACTATGCGCCGCTGCGCACGCCTTCCTATGGAGTGGTCACGCCCTCCGCAAACCCCGACAATCCGTACACCGGCGAGCCGAAGCCGGAGGGTCAGGTGCTGGTCATGCGTGGCAGCAACCCCTTCGACTTCTCTCTGGATGGAGCGAAAGGCGAGCCGAAGGCGTACAACCTGCGGTTGCGCAACTTTCCGCTGCCGTCCGACCCGCGCGTCACGCACATCCGCGTGTACCGCACCACGGCGAACGGAGGCGTCCCGTTCCTGGAGCAGGAGATCCCCATCGCTGCCGGCCCGACAGCCAAGGGCGACAAGGTGGACCTCTTGGTGGGCACGAAGGCGGACAGCGAGCTGGTCCGCCCGTTCGAGGGTGGGATCGCCACGCGCGTTCCGCCGGGCGCGCGCTTCATGGCGACCTACCAGGGGCGCACCTACTACAGCGGCTTTCCGTGGGCGCCCACGCGCGTCTACGCCAGCTACCAGGGGCGGCCCCGCGAAGTGCCGTTCTTCTACTACAAGGATCTGGGCGGCAGCGACAGCGGCCCCGTCACGGGCCTGTTCACCGACAACAACCGCCTCTTCGCATTCAAGGAGGGTGCGGTCTACGTCGGTGTGTCGCGCGAGTGGGACGCCTTCGACATCAACCAGGCAGTGCGCGGACTGCCGTTCGACTTCGAGTTGACGCAACACGAAGCCGGCTCTGTGGCTGACCGCGCCGCCGTGTCCGTGCCGGGCATCGGCATCATCTTCGCCGGCGACCAGTCCGTCTACGCGATGTCGGGCATGAACCTGATGCGGGTCTCGATGCCGATCGACGGGGAGAGCCCGGAAGACCTCGACACGAGCCGCGCCAGCGACGCCACCGACGAGTCGCGGATCGTCTACCCTTACGCCTTGGACACGGCATCGCGCGAGAAGTGGCGCGCCGTATACTACGAGCCCCTGCGCTGCGTGCTCTTCTCCGGCGGCCCGGCGGCAATGGGCGGCGTCGTCCTGGCGCTGTTCACGGAGTCCATGGACTGGTCGTTCTGGACCGACGTGGCTTTCGACGACTTCGACGTGGTGAAGCGGTACGGGAGCGAGGGAACCGAGTTGTGGGCGGTGCGGAACAGCCGCCTGTGGCGCATGGACGCGACGCACGCCGACGGGCTGGACTACCTCTGCCCCGACCTCGCCGGCGAAGCCCTGGTCTCCGGGTCAACGAGGCTGACAGAGGGCACGATCACCGCTGTCGGCGGGGCCTTCGTGGCCAACGACGACTACACGCTGAGCCTGTCCGTGGCCTCGCTGCCTGCCGCCTATGCGGCCCTGCTGGGCACCTCGGCCACGCACGAGACGGCCGCCGCCGACCTGCTGCGCGACTCCTTCATCACGGTCATCGACGGCGTGACGGGCGTGCCGCGCTTCCGGCGACGCATCCGAATGGCCTACGGCGCCGCCGGCGTCGTGCATGTCGTGCTGCCGGAAGACGAGTTGCCTGCGTCTCCGCCGACGGTTGGAGACACGTTCCGGCTCGGTACGATCGACGCCCACTGGGCCAGTTCGATCGTGAAGCCCGCTGCAGGATCCAACCTCGTCGAGCTTCTGGACATGGGCCTGCAGCGAGCCCCTTCCGGCGTGACGCTCAAGGGCAACGTGTTCCGAGGCGACACGCTGGTCTACTTCAACTATGGCCAGTCGTGGCCGACCACGTTGCACACCACGATTCCAGGCACCGGCAAGGGAAACGCGACGGTGGAGCGATTCCGCGGGCGATCCATCGGATACAGCTACATGCTCGTGAAGCTCGGGGCCTACGCCCCGGTCGGCTTCACGCGCGCTCACCACCGCGTCTCCGTCGTCGGCGGAATCGGGCTCTCCGGTGGCTGAGTCGAGCCGCTACCGCGGTCAGGCGGATCGGCTGCGCACGCGGCTTGGCGACGTGCGGAGCCGCGCCGCCGCGCACGCCACGACCAGAGACCGCGAGGCATCCGTCAACGACCTGCAGCTTTCGACCATTCTGGGCAGCCACCGGCACGACATCCGGGCCGCACTCGGAGCCGTCATGGACTTGGCCGAAATCCTTGCCGATCTCCTGGAGGACACCGGCAAGGCTGAGCGCGGGCGGCCCGGGCGCCCAGGCAGCTCCGGCGCGACAGGCCCTGCCGGGCCGACGGGGCCTGCAGGGCCAACCGGGCCCACAGGACCAACCGGGCCGACGGGGCCTCCGGGGGAATGCACCTGCGAGGGAGAGTTCTTTCTGACGATGGGAGCGTGAGCGATGGCCTACAAGGTTCTTGGCCAAGTGGCGGCCGTTACAGAGACCGAGCACGTCCTTTACGAGGTTCCTACGGGTAAGATGGCGGTATGCAGCAGCCTCGTCGTGTGCCGGAGGGGCGCTTCCAGCGGGGCGTACCGGGTCTCGATCGACGTGGGCGGGACGGGCACAGAAGACAAGGATTACCTCGCCTTCGACGCCACGATCGGGGCCAACGCCTCGGCGGTCGCGGTGCACGGCCTCACCCTTGGCGCCGGAGACCAGGTGAAGGTCTACGCCAGCGACGATGACGTGAGCTTCAGCCTGTTCGGCAGTGAGCAGGACGCTTGATGGAGTCGGCCTGATCTTCCCGTTATCTTCTGGTCAGGAGCCAGTCGATGCAGCACCCCTACTACAACACGCCGGGCTTCTCCTACAAGACCCAGGCTGCCGCGCCCTGGTACACCAACCCCGTCAACTACGGCCAGCACGGACAGGCCCAGAGCTACGACCACACCGGCTACAGTCCGCAGAAGTCGCTGGGGAACATGAAGTCCGGCTACAAGGCCGGATCGAGCGCTTACGACGTGCTCAAGGGGCTGAAGGACAGCCCCCTCGGCGCGATGTTCGGCGGCGGACCAGGCAACGCGATGAAGGCCCTGCATGGCAGCGCCGGCTACAAGGGTCTGCTGGCGAAGTCGGGGCAGAACTTCGGCGACTACTGGAACCAGGTCTCGCCCTACATCGAGCAGCAGTACGGGCCGCTCATGGCCCACCTGAAGGCCATCGTGGAGGGGAAGAACCCGTCCGGGATGGGCCTGCCGAGCGCGGAGTTGCTCGCGGCGCCCGAGCTGGCCGGGATCGAGAGCGGCGCGCAGGAGATGCGGCGCGGGCTGATGTCGGCGGGCGGTGCGGGCGGCGATCGCTCAGGGCTGGCGGAGCTGGCCTCGTTCCTGCCCGGATCCATGATGGCGCACCAGTCCGGCGGCGCCCGCGCGCGGGCCGGCATCGCCCACCACGACCTCTCGTCGAAGCGCGCTGCCATCAACTCCCAGATGAAGATGGGCGCGCTGTCGAACTGGACCGGCGCCGCCGGCCACAAGTCGGGCATGGCCGCGGCGGCCCTGGGCGAGCACAGCGCACTGCAGCAGTCCGCGCTGACCGCGCTCATGCAGTCGATTCTCCAGGCGATGGGCATCGACGCCTCGATGATGCCTCAGCTCAACCTCGGGACGGACCAGTACGGCAACGTGACGTGGGGCATGTCCGGCCCGATGGCGGGCTTCGCATGATCGGGCAGGGCGCTCCGGCGGGTGGGTTCGGCGGAACCACACGCCGTTACATTGGCCGCGACCTGCTCGGCAACATCGCACCGGCCATCAGCCACCGCGACGAGTCGGGCAGGGCCACGCGGCTCCACACGGCCGACGACATCGTGCGTGGCGGCGGCCTGCCGGGTGGCGGCAGGTCCGGATTCGCCGACTCCTCCGGCATGAACCGCGTCTCGATGGAGCAGGTGATCGACGAGATCAACCAGCGCCGGAACCTGCTGGCCGAGCCCACCTCGGGAGGCGGCATCAAGCTCACGCGCGCCCGCTACTCCGACCGTGAGCTGGCGACGGAGGCGGCGCGCAAGTTTCCGACGGCGCGAAAGGCGCTGCTCGCGCGCGCCGGCCCGACGCAGGAGGACATTGCCGAGATCAAGGCGCGCTCGAAGGCCAGCCAGATGAACCGGATGCTGGCGGACTATTCCGGGGCCATCTCGGAGCGCGACGTGGGCCGTGGGCAGCTCTTGGCGGAGCGCTTCTACGCCGCCGGCGGAGACCCGGGCCAGCTTCGTTCGGCGCGCGACGAGTTGCTGTCTCGGCCGCAGCCTGGCATCGACCAGTCCGCGCTGATCGAGATGGCCCGCCACCTGTCCAGCGGCGACATCGACCCGACCTCGACCTACTGGACCTCGCGCGCCCTGCAGATGGCCGGCAGCGAGAATCCGCACGAGCGTGGTATGGCCGATGCGATCCTGAGCCGCATCGGAGAGCGTCGTCGGGTAGACGAGCATGCCGCCAGCCCGCGTGGGCAAATGGAAGTCCTGACGCTTCAGGCGGCGCAGGAGGCCCGGGCGCCATTGCGGCTGGAGCGCGACGAGATGCGCGAGAGGCGCGCCGACTACGCCGCCGAACTGGACCTGCGCGAAAAGGAGGCGGCGCTGGAGGGCCGTCATGCGGTCGAGCAGCGCGCGGCCGATGCCAATCGTCGCGCCGAGGATCATCTTGCACTCTCCAAGCAGGCCGACGCGCGCAGCAAAGCGTCCTCCGAGGAGGCCTCGCGGATGCGCGCCGCGCGCGAGGAGCGCCTGACGCGGCAGGGCGCGGTGCGCACCGCCGTGAGCGCGCTGCGCGATTGGGACGAGATGAGCGCGCTCGCCGGCCCGCACGATCCGCGGTACGGGAAAGAGCAGTCCAACAGGTACGCCGAGGCGATCCTGGACAGCCTTCCCCAGCCGCCCGCGGAGCGCGCAAGGATGCGCGCCTACTTCGCCGGCCTGAAACGGGAGGGCCTGAGCCCGATCGAAGCGATCCGCGCCATCGTGCTTCAGTGGCAGAGCCGCGACGCGGAAGAGGGTGACGGCGAGGAAGACATCCAAGGTCAGGAAGAGTTCGACTTCGGGCAGTACCTGAACGAGGACTTCTGACGTGGCGAACGACCTCGACCGGCTCGTCTCGCTCTGGGACGCCGTAGATCCCGACGAGGCCATCTCGGCCGCCGGACAGCGCGACCCGTCCAGGCCCAGGCTCAGCGGCAGACACAAGCTGGCGATGGAGGCGCAGGACGACTTCCTGCACCGCTACCCGCAGCATGCCGAGGCGTGGGAGAAGCTGAAGCAGGGCCGCTACCGCTGGCTCGGCAAGGTTGGCGAGGCCAGGGAGGCGGCTATCCAGGCCAGCGGGGACGAGCGGCCGGCAGAGCAGGCCCGGCTCAGGAATCTGGAGCGCGCCTGGCTCGGCACTGCTGGTGTCAGCGGCACCTTCGCCAAGGGGGCGTCGTTCGGCCTGATCGACCCCCTCGGCGAGGCCGGAGAGCGCGAGGCGTGGGGGCTGGCCAACAAGGGCGGGCTGGCCGAGCGGGTGGCGTCGAAAACCCTGCTTGGCGGGGCCCACGTCGCCGGACTCGTGAAGGGAGCGCCGCTGAAGCTCGCCGGGGCCGCCCTTGGGGCCGGCGGGAGGGCGCTGGCTGGACACCTGCCGGCGCGGCTCGCCCCCTACGCGGCCACGCGCACGGCTCAGGTCGCCAAGACCGGGCTCCAGTTCGGCCTGGCCAGTGCACCGGACTTCTCGAAGCGCGAGGAGAAGCCCGGCGCCCTGTCCCGATTCGGACATGGAGCCCTGACCGGAGCCGCTTTCGGCGCCGCCTCGCAGATCTCCTCGGGTCTGTCGGGGCGCCTGCTGGCCGACTCGACCGTCGGGCCTCTGGCCGAGCGCGGGATCCGTGGCGCCGTGACGGCTGCCGTCGAGGCCCCGATCGACGCAGCGCAGGCGCTCATGGCCGGCGAGGGTGCTCGCGGCGTGGTGGACGAGATGCTTTCCGGCGCGCTCATCGGGCTCGGCATGGGCGCCAGTCACAACTTCGACGCCGCGGCGCGCAGCCTCGATGCCGACATCGGCCGCGCCCACAAGCGATTCAAGACGGCCGAGAAGACGCTGGCCGAGGCGAGCAAGCTCGGCAAGGAAGTCTACGTCACGCGCGCCCAGCAGGGCGTCGAGGCCGCGCGCGATGAGCTTCTGGGCTACCGCAAGAACCGCGACTTGATCGAGTCGCTCCGTCGCAGCGACGGCCTCGCGGCGCGCGCCAACGAGTCGCTGCGCGAGGTGGCGGCGCGCACGCGAGCGGCGACGGTGGAGCGCGACAGGATCAAGACGCGCCTCGTCGAGCTGGACCTTGAAGACGCCACGTTGCGCGGTCACCTCGCGCAGGCCGGCGTGGGCGACGGGTTCGCCTCCCAGATCCAGGCCAGGCAGGGCGAGGTGGCCGCGGAGCGCGCCAAGCTCCTGCGCCAGATCCGTGATGCCGAGATGGCCGAGATCGAGGGCTCGATCATCAACGCGCCCATGCGCGTCGGCGTGGGCCCCAGCGACACGCAGCGCTCCCAGATGGTGGCTGCCGGCAAGCCGCTCCCCAAGGTCTACGGCATCCCGGCCGGCGAGACCGTGGTGGTCGCCGGGATCGAGCGCCGGCGGGCGAAGAGCCGCAAGACGGGCGAGTCGAGCGAGGTCTTCGTGGCCCGCGTCACGCTGCCCGACGGCAGCGAGCGCCTGGTGCCGGTGTCCGAGCTGGCCCACATCCCGAAGGCCGAGATCGAGCAGGTTCGCCGCGATGCCGAAGACCGTGCTCTGCTCGAACAGTTGCGCGCCGCCGGCGACCCGATGTACGACGCGCTGCTGAACCCCGACCCTGTTCGGGGCCGGCCGGAAGACCACATCCGGGCCCAGCGCTTCCGCAGGCTGCTCGGCCTTCCCGAGACGCAGCGCTCGCTGCCCGGCTGGAGCGTGGCCGACGATCCGGATTTCCAGAGGTGGGCGGCGAGGCGAAAGGCCGAGATCGAGCAGGTTCGCCGCGATGACGAAGACCGCGCTCTGCTCGAACAGTTGCGCGCCGCCGGCGACCCGATGTACGACGCGCTGCTGAACCCCGACCCCGTTCGGGGCCGGCCGGAAGACCACATCCAGGCCCAGCGCTTCCGCAGGCTGCTCGGCCTTCCCGAGCCGCAGCGCTCGCTGCCCGGCTGGAGCATGGCCGACGATCCGGATTTCCAGAGGTGGGCGGCGAGGCGATCCGAGGAGCGGCTGCACGGCGATGCGGCCAGACAGCTCTTGCGCGACGCTCCCGACGTGTTCGAGAGGCTGGCCTTCCCAGATGCCGAGGGACTGTCCGATCGCGTCGTGGTGGATGCCGCCAACAGGCTCCGCGATGCCCTGGGCGTGCCGCGACTGCCGAAGCCGGCGATCCGGCTGGGAGCCGGCAAGGTGCGGCAGGAGGCCCTCGATGACTTCCATCGCCGCTGGTTCGAGGAGCTGCCGCTGGACGTGATGCGCGGGCTCACCGTCGGCACCGGGCCGAGGCTCCCCAGGCAGGCCGTGGACAGCAAGGGGCGCCCGGTCTTCGAGGAGAAGACGGCGTGGGTGCCCGGCCGGCACGGCAGGCCCGAGCGCGTGACCTACCAGGTTCCGGTGATCGAGCGCCACGCCCAGACCGGCGTGACCGAGCGCGGCGAGCGGCTGCTGCGCCAGCTCTACGGCGACGGCTGGGCCACGGCCATGCCGGAGCGGATGCGGCGGGTGCTGTTCGGGCAGGTGGACGTCCCTTCGCTCGGGCGGCCGATCCGCCCCGTCGAGGGCGCCAAGGGTCGCACCGGCCCGCCCCAGACGCCCGAGCCGGCCTTCCCGTGGATGGGCGTGACCGGCGGGCAGGACGTCCCGACCAGCGGGCGCACCGTCACCGTCGAGGCCAAGGAGGGCGGGAAGTTCCGCACCCACCCAGAGGGCCTTCAGGGGCTTGCTGCCGGCGACGAGGTGCTGTACGGATCCGGCTCGATGGGTGCCACGTTCCGCGCACCGAAAGACACCGGGGGGCCCGCGCCGCCCCCACGTGAGCTAGAGGGGCCGCCAGAGGCTCCGCGCCCGCCACGCGAGCTTGGAGCCGGCGCGCAAGCCCCGCGCGTGCCACGCGGCCACAGGGTGCCCACGCTGACCGACGTGGGGCGACTGCGCGCCGAAGCAGAACGCGCACTCCGCGAGATCGAGAACGTGGTCGGCGGCGTCGAGGCCGCGCGCGCCGCGGCAAAGCGCTACCGTGACGCCGAGGCGGCCCTGGCCGAAGGGCGGCCGGTGCCGAAGGCCGATCTGGAGCCGGGCAAGCCGGGCGCCACCGTCGCGAAGGACGAGCTGAAGTCGCTGCTGTCGGAGGCGCAGATCGAGACCGGCAGCATCCGCGAGGGCGGCGAGTCCGGGCAGTTGCTCGGGCCCTGGAAGCGGATGGTCGGGCTCGGGCAGAAGGCCGAGACGGAGCTGCTGGCCGCGCTGGCCAGCCCGAGCGCGAAGGAGGCCGCGGCCCACCTGCGCACCGCGCGCGCCGCGATGCGGAAGATGGAGGAGCTGCGCTCGAAGCTGAAGCCAGGCAAGGTCGAGCCGCAGGTGCAGCCGCCAGCCAAGCAGCCCGAGGCGGCCGGCCTCGAAATCGAGTTCGGCGGCAAGCGGTACAAGGTCGAGTCGATTCGTGACGCCCAGGCCAAGTGGGAGCAGTTCCGCGATGCCTCTGGCGAGGGCGTGAGCGTCATCGGCAACGGCATCCCGGTCTACCGCGACGGGAAGCAGATCGCCAAGATCACCTACAACGCTCGCGCGTGGGACATGAGCGGAAAGGAGATCGG
>Ga0172365_10000593_pt1 | contig 24724 bp, 27 predicted proteins | sample LakKivSesite48cm_FD_114535 | JGI IMG/M metagenome (GOLD analysis project Ga0172365, IMG submission 114535) | Sediment microbial communities from Lake Kivu, Rwanda - Sediment site 48cm | ecosystem: Environmental > Aquatic > Freshwater > Lake > Sediment | place: Rwanda: Western Province, Lake... | reverse complement strand
GAAAGCTGGTGTACGTGATCTACATTGATGTCTACGTCCTCGACTACAGCGGTAACCTGACCGACACCTCGGTACTGGCGGCCACCAAGGCGCTTGAGAACACGAAGCTGAGGAAGTACGAGCTTGAGGGGGATCTTCCCGTGTTCAAGGGTGAGGTCGTGCCGTTGGTTTTGAAGGAGTTTCCGGTCAGCACGACCTTTGGCACGTTTGGGGACAAGTACATCATAGATCCCAACTTGGAGGAGGAACACGCCTCAGAGGGGTTCATCTCATTCACCTACACCATTGACGGGAAAGTATGCGCTGTCATGAAGAACGGACAGGGACATCTGTCGCACTCACAAGTGTTCGAGATGCTTGAGATAGGGTGGGAGAAGGCAAAGGAAATCGCTCGGATCGTGGGCTGGAGGGAGTAGTAGAGTGGCCAAGAAGAAGGCGTCAGGTTCGCTGGGGGTCAGGTACGGGTTCACCCTCAGGAGAAGGGCCGCTGATGTGCTCGTCAGGAGAAGGGCCAAACACAAGTGCCCCAATTGCGCCAGAGGGATCCTGAAGAGAGTTGGAGTTGGGATATGGACCTGCAGGAAGTGTGGACACACGTTCGCTGGCGGAGCATATGAGCCTCACACGAAGTCCGGCCTTACTTCCATCAGGATCTCGGGACTCAAGTCGGCGGCCGAGGCCGAAAGTTAATAACTGGTCGGCATAGTCACAGCTTGGTGCGTTGTCCTTGGAATCTGTTCCACCTCAGGTAAGCGAGAAGGTTACGAGGCTTCAGTCCGCTCAGGCCGCGCACGATACCACTGTGCTTCAGCGTCAGAGAGTACAGGAGGAGCTTATGGAAGTCGAGAGAACGCTGGAGACGCTGGGACAAGAAGCCCAAGGTGAGGTCTATCAGTTCGCGGGCAGGGTTTTGATCAAGAGGGACAAGAAGAAGGTCGAAACCGAGCTCAGGGAGAGACAGGAGCTTTTGAAGTTGCGCAGCTCAGCACTTGAGAAGCAGGAGAGCAGGCTCAAGGAGAAGATCCAAGAGCTCGAGAGTTCGATAAGGGGTTCACTCAAGGGCCAGTGAGGGACATGGCCAATGGGTCCGAGGAGTTCCTTGACTCAGTCGAGGCTCTAGCCGAACGCCTGTCGAGGGACGAACCAAAACGGATAGCGATCGTAACTCACAAGAGGGCTGATGTCGACGCGCTAGCTTCCGCGTCTGCCCTTAGGGGCTGCATCCTTACCTTACTGCCTTCCTCCAGAGTGACCGTGCACTCCCAGGGCAGGCTTCCTCTCAAGTCCAAGGGTTTGGTCGAATTCCTAGGGCTAGAGATTATCCGAGAAGTGCCCGCCATCGATGACTCATCGTGGGTCGCTCTCGTGGACTCGGGAGAGCTGGGCACGACAGGGCTATCCAGAGGGCAACTCGCCGGGGCCAAATGCAGGATCCTCGTAGATCATCACCCGTTAGTGGATCAAGACATCTACGACATAGTCCTGCATCAGCTCTCCACATCAACGTCCGAAGTTGTGCTGGAAATACTCACGGCGTTGCGCCATGCTCCTGATGAGAAGGAGTCCACTGCTCTTCTGGCCGGAATCATAACCGATACGGCTGGGCTGAAGGAAGCGAACGAAAGAACCTTCGAGCACATGTGCGCTTTGAGATCATATGGTGCCGAGATATCCAAGGCCTGGGAAGTAGTCTACAGGGAGGCCTCAAGGGGCGAGAGGATCGCAAAGATCAAGGCGGCCCAGAGGATGAAAGTACTCAAATCGGGAGAACTCGTCGTGGTCATCACAGAGGTCGGCTCTTTTCACGCTTCCGTTGCCTCCTCCCTGGTGAGGCTGGGGGCTGACATGGCCGTGGTATTCTCAGACGAGAAGCACGGATCAAAGGCCAGCCTCAGGGCCTCAAAGAGGTTCTCCGAAGTCTCCTCGAAAAGCGTTGGTGCCTTGAGCGCACAGCTAGGTGAAGAGCTGGGCGGACACGGAGGAGGGCACATCAGAGCGGGAGCGCTGAGCACAACTAGGAGCACTAGAGAGTCCTTGTCTATAGCGAAGGAATTCATAGCCAAGCATTTAAGTCAGTGAGGTTCGGGAAGTGGCCAACCCAGGGCATGGCCAAGGAATCAGTGGTATCTCTCAAGGACGTCTCGTTCACCTACCAAGGATCGAGCAAACCTGCCTTGAGGCGCGTGAACCTAGACTTGGGGGCCGGTGAGTTCGTACTAGTCACGGGGCCTTCGGGAAGCGGAAAGACTTCCCTGGCCAGACTGATCACGGGCCTGATACCGAACAGCTATCCCGGGGAGATCTCGGGCGAGGCCAAGGTGTTCGGTGAGAGCATTGTCGGGTCAAAGGTCCACACCGTGGCGCAAAAAGCCGGTTTGGTGCTCCAGAACCCAGAGAACCAGCTATTTGCCCTCACCGTCGAGGACGACGTAGCCTTTGGTCCTGAAAACCTGGCCTTGCCTATGGATGAGATAGTGAAACGGGTCGATTGGAGCTTGGCAATGACGGGTCTGGAGGACCAACGCCATAGGCCACCTTTCGAGTTGTCGGGTGGCTATCAGCAAAGGGCGGCCATCGCTGGCGTGCTCGCGATGAAACCCAAGTTACTCGTATTGGATGAGCCGACATCGTCCTTGGACTCTCTGGCCGCCAGGAATTTCGTCAAGTTCCTGACGAGATTATGCTCGGAGATAGGCGCGACCGTACTCGTGATAGAGCAGAGACTCGAGCTGTTCTACACCGTTTCCGACAGGCTGGTGGTCATCGAAGACGGATCCTCAGTCGTGGATGCCCCTCCACTCCCTGCCCTAGATCAATGCTTAACAAACAAGCTTCCGGTCAACTACCCGTTCTCGTACCTGTTCTGGAAGAGGTATGGGAGCACAACCAAGCACGGTGCCAAGAAGCCTTTGCCAGAGCCCTCTGAGTACGTGAAGCCGATACTCCAGCGGAGAGGCGATCGGATTGACCCGCATTGATGCCACCAATGTCCACTTCTCGTATGAGCCCAGTAGTGAAGTACTCAGAGGGGTTTCCATCTCGGTGCCCGCTGGCGCTTCGATGTCGATAATGGGGCCAAACGGCTCTGGGAAGACCACACTGGTCAAGATGTTCAACGGTCTCCTCCTCCCGACAACCGGCAGGGTCACCGTCGATGACATTGACACCAAGAGCACCACGATTTCGCAACTGTCCAAGAAGGTGGGGGTTATCTTCCAGAGCCCGGAGAAGAACTTCTTCTCTGAGACCGTTCGCGACGAGATCGCGTTCGGTCCTAAGAACATGGGGTTCACCGCTGACGAGGTCAATGCAGTGGTGGACGACGTTTCGGGGAAGTTCGGCCTCAGGAACTACCTGACGGCGAACCCGTTCGACTTGAGCGGCGGGGAAAAGAGGCGCCTTTCAATGGCCTCTGTCTTGGCCTGGAAGCCCGACGTCATAGTGCTGGACGAACCGACTATAGGGCTGGACTACCAGTACAGGGTGTTCCTCATAGACCTCATACGCGACCTCAGGAAGGAAGGCAAGTCCATCGTGACGGTAACCCACGACATTGACTTCGCCCTTCAGACCTCGGAGAGAACCGCCCTCTTGAGCGAAGGTTGTGTCGTCTGGCAGGGCGATGTGACCTCGCTGTTGAGGTCGCCAGAAGCGTTCGAGAGGGCAAACCTGATTCAGACGTTCCTCGCGTCCCTTTGCCACGACCTCTTGGAGTCAGGGGCGCCGGAGCGCTCTTTCGCGCCGGTTGATGTGGGCTCTCTGCTCGGGGAGGTGTAGCGGATGTCCTTCGCCTTCCTGAGGGCCTATAGGTTCTCCAAGCTTGACACGCCCATACACAGGCTCGATCCTAGGACCAAGCTTCTGATGTCGGTTGTCTTCGCGGTCTTGGGGATAACCACCCTTGATCCAGTTGAGATCGCAGCTCTGCTCATCATACAGCTCCTCATCCTATCGGTGAGCAAGTCCCTATCCCTATGGTTTCGGTCGCTTAGGGCGCTCGTCTTCTTCTTGGCGCTGATACTCGTGACCCAAGCCTTGACGACTGGTGACCCTGTGCAGTCAGCGTTCTTCGCCCTCAGGTTCATCGTGGTCGCATCCGCGACCTCATGGTTCTTCTTCACCACTTCACCGGAAGACATGGGAAGGGCACTAGAACAGGTCGGGATTTCAGCGGACGTAGCCCTCTCCTTCACACTATCCATGAGGTTCATCCCAGTGATAGCGGAGGAGTTTCAGTCGGTATTCGACGCCCAGAGGGCGAGGGGCTTGGAGACGAGCAAAGGAAGCCTTGTGGACAGGATGAACTCCTTGCTCCCCCTCCTCGTCCCACTGTTCGTAGGAGTCATAAGGAGGACGTACGAGATCGCAGATGCCCTTGAACTAAGAGGATATGGAGCCCTCAAGACCAGGACTAGGTGGAAAGTCCTCAGGTTCAGGCGGGCGGACCTTGCTGTGGTCTTGGCACTGGTGGCTCTGTCGGCCTGCGCCCTTCTCCACAGGGTAGGCTTTCCGTTGCCAGAGTTCTTCACACTCAGAATATCTTTATAGGCCGTTCTGGAATCCCGGGGCCGTGTCGGTTCAGCTCTCGTCCGAGACGCTCTTGAAGAAGATCGGCGAGAACCTCAGTCGCGTGGACCCTAAGCAGGTGGAACTCTTCATAGGGACGTTGATGCAAGCGTACGAGGAGGGAAGAACCCTCGGCGTAGTCGGAGCCGGTAGAAGTGGGCTCGTTGCCAAAGCATTCGCGATGCGACTCATGCACCTCGGCTTCAAGGTGTTCGTCATAGGTGAGACTATAACCCCGGCGCTAGAGGACGGCGACATACTGCTGGCGGTCTCGGGGTCCGGTGACACCGCCATTACAGTCAGCTCCGCTCAGGTGGCCAAGCGCGTCAAGGCGAAGGTAGTTTCCGTAACCTCCTTCCGGGAGTCAAGTTTGGCTACCATCTCAGACGTACTTCTGGTGGTCTCTGGGAGGGTCCAGAGGGCCGAGACCGACGACTACTTCTCAAGGCAGCTCTTGGGCATCCACGAGCCGCTTGCCCCGCTGGGGACACTCTTCGAGCTGTCCGTCGGCGTTCTCTTGGACTCGATTGTGGTGGAACTGATGAGGAGGTTGAACGTCAACGAGTCAGACATGTCCGGCAGGCACTCCACAGTGCAATAGTCCCCTAGGGGGTGCGTCACTTATTGGAGGTCAGACGCCTAGCCCAGTGGCGCGGAGAACGGGTCCCTTCCTGATCTGACTACGTGCCCAACCCAGGCGTCTACAATGAAGCGCTTTATAGCGCATCCATGCATCTGCACCTGCCATGATCAAGGTCGGGATCGTGGGATTGGGCGTGATCGGCAAGTCCCACATCGTTGCCCTGAGGGAGGCTAGTGGGGCTCAGCTGAGCGCAGTTGCCGATGTCAACGTGAAGGAGGCCAGACGAGTGGGAAGTGAGCACAAGGTCAAATGGTACGCTGATCACGTCGAAATGCTCGAGAAAGAGGAACTGGACATAGCTTCCATCTGCGTCCCCCATTTCCTACACGAGAAGATCGCGAGGGATGTGGCCAAACATGGGGTGAACGTCATCTTGGAGAAGCCCGTCGCCATGAGGATAAAGGAGGCGGACAGGATCATCGACGAAGCTAAGAAGAAGGGCGTGAAGCTCGGCGTGGTCTTCCAACACAGATTCCGCCCGAGCGTGAGGGCGGCCGAGAGGCTGACCAAGGGCGGGCTGAAGCCGCTGTTCAGGTTCATTCTTGAGTATGCTGTCTTCAGGGGGAGTGGCTACTACTCCTCGGGGCCATGGCGGGGAACTTGGGCTGGTGAAGGTGGAGGCGTTCTGATCAACCAAGGCATACACTTCATAGACCTACTGCAGTTCTTGGTCGGGTCTGCTCCTTCAAGAACCTTCGCGACGGCCTCGACCATCGCACACAGGATCGAAGTCGAGGATGTCGCCAGTGCCGTTGTCGAGTTTCGAGACGGCGTGCAAGGAGTGATGCAATTCACCACAATCGATGCTCCACAGACGATAAGGCTAGAGATCAGGGGGAATGGAGGCGTGATAGCTCTGGACCAGAGTCAGGTTCAGGCGTCTTTGTCCCGTATTCCCCTCAAGAGGCAGGTTGCAGGCACTAGCGGGATGTTCGAGTCGCCGAAGGCAGAGTGGAGGCTCCTCGCCAAGGACAAGGCGGGCCTGAACTATCACGCGCTCTTCTACAAGGACTTTTTGGAGGCGATCAGGGAGGACAGGGATCCGCTGATAAGTGGGGAGGAGGGACGTAAGTCATTGGAGTTAGCGAACGCTGTGATCTACTCCGCTGTTCATGGGAGGCCCGTGAGGCATCCTTTGGACCCGGATAGGTACGAACAGCTATTCCGAGAGTTGACCGTGAGGAAGAGTTTCTGAGCTCGAAGGCCTCCTAACTTGACCATAGGCGTGCTTCATCAACGGTCCCTCTATCGGGGCCACCAGCGACCGCGTGATGTCCCCGTTCTCGACGAAGGCTTAACAGTTCATTAGCTCGACGCCTAGCCATGGGGAAAGCAAGGAAGGTGGACGCGGCCGCCGTCTACAGGATGGCAATGATGATACCTAAGGGTAGGGTCTCGACATACGGCGCCATTGCTAGGGCGGTGGGCAGGCCACGGGCCGCAAGGGCGGTAGGCGCCATCATGCGCGCCAATCCCAATCCCCCGACCATACCATGCCATAGGGTAGTTTACTCCGATGGGAGGTTGGGAGGATTCGGGGGGAGGTTCAACGTGGCAAAGAAGGCGGAGCTACTCCGATCGGAGGGCATAAGGATCGTCCACGGAAGTGTCCAAGATTTCCAGCACGTTCTCTACCAGTTCAAGGCGAGGATGACGTCCAAGTAGGCGACTCACCACAATGGTCGAACCTCATTCCATTTGACCGTTCGGCAATACACCCGCCTCTTGGAGACAGTCTTATAATGGTCAGAGACTTTCATCTCCCGATGGATAAGACCTCGAGGATCTCCGGGTTCTACAAGCTGCCCATCAACGAAAGGCTGGACTATGTCCGGAAGTTCTGCAACCTGACGCCTGAGGAGGTGGAATGCCTGAGGGAGGTCGGGAACCTAGACCTGGAGACCGCAGACAGGATGATAGAGAACGCGATCGGGACGATGGCCTATCCCCTAGCGATCGCCGTGAACTTCCTCATAGACGGGAAGGACTACCTGGTGCCCATGGTCTTGGAGGAGCCCTCCGTTGTGGCGGCGGCGAGCAACGCGGCGAGGATGATGAGAGAAGAGGGGGGGATATTCACGAGTTCCACTGAGCCCATTATGATAGGTCAGATCCAGTCCGTGGACTTAACAGACCCCCAGGCTGCCAAGCTGAGGATCTCAGAGCACGTCGATGAGATACTGAAGGTCGCGAACGACCAAGATCCGTTCCTCGTAAGCTTGGGAGGAGGGGCGACCAGCGTGGAAGTGAGAGTGATCGAGTCATCCGCAGGACCCATGGTGATAACTCACCTGTTGGTCAATGTGAAGGACGCAATGGGCGCTAACGCCGTGAACAACATGTGCGAAGCGGTTGCGCCGCTCATCGAGAAGCTGGGGGGTGGGAGGGTGTACCTCAGGATAATCTCCAACTTGGCGGACAGGAGGCTGGTCAGGGCAAGGGCCACCGTCGATAAGGATGAGCTAGGTGGAGAAGATGTGGTTGACGCGATCGTCAAGGCCTGGGCTTTCGCCGAGGCCGACCCATACCGCGCTGCAACTCACAACAAGGGGATAATGAACGGCGTGATAGCCGTCGCGCTAGCGACCGGCCAGGACCATAGGGCGATCGAGGCGGGGGCGCACGCCTATGCAGCTCGGACCGGGCGGTACTCGTCGTTGAGCTCTTGGAAGGGGAACGAGGACGGGGATCTGGTCGGAACCCTGGAGATCCCAATGGCAGTAGGTCTGGTTGGGGGAGCCACGAAGACGCATCCGGTCGCCAGGATCTCGACGAAGATACTCGGAGTGAAGACCGCTGACGAGTTGGCCAGAGTCATGGCGGCCGTGGGGCTAGCTCAGAACCTTGCGGCTCTTAGAGCTCTTGTATCGGAGGGCATCCAGATGGGTCACATGAAGCTACACGCTAGGAACTTGGCCGTCGCAGCGGGTGCCACTGGTGATCTGATAGACAGGGTCGCAGAGGTAATGACCGCGGAGAAGGCAATACGGTTCGACAGGGCCAAAGAACTCGTCGAGAAGCTGCGCTCAGGGCAACCGACATAGTCGAACTGACGCGTCGCCTCGACTACGTGCGGATGGCCTCGGCAGATTCTACCTGTGGCACAAGACATAAATATCGGTTTCGATATCGTTTCCGATATGTTTGGCACGTTCGGGCCCCGGCGGCCGCGAGGCTTTCCCCTCCCCCCGAGAGGAGCGCTCAAGTTCGTCATCCTGAAGATGCTTGAGGAGAAGCCAAGGACCGGAGCAGAGATGATGGACGAGGTGGAGTCCATGTCACTGGGTCACTGGAGGCCCAGCCCTGGGTCGGTCTACCCAATGCTATCTTACTTGGAGGAAAAGGGGTATGTGAGCGGGAAGATCGAAGGGACTGCGAAGAGGTACTCGCTGGAGCCAAAGGGGAAGGAGTTCCTGGACTCGGGCAGGAAGTTGTTGACCTCGGGACCACTTTCCGGAGCTGGGGTACAGCTCCTCATGCCGCCCTGGCTGGACCTAGGACTGGGACAAAATGGGCTTCTCATGTCGTTCAGAAAGTTGAGCATGGAACTCCTCAGGGTGAGGAAGATGGTGAGATCTGGCGAAGCCCCGAAGGAACTGGAGGACAAAGCGACCGGGGCGATCCAGTCCGCCCTAGAAGAGGTTGATGCTCTCCTCGAGAAGTACAGGCGCAGCAAGTGAAGAAGAAAGGGTAAGTCCGTCATACAATCGGTTCTCTGACGCCAGTTGCATTGGAAACGTTTATTATGAGAGTGACTTGGCCCGCTGTCTACTGGAGGTAGAATCAGTGAAATCATGCCAAGGTACAAGACTACGGACGAGATCCTGAAGATAGCCAACCGTAGGGACAAGATAAGGAACATCGGAATCATAGCTCACGTAGACCACGGCAAGACCACCCTGAGCGACAGCCTGCTCGCTTCCTCGGGCCTGCTTTCGCCCACAGTCGCTGGAGAGGCTCTAGCGCTCGACTACCTGAAAATCGAACAGGAGCGGCAGTTCACATACAAGGCTGCGAACGTATCCCTCTACCACGAGTCGGCAGGAGAGCCCCATCTGATCAACCTGATAGACACGCCCGGTCACATTGACTTCACCGGCAACGTTACGCGTTCCCTACGAGCTATCGACGGAGCTGTCGTGGTCGTGGACTCGGTCGAGGAGGTAAACAGCGTGGACTCCTAAGTCCGCTGGCCGATTGGTTCAGACCGAGACCGTGACTAGGCAAGCTCTGGAGGAGTACGTGAGGCCAGTGCTATTCGTGAATAAGATAGACCGGCTCATAAGGGAGCTGAAGCTGAGCGGTGGCGAGATAGAACATAGGCTGATCAAGATCATACAAGACTTCAACAGGCTCGTGGAGCTCTATGGACCCTCCGAGTTCAAGGATCAATGGTTGATAGACCCGTTCAAGGGGAGTGTAGCGCTGGGCAGCGCCAAGGATCGATGGGGGATAACTCTAAGCGCGGCAGCCAAGAGCGGCCTGAAGTTCTCGGACATAGTGTCCGCGTATGAGCAGAACGCGCCTGAGGGGCTCTCGAGGGATTTCCCGGTCCACTCTGCAGTACTGGACATGGTCGTTGACCGCTTCCCGTCCCCACTCGTCGCCCAGAAGTACAGGGTCCCCAGATTGTGGAGGGGAGACATGGACAGCGATGTGGGTCAAGCGATGCTGAACTGCGACCCGCAAGGTCCCGCGGTCTTCGTGGCCTCACACATGAGGGTTGACCCTCAAGCCGGCGTCGTGGCAACCGGGAGACTCTTCTCGGGCACCACCATGTCCGGCCAAGATGTGTTCCTGATCAACGCTGGAGTGAAGGGCAGAATCCAGCAAGTGGGCCTCTACATGGGCCTTCACAGGGAGATTGTGGGCTCGCTGGGCGCTGGAAACATACCCGCGCTCTTGGGCTTGGGCAGTGCTAGGGCGGGGGAGACCATTACAGCCGTCGAAGGGCTGTCGCCCTTCGAGACCATAAAGTACGTCAGCGAGCCCGTGATGACCCTCGCAGTCGAGCCCAAGCACCCCAGGGACCTTCCAGAGCTGGTCAACGTGATGAAGCGACTCAGCATTGAGGATCCAAACCTGAAGATCAGCATAGACGAACAGACCGGCGAGTACCTGCTGAGCGGAATGGGGCAGCTCCACTTGGAGGTTGCGCTCACCTTCATCAAGGAGGCCAAACTGGACGTGGCTTCCTCCAACCCGATCGTGATCTACAGGGAAACCGTTCTAGACAAAGGCGGCCCGATCGTGACTAGGTCCCCCAACGGTCACAACAAGGTGTCCATCGAGGTTTCACCATTGGAGCCTGAGGTAATGCGGATGATCGTGGAGGGAAAGGTGTCCGAGTTCATGGATACGAGAGAGCGGGCCCGGATACTGAGAGAGGCTGGCTGGGACCCCGACGACGCGAAGAACCTGATGGCCATGAGTGAGAGCAGGAGCGTGTTCGTGGACGCCACCAAAGGGGTCCAACGACTCGAACAGGTCAGCGGCTCGATCCGAATAGGGTTCGCCGAGGCCATGGCCGAAGGAGTGCTAGCCAGGGAGCCCGTCCGAGGTTTGAAGGTCAGGCTCATGGACGCTACGGTCCACGAAGACCCAGCCCACCACGGCCCTGGCCAGATGATCCCCGCGGTCAAACGGGGCATATACGCGGCGATGTTGATCGGCAGGACGGCCATGTTGGAACCGATACTCAGGATTGATGTCAGGGTGCCAATGGAGCAGGTCGGCGTTGTCACCCGCATAATAAACGGCTTGAGGGGCAAAATCTCCTCGGTGGACCAGAAGGGTCACTTGGCCTACGTCGTCGGAGAGCTTCCCGCGGCCGAGTCGTTCGGACTTTCTGAGCTGATGAGGAGCTCCACTAGCGGCAGGGCCTTCTGGGACACCTCCTTCTTACGCTGGGAAACCGTGCCGTCCTCACTACTGCCTACGGTAGTCTCTCGAATAAGGTCCAGGAAGGGGCTTCCACCAGAGGTTCCCAAGGTCTCTGACTTCCTAGAGTAGCCTACTCCCTCCCCTTCGCCTCTTCGAGAAGCGATTTCCAGTCGATGTACTTCGTGACGAGTTCCTTCAGCATAGTCCTCAGGCTCTGCTCGGCCTCCTGTTCGCCCAACTGGCTCTTGTTCCACGTCACGAAGGGGGGATAGAAGGACGCCTCTCGGAACTTCGCCCTATCGTTCTCTACGTCAAACTTGATGAACCCCAACTCCCTCAGGTAACACGTCTCATTCGGACACAGAATGTCGATTTCGTTCAACTCCTTCTTGAGAAACAGAAGCTTGAACTCGCCTGCCTCTCCGATCTCCCTTCCGCAGGGGCACTGAACCGGCATGCACCAACGGCCTCCACACTCCTAAAAAACATATCTGAACCGAGGCGACCCTTCTGACGCCCCATTTCTCTGGTAAGACTTATAAGACACCCGACGGCTTTCAAGATTTCGTGAGGTGCAATCAAAGTTGGCAGTAGTTCCAGCTACAGTATCAGGGACGCCCGTTCTACTGCTCAAGGAGGGAAGCACTAGATCCAGAGGACGCGAAGCTCAGAGGAACAACATCATGGCCGCGAAGGTCATCGCAGAGGTGGTCAAGTCGGCATTGGGGCCGCGCGGCATGGACAAAATGCTCGTTGACTCGCTTGGCGACGTCACGATCACCAACGATGGCGCCACGATCCTAAAGGAGATGGAGGTGGAGCATCCGGCCGCCAAGATCATGGTCGAGGTGGCCAAGACCACGGACTCCGAAGTGGGGGACGGGACTACATCCGCAGTGGTGCTAGCGGGAGAGTTGCTGAAGAAGGCAGAGGAGCTCTTGGATCTGGAGATTCATCCGACAGTGATCGCCGAGGGGTACAGAATGGCCGCCAACAAGGCAATGTCTTTCCTGAAGGAATTCGCCGTGAAGGTGGATCCGAAAGACCGCGCGCTCCTCAAGAAGGTCGCCGTGACATCTATGGCCAGTAAGCTGGTCAAGGAGAACAGCGACTATCTCGCAGGCATAGTCATCGATGCGGTCTTAAGGGTGACCAAGGAACAGGACGGCAAGCTTCTTGCAATGGTCGACGACATCAAGGTGGAGAAGAAGGCCGGTGGGTCAATCGCTGAGACCGTGCTTATTCAGGGAATTGCGGTGGACAAGGAGGTTGTCCACTCAGGTATGCCACGAACGGTCGAGAACGCGAAGATCGCACTGATGAGTGGTCCGCTGGAGATAGAGAAGACTGAGTTTGATGCCAAGATAAACATCGAGAGGCCGGATCAGATCAAGGCGTTCTTGAACGAGGAGCAGAAGATACTCAAAGACATGGTTGACAAGATAGTGAATTCCGGGGCCAACGTAGTTCTGTGCCAGAAGGGGATTGACGACATAGCTCAGTACTACTTGGCCAAGGCCGGCGTACTGGCGGTCAGGAGGGTCAAGGAATCAGACATGGAGAAGGCTGCAAAGGCCACGGGCGCGAGGGTCGTCACGAGTACCGAGGACCTATCGCCCTCTGACCTCGGAAAAGCTGAGCTCGTTGAGGAGAGGAAGCTTGGCGAGGACAAGTGGCTCTTCATCGAGAGGTGCAAGAACCCGTTGTCGGTCACCCTTCTGATAAGGGGAGGGACCGAGAAGGTCGTGGACGAAACGGAAAGGGCCCTTCACGACTCGATCTACGTGGTGAAGGATGTCGTGACAAACCCGCACGTGGTCGCGGGTGGAGGGGCGCCGGAGGTGGAGCTAGCGCTGAGGCTGAGGGACTACTCAGAGAAGATATCCGGAAAGGAACAGCTCGCAGTGAGGGCATTCGCTGACGCCCTTGAGATAATCCCGTCATCCCTAGCCGAGACGTCCGGCACGGACCCCATCGACACTCTAGCAGAGCTCAGGCGCCTTCACGAGGAGAAGCAGGTCTTGGCTGGCGTCGACGTAAATCAGCGGAGGATTTCCGACATGTGGGCCAACAATGTCATAGAGCCACTCGTGGTGAAGGAGCAGGTCATCAAGTCGGCCAGCGAAGCAGCCAGCATGATAATCAGGATAGATGACGTGATAGCTTCGGGCAAGCCGAGGGAGAGACCCTCGCCTCCGGGCGGTGGCCCAGAGGGCGGACTTGGTGCTGGGGAATTCGACTAAAGACAGAAAAGGACCAACCGGTGAAGTGCGCTCCGTACCGAGGAGTGCGGCCGTGGTCTAGACTGGTTAGGACGTCAGCCCCCCATCTCTCGGGGACAGCTGGCAACCCGGGTTCAAAGTGGGAAGCCCATGAAACTCCCGGCGGCCGCATCCATCCAGATCAAAGGGGAGGGGGGGTCTTCCTCCTCTCCTCGTACCTCTTCCTCGTCCATGAGATGAAGTCGTTTCCGGGTGGTATGTCCTCGTAGAGCCGTTCCCTTCTCGCCTCCAACAGGTCCTCCTTCCTGCCCGAGAAACTGGCTGCAGACACCAGATCGTTTCCTGCGCTTCGTGCCTTGATCTCCGCCTCCATTACGGACTTCCTCCAGTCCAAAGCCCTCATGAGGTGGTGGTCCACTATCGTCAAGCCAGTCCTCTCGCATATGTCAGACAGGTTGCGAATCGCTCTGGCTATCACGTCAGTTGCCATCTGACTTGGGTGTAGATATGTCGGTGGCCCCCCGACGAAAATGGTTGACGCTCCCATACCCATTATGAGTGCCTTGGTTCGCTCGCTGATGGGCCCTTGAACGTCAGAAGCGAACAGGAAGGATCGATCGCCCGACTCAACGTGAACCATCAGTACGTATCCCAGTCGGCTGCCCTCCTCCCCATGGAATACCGGCTCGGAGAAACCGACCCGTGTCTCTCCGAACTGGAGACTTGCAGAGTCGGCCACTCTCACCTCTCGTGAGATGCCCTCTAGGAAGTTGACAAGGTGATAGGCCCTTACCCTCTGAGAGAAGTTGATATCTTCTCTCGGATCCTTGATGATTACGACCTTGTCCCTGTACAGCTCCTCCGCTACCTTCCTATCGCTCCAAGTCCAGATGTAGTCATTGTCGAACGGAGGCGAATAGTGATCGTGGTGATAGTGAGTCACTACCATCACCTCACAACCCTCGGACGCTTCTCTGATCCTCCTCCGCGACTCGGAAAGCGCTCCATACTCAAGGGGGTGGGGCTGGAGCCCGAACCGCGGCCCCAGCGAGGCGCCGGCATCTATCATGATGCTGACATCCGGGGTCGTCACCTTGGTCGCCATACTCCTGACACCCATGCTCTCAGCCGCCAAGATCAGGACCTCGATTCCTGCCATGCTACCTCCTCCTTCCGTCGCCCTAGTCATTATCGCTCAGCGCAAACTATTAATGCGAACCGAACTATTACAGCGCCGAGGGCTATGATTTGGAAGGCCTTTGAGCGACTGATGCTCGGGATCTTGAGTTATGAGCCCTCGTGATTGGATGGGGTCATAATGAGCTCGATACCGGCTCTCAAGGCGGATAACCTCCTGATAAAAGGCATCAGAGGCCCCATATTGCAGGGCTTGTCATTCGAGGTCGAGCGAGGATCAGTGCTCGGGATCGTAAGCACGAATAGGCTTGCGGTCCGTTCGCTCATACTCGCTATCGCCGGATTCCTGCCTTGGGGCGCGGGTAGCCTGGAATACCTGTTTCCGGGACGACCTGCAGGGGAGAAAGGACCGAGGGATGTTGCCCATTTCATCAGCGGGTTGACACTTCCTCCCAAGCTTCTCGTGAAGGAGGTTTTCGCCCTCCAAGGGAGAAGGAGGTCAGCTGACTCGGCGGTGATAACTGAGGTCTCAAGCCTTCTGGCTCTCGACGGAATCTCCGAGCTCAGACTGGAGCGACTTCCGGGCGTTGCGCGTTCTAGGGCACAGCTGGCGGCATGTCTTGCCGGTGACGAGGACTGCGTCGTCTTGGACTACCTCCCCCCCGAGATAGGTCGGGCACAACTTGGACTCGTGAGGAACTATCTCTCCTCCATGGCGAACCTCGGGAGGACCATCCTGACCGCCACGGACGAGCCGGAGGACTTCTGTGACAAGGTCCTCTTGATCAAGGGCCCCTCGGCGTTCGAGTTCGGTGATACCGAGGCCCTCAGGAGGAGGTTGGCCGGGCCTGGTAGAGTCGAGCTCGCCGTGAGGGGCCTTACCTTGCCGTCCGTCGAGGAACAACTCATGAGGCTCGGCTCAAGTTGGATCTACACGGAAGATGATCGGTTGATGATATCTTGCGCGAATGAGAGGCCACGCGTCGAGGAACTGATCTCAGTCGTCACCAGCAACAGAGGTGTCGTGGAGGGTGTGAGGACGGTTGCACCTCGCCTCTTGGACGCCGCGGGGTGGACCCCATGAGCGTCACGATTGGGACCCTGCTGTTCGTGTCATTGAAATCGTTCTTGCGAGATCCCGGTTACGTGCTCTTTTCGCTCCTGTTGCCCGCGGTGCTCTCGTTCGCGACCGACCTCTTCAGCACCACCATCATGCCATGGCCTTTGTTGCTGTTTCTGGGCCTTTGTGACGCCCATGCCTTCTCATCTTGGCTGGGTGGAACCAAGAGGAGCTATTCCATGGCCAGCTCGACGAGGATCTCGTCAGCCCTATCGCTAACGATCGTGAGCCTTCTTATGTGGACAACAAGGGTTCTAGTGATTGCCGTCTCTAGGTCTCTCGCGGTAGGTTTCGACCTCCTTCTGATGACGCTTGCCGTTCACTCCGCAGTCCTGAACATCGCTGCAGGCACATTGGTCAGTTCCTTCCTTCTTCTCATCAACGGCATCTGGGGGGGCCGGACGCCCTGGCTTCTCGTCTCCCTTTCCCTTCTCGTATCCCTGCTGTTTGGGGCCTCCATATGGGTTTCCGGGCTGTGGTCGGATCCGGCTTGGCAACGGGCCATGTCCTCCGTCTCTGATTCACTTGCCGCGTATGCCGTCAGCTTGCTTCTTCTGTCGGCGTCACTGTTGTCGAACTCAACGTACGCTTGGGCTGTTCACATGAACTCGATCAACTCGAGCCTGAGGGTCGAGTAGGTGGGATGAACTTGGTGGGGATTAACGTAGACTCAAGCGGGGCGTCCGTCAGGATAAGAGGCCGCTCGGTTGTGCTAGATGGCGCTAGAGGTGGTCCTTCAAACCTCCGGTTCCTCTCACATGCTCATTCGGATCACATCGCTGGCCTCAGGCCAGGACAGAGGGTGATTTGCTCGGAGCCGACATCTCTCCTGGCAGCGCTCAGAGGGAGGATCCTCAGCAGGACGACTTTGAAGGGCGTTCGCCTGGTTCCGACTGGCCACATACTTGGATCCATGGCGTTGTCGGTTCCCGGCGAATTCCTCTGCACGGGCGACTTCAACGACAGAGACCGGCCGTTCTTCAGCGGGTTCCGACCCCCAACGGCGAAGGTTCTCGTGACCGAGGCCACCTACGGGTCCCAAGAATTCAGCTTCGACTCGGAGCGCCAAGTGGTGGAAGAGGCCGTCGACAAGATCAAAGAACTGCTGAACCTGGGGAAACGCGTCGTCATATTGGGCTATCCGCTCGGGAAATCCCAGCATCTCCAGATGCTGTTCGACGGACACCTGAGGCCTTTTCCATGCTACTCTTGGCCTTCCATAGAGCGGTACAACGAAATATACCGACTCTTCGGCAAGGACATAGCCAAGAAGACCGAGGTCGCCGGAAAGTCCGCTTTGGATTTGCTCGATGGTTCGGGCTCCGTGGTCTACATGCCCTCCTACTCCAAGAGGATACCGTTCTACGAGGAGCTGAGGAAGAAGGGAGCGGTTTCAATGGCATTCAGCGGATGGTCCCTGCTGAGTGGATATTCAAAGGGCGTAGACGCTGACCATTCATTCGTGATCAGCGATCACGCGGATTTCGATGGGCTGATCAGATCCGTTGAGAGAGCGTCTCCGGAGAGGGTCTACGTCACGCATGGGCTCACGGGGGAACTCACGAGAGCACTACGATCGAGAGGCTTTGACGCGAGGCCCCTATTTCGGACGGAGAGCACGATTTCACGGTTTCTCGACTGAGCTCATGCGGGATATGAGGTGATCTACCTGTTCTAGTACTCTCTCCAGTTCTCCCTCCCGATACCCTTCCGCCCTGATGACCAAGGCGGGTTCGGTGTTAGAAGCCCTTACCGAGAACCAACCATTGGGCAGTTCGGCCCTGACCCCGTCCAGCGTGTCGATGGCCACGCCGCGGGCACTGAGTTCCTTCTCCATCGCCTTCACGATCTCGAATTTGCTCTCCTCGGGAGCGTGGACACGTATCTCAGGGGACACGAAGGCTGGGCCGAGGTCCCTCAAGGCGTCATCAAGGTCTACTCCCTCGCGCGACAGCAGCTCCATGAGCCGAACGGCGCAGTAGATGCCGTCGTCGTAGCCGTAGTAGCGGTCCTTGAAGTAGATGTGCCCTGAGAGCTCCCCTCCGAGTGGGAAATCTCCGTCCAACATGGCGTTCGCTATGTACGAATGTCCGACCCTCGTTAGCTTCGTGTCGCCCCCAAGGCTGCGTATGTAATTCTTCACCACGCGCGAGGCCCTTACGTCGAGGAGGATCGTCGCGCCCTTCCGTTCTCTCAAGACATCCCGAGAGAGAATCGCCAGCAGGAAGTCCCCAAAAACATGCCGACCAGTCCTCGTCACCACACCAACGCGATCGCCGTCTATGTCCAACCCTATGCCCAGATCCGCGCCCTTCTGCTTGACCGCGTTCGTGAGTTCCGACAAGGTCCCCTGATCGGCGGGGTTCACCATACCTTTCGGGAATGACGAGTCGGGCTCACAGTTCAGGGTGGTTGCGTCCAGTGAGAGCTTCTCCACGAGCTCCTCGACTACGGGTCCTGCGGTGCCATTGCCCAGTTCGAATACGACTCTGGTCTTGATCGGCGTCCTGACTTCACGCGATATGAACTCGACGTATTCGCCCCTTATGTCATCCGCCCTGACATCGCCAACCACGTCGGGGTCGGCGGTCACCCCACCAGCCCTGCATTCGCACTCTATCTCTCCAATGCCTGTCTCATAGGTCAAAGGGCGCGCGTTCTCCCTGACCAACTTCAGCCCGTTGTACGAGGCGGGGTTGTGTGACGCCGTGACCATCACCCCTCCCTTCGCCCCGTAGTGGCTGACCCCGAAGTAGAGCAGAGGAGTGGGCACCATGCCGATGTCCACGACCTCAGCGCCGGCCGCAGAGGCACCTGCTATTACGGAGAGCGAAAGGGGAAGGCTACTCCTCCTGTTATCCCTACCCACATATATCGGGCCGCGCTCACCGTACTTGGAGGCGAAGACGGATGAGATCCTCAGAGCGTCCTGGGGGCCTATCGTATCCCCGTATATCCCCCTTATGTCATACGCCCTGAAAATGGACATAGGTTCCCCGTATCCATGGCTCGGCTAAAAGACTTACCCGTCAGCCCTTGGATATCAGGCCCGCCTTCGTGGCGATCTGTGGTATGCCCGTTCCCAAGTCCCTCACGATTCCCATCTCGGTCACGATGACATCGATGAAGCGGTTCGGAGTTATGTCAAACGCGGGGTTCAGTATCTCTGGATCTCCTATGGCTCCCGGGTCGTCGTATATTTCCCTTGGATCCCTGAACTCGATAGGTATGTCATCGCCGCTCATGGCCCCGGTAGCTATCTTATAGCTCTCAGCGCAGACTAGAACCTTCTTCCCCTGCTGCTTGGCCAGAACAGCCATGGGAAAGGTGCCTACCTTGTTAGCCAAGTCTCCATTCATGGCGATTGCATCTGCCCCCACTATCATCACGTCTACCTCCTTAATGAAGAAGCCGGCCGCGGAGTCGGTGATGAACTTTACATCTGCCCCCGAGCCCCGCAATTGCCTCGATACTATCCTACCCTGATGTCGTGGTCTCGTCTCCGTGACGTAAACCGTGCGCAGCAGCTTCCTCTTGGCCGCACCTCTCATCACGGCCACAGCCACAGAGCTGTGACAGTGAGTGATAGCGGTTGAATCCCTTGGGATCAGCGGAAGCGCCAGGTCAACTATTCTCTGTTGGGATTCGCCCATCCTCCTGATGAACTCGGACACGGCGTTCCTTGCGGCGATTGCCAGCTCTTCCTTCGTCACCCCCCTGCTAGCCTCAGCTGTGATGCAGTTGTCGAAGAAGGCCAAGGCGTTGGGGAGGGCAACCGCGGTTGGCCTTGTGTTGAGCAGGGTTCTCTCAGCCTCCCGTAGCCCAGACAACAGGGCCTCAGTCGAGTCGGAATTCCTGCATAGCTCATCCATGCTGTCCCTAATGGCTTCCAGGCTGACTCGAGCGATTCTACCTGCTCCTCTTATTCTCATGGAGCGGATGTCGTCAGCCGTGCGAGAGACGACCTCAGGAACTCTCAAGCCTCCTCGCCACCCCCTGGGTCGGTTGAACTACATATCCCTTCATTCGGACGCATCCTTCTCCAGAAGTCAGAGGGTGAACGCTACGCTAGCAGGCTCTCATAGATCCTCTTGGTGTTCTCACAGACCGTCGGCCAGGAGAACCTCTCCATTACTTCGGTCCGGGCGTTCTCAGCCAACCGGCTTGCGAAGTCGCCGTCTGAGATTAACCTCTTCAGAGCAGAGTACAGTTCATACGAGTTATCAGGTGGAACCTTAAGCCCTGTCCTCTCATGATCGATGATCCCCGACAGGCCCCCCGTGTCAGATGCCACGAGTGGCAATCCCCTGACCATGCCCTCCAACGCCACTATCCCGAAGGGCTCGTACAGGGATGGGACGGCTATGATGTCCGCCACGCCGAAGATCCGCTCCAGCTCCGAGTCGCTGACGTATCCGGTGAAGAACACCTTGTCGTGTATGCCGATGTCCCACGCAATCCTCTTCATCCTGTCTGAGGCGTAGCCGTCTCCTACGACCACTAGCTTGACTTTGAGTCCTGACTTGATCAACAGGGGGATCGCCCCCAACAGAACGTTCAGTCCCTTCTCCTCCACTATTCTCCCGACGAACACGATGATGGTCTCTTCGTCTGCGGCAAACCTACTTCTGAAGCCTAAGTCCCTGCGCGTCTCGGACGATGGCCGCTCCACGCCATTTGGTATCACGTGGACCTTGTCTTGGGGGACCCTGAACAGCCAACAGACGTGATCTTTCATGTATTGGCTGCACACTATCATCCGGGAGGCCTCGTAGGTCCCCCAACCCTCTGTCTCGTGTATTGTTCGTTGGAAGTCATTATGGATTCCCCGCCTTCTTCCGTATTCAGTGGAGTGGATGCTATACAGTAACGGGACTCCCAACAAGTTCTTCAGCGAAATGGCGGTCGGCAGGACCATCCAATCATGGACATGCACTAGGTCACACTTCCTGAGGTCTGGGTTCTGTGCTATTTGGCTCAAGAGGCTGTGGTTCATGCCCACGGTCCAGGATAGGAAGTCAGGGGACGGGAAGTTGTAGACATCCACCCTATAGATCGTGAGTCCCCTTGCCAAATGTTCGACCTCCGGTTGGTTGGGAAAGGAACACGTGAAGACATCGATATCCACGCCCCTGTCCGCGAGGCCTCGAGACAAGTTGTGGGCATGGACCGAGAGCCCGCCCACTTTCCTAGGCGGGTACTCCCAAGTCAGCATCAGCACCCTCATCTAGCTCCCACTCCCTGTCCACTAGGGACAGAACTGCCTTTGTCCAATAATCGGATTGCATGTCAAAGAGGGCTATCTTGTCTCCATCTATGCCATAGTATCCTTTGAGTATATCGAACGTCTGACGTGAATGGGGCAGGACCAAGTCAGACTTGGCCAAGAGGGTTCTCTCGAAGTTCTCGATGGTTATGCTCAGGGGATCCTTTCTCCAAGCGCTCCTTTGAGGTTCTGTGGACTGGACCACGCTGATCAGAGGTAGCCTGAACCGCATCTTGAGAGCGCACGCAGCGGCCAAAGTCAGCCACTCGAACGACACGACCAGGCCAACCATCTCCCCCTTGATGAGCCTCATCGCCTCTCTTATGAACTGAGTCGTCAGGAACATCTCCACGGTGAGTATCGAGTAGTATGTCCTTATGGGATTGCTGATCCTGACAATCCTCATGCTCTCCTCAATGAAATCCCCCACGAGCACGTCATCGTGCGCAAGCACGCTAACGATGAGCCCCTCGTCTCTCAGGCCCTTGGCTAACTCACGAGCCTTGGAGGCTGTCTGCCCAAGTACCTTGGGCGGATACTCGGGCGTAATGACCAGTGCTCCCTTAATCATCCCGTCGCTCACGTGTAGATCGCGCTGGCCATTATGATCCCTAGTGGAGAAACGAAGAAACTAGTCTCCTCTCCCCCCGATTTTCTCTTCACCAGTTGTCTCTGTTCGAGGATCTTCATCACCTCTTCGATGATGGAGGCCTCTATGTTGGTGAGTTGTGCGATGGCCTGAGCCTTTGCCGCTCGTTCCTCGTTCACCATTCCGGCCTCATGCATCCTCGAAAGGACGTAGAACTCCTTCGAAACCCTTTCCATCTGGGATAAAGGACCTCAGAGGGTCTGCCTATATAATTGTGCCGCATCTTCCGGTCTGGTTGTGATTACGTACGCTCCAAACCCAAGCTCGTATCCCGCCATCTTGGAGGTCCTTGGGACTAGCTCCACGTGCCAGTGGAACCCCTCGGCGCTCTTGGGAGGCAGGTGCCAGTAGAGGTTGTAGGCGACCTCCCCGTGCACCCTCTTAACCGCCGAGATCATCAGCCTTAGCACCTCGGAAAAGGCTCCCGGCCACTTCCCGTCCTCTACGGATCGATGGGGCTTGTCAGGGGCTATCCAAAGTTCGAACGGAACCATGGGGGCGAACGGAACGAAGGCCACGTATCCAAGGCGATTCATCACTACCCTTCCCTCTTTTTCCGCCTCTTGAGCCAATAGTGAAATGGCCGATTCTCTCCTTTCGCTCCACACGTTGCTCCAAGCCCTTGTTTCGGTCACTATCTGGGGCGGAACCAAATGACTTGCTACTATCTGAGTGTGCGGATGCGGGATCGACGCGCCCGCCTCTTCCCCTTGGTTCTTGAATATGCTGACGCAGTTGACCCTGTGATCTGAGTTCAGCCTCTCGACCTCGAACGACAGAACGCTCAAGTACATCTCGACCTCAGCCTTCTCAATCTGATCAATGTCCTTATCGTGGTGGGGAGATTCCACAACAATTAGGTGATGGCCGTAGGCGGATCCCGATCCGATGTCCGCTGAGAAAGCGGGGAACAGGTTAGAGAAGACCCGAACGTTCCAACCCCTCGCATCCACAGCGTCATCTCCGGTCCTGATGGCATGCCCCACGTCGGTCGAGACCATGACCGCTTCGGCCGGGGGGGTCATGTCCTCATTGCCGGGGCAGAAAGGGCAGGTCCTTCCCGCAGTTGGTGGAGTTGCGGCTACGAGGTGCGGCCTACCGCTCCTGGCGCTCGCTATGATGGATGTCCTTCCGGTGAACCAGTCCTCTCTGACCTCGATGAATTGCATGCCGCCCTCCTTCTGCCAGGTCGATGTATATTAGCTTCGGCTGCGATGTCGCAAGAGTTATCTACTTTTGGGTTCGGACTGCGATACAATGGCGAAAACGATCGACGACGCGGACTTCCGGTTGCTCGGAGAGCTGTCCAACAAGCCGGACGTCTCCACCAAGGAGCTAGGTAGTACCATCGGACTCAGAGTCCCGGAGGTCAGAAGGCGCGTCGCTCGCTTGAAAACGCTTGGACTGATCGCTCCAAGTCCGGGCAGAAGAGGAGCGATGAAGCTGACCGGGAGGGGCAGATTCGCCTTGGAGAGGCACGACCCCAAGGTTGCTGTCGGGTACCTCCCTAGAGAGTCAGTTCCCGACTACGTGGCCTTCAAGTTCGCCTTGGGCGAGGGGATAATGACCGGTGATGTAGCTCACTCATATGGAGAGTTTCTCGATGTCGTGAAGAAGGCGGACTCTAGGTCGCTGGCCTTTCACCTCTATAGGGGCGACTTCGACAACTGGTTCGCTGAGGTTTTCAGGGACAGAAAGGTCTCCAAGAGGTTGGTCGCGCTCAAGGCCAGGACACACCCTGTCGATCAGCTGAGGACCAAGCTGGTCAAGATCCTTGAGAGTCGGGTCCAAGAAATGGGGTCGCATGAGGTGTAGCAGGCAGGATGAAGGCCATCGGATGGCTTGAGATGACCGTCCGCGTCCCGGATGACTGGGACCTGGTCGCTGAATCCGGGGGCTTGAAAGAGGCATACATGAAGTTCGACTCGATCGACCGAGTCAGGCTTGAGCTCAAGTGGGAGCGCACCAAGAAGAAAGGGGAGGCCCTCCCGATCATAGCGCTTGAGAACTACATCAAAGAGGTCACGAAGTCGGTTAAGGACAAGAAGTCGGTAAAGGTGGTCGACAAGGGCGGGGCCAAGGTGGCCGACCACAAGGCCAGTTACTACATTTGGAACGTCAAGGATGAATCCTACATCACTGCGTGTTGGGTATGCCAACACGAAGGTAAGGTGGTGCTGCTTCAGTACTACCTCGCCCCGGGCGAGGACAAGAGCGGTCAATTCGAGGAGCTCCTGAGAAACGTTGAGTGCCATCCTGTGGAGGAGTTCTACCCGTACAGACTCTTCGGTGTCAGCTTCAAGGTACCTAAGGGCTTTGTGCTGTCGAAGCGGAAGCTGCTCGTGGGAAAGGCTAACATCTCTCTTGCCTCAGGGGGCTCAACCCTCTACCTTTCTTGGATTGGAATGGCAAAGGAGCAATTGAGGAAGCACAAGTCACTTGGCGATCTCTTCAGATCTACTGCAAGTTCCGAGTTGCGGAGCATTGGGGACTTGTGGACCTTGGCAAAGAGGGTGAAGGATGCAGACGAGGACATCGATCTCACGTCAGAATCAGGGGGGAGGATCCCGTTTCTTTCGAGTCGCAAGAAGAACCGACTCAGGGTGTACCTTGACAAGGACCTCAACAAGATCTTCATCTCAGGCTACTCATGCAAGCTAGACCAGATCGAAAAGGCTGACACCTTTATAAGAAGCGTAGAAGGCTACGGATGAGGATGGTTGACATCCCATTCTGGCCGTTCAAGAAGAAAAAGAAGAGAATGCTCTCAAGGGATAGGTTCCTAGAGTCGCGCCCCCTAGTCAACCCAATGATAAAGATCGAGGAGACTGAGCCCGGCATCGTCACACTTCTCGTCCCGATTGATCGAAAGGGGATTCCCGCGATCTTGTCCAAGTCCGTCACGATTCCCGATCACAAGAAGATCCAACTTGACGAAATAGGGAGCAAGGTCTGGAGGAAGATGGATGGGAACACGTCGATGTCTGACCTTTCCAAGTGGATGGTAGAGGAGTTCAAGATAACCCCCAGAGAAGCAGAGCTCTCTCTCAGTGCGTTCTTTGACAAGCTATCCTCCAAGGGACTAGTCGGCCTTATGGTCCCGCCTCCAAAACCAGGCACGGAGGAGGCCAAGGAAGAGGCAAAGGAGCTGAGGGCGAGGTACAAGGAGATCCAAGAACTGCATCGCAAGGGAAAGATGACCAGCGAGCAGCTTGTGGAAGCTGAGCACGACATAGAG
>Ga0172365_10000592_pt1 | contig 24758 bp, 20 predicted proteins | sample LakKivSesite48cm_FD_114535 | JGI IMG/M metagenome (GOLD analysis project Ga0172365, IMG submission 114535) | Sediment microbial communities from Lake Kivu, Rwanda - Sediment site 48cm | ecosystem: Environmental > Aquatic > Freshwater > Lake > Sediment | place: Rwanda: Western Province, Lake... | reverse complement strand
TTGGCGGTGATAAAGCCGTTTGAACCTTGTTTCTGGGGATGAATGAATAGATATGAGGCTGAATTTTAGAAAATGCTTTTTAAATTCTTCAACTTCGCTTGGGCTTCTTATGCCGTCCACAATAACCTTTTGTTCTTTTGCTTTCTCTATTTTTGGGATGCAACTTTTGGCTATGACATTGTTTCCCTTTTTTTGCCTTAATTCGAGCATTATCTTTCCAAAATTTTCTGGAGTCGGCTTCATGCCTTTCCTTTCAGCTTCATCCCTAACAATATCACCCATAACAACAACACCATAGCCTGCTCCCCTTGCAACATTAACCACTACGGATTTTCCTGCACCAGGCATTCCAGCTAGACCTACGACAAGCTTGTTGTTCATTTGTTAGTCGTACCTTGTGTCAGGTTTATGATACAATACTATTTTATGTAGTGGGTTTAAACTGTTTGCTTCTGGAAGACGGGTTAAGTGTTCGATGTCCTCAATGTCTCTAAAGGCGCCATCAGAACCTTCAACTTCAAATTCTTGTCTGTTTACTGCCAGTCCATATTTCTCAAACTCTGAAAGCATATAATCGGCTGATTCGTTCAACTTTTGAGGGTGTCAATCGGATGTCTAGTTCCTTCAAATTTCAAAACATGCCTATAGATTTTCTCGCCATCAACTTGAATTAAGAGATCGGCCATGTCCAAGTCATATACTTCGAATTCTGTATGCAGCAGAATTATATAAGGACGATGAGTTTCGTAGTAGCAATAATATACGTTTGAATGGTTTCCTTATGTTCCTCTTATGTTTTTGAGAATTTCTCTAACATTTTGGATGGTGTATCTTATATCTTCGCTGGTATGGGCTGCAGAGAGATGACATCTCTTGTTTGCGTGCGGAAGGATGAATATACCCTTGCTCATTATTTCTCTCTGAAATTTCTTGAATAGTTCTGTGTTAGAGGTCAACGTATCTCTATAGTCGCAAATTTTCTTTTCTGTGAAAAGAAGCTGAAATACCGACCCAAAACCAACTGCTTGAGCTCTAAGCTCGAGTTCAGCGACGATCTCATTAAGTTGGTTTCTGAGGTTTTCCCCAAGATTGAAAAGCCGTTGGCAAACGTCACCTTTCTCTAATTCTCTAATTGTAGCCAGAGTTGCAGCCATGCTAATGGGGTTTCCATTAAAAGTTCCTCCATAATCAACCCTTCCTGTAGGTTTGAACATTTCCATGATATCTTTTCTTCCACAAACCGCAGCCACAGGGAAACCATTTGCTATCGCTTTCCCAAATGTGGTCAGGTCTGGTGTTACATTGAATAGCTTTTGAGCCCCACCTATGCCATGACGAAAACCAGTAACCACCTCATCAAATATCAGTACGATATCATATTTCATGGTGATTTCTCTGAGGATCTTTAAGAACCCCTTTTTAGGGGGAATGCACGTGGCGTTTCCGTGAAGAATTGGCTCCATTATGAGTGCAGCGATGTCGCCTTTATGCTTTTTTATCGTTTTCTCCAAAACTTCAGGATCATTGAAGGGAACAACAATAGTGTTTTTGGCAACTTCTGTAGGCAAACCATCAGTATCGGGGACGGATGCCGGGGATTCTCTTGGACCAGCGTCCCTTAAAGATGGACTCGAGCTAACAGAAACATAATCATGCCAACCATGATATGCGCCTTCAAACTTTATAATCTTCCATCTCTTCGTATAGGCTCGAGCAACACGAATGGCGTGATAAGTCGCTTCAGTTCCACTGTTGCAAAATCTAACCATCTGGGCGGAGGGAACATGTGTTTTAATTTTTTTGGCAACTTCAACTTCTAACTCGTTGGAAAGACCATAAATTATTCCCTTACTTAGCTGATCTTTCACCGCATTTACAACGCCAGGGTGACCGTGTCCCAAGACAACAGGACCAAAAGCTAGGTGATAGTCAATATATTCGTTACCATCCACATCGTAAATCTTGGAACCTTTCGCTTTTGATATGAAAATAGGGTAAGGATCGAAGAATCGTATAGAACTGTGAACACCACCAGGCGTAAGTTTTTTTGCTTCTTCAAAGAGCTTCTTAGATTTGTTCAGCTTTCTCATACTATTCCCCTTGATCATTTTGAGTATTTGGCGTATGTGTCGAGTATTATCCCGTAGGATTTCTCGCAGCCTGCTAAGCCTGCAACTTTATCGTTTCCTTCAATGACTAGGTATTCGTCTGGTGAGTGAGCTCTTCCACCGTGTCCAAGTCCAGCATCGATAAATGGTAGATATAAAGGCCCACGATTAAACAAGTAGTATGGAACACTTGAAGCGGTGATGGGCCAAATTTCAGGTTTGTATCCTAATTTTTGATATGCTTGGATTGCAGCTTGAACAATTGGCTCCTTGACGCTTGTCCTAGCCCACTCATAAGGGTCCAAAGAATTGACTATTATGTCTGTATATCCATGCTTGTCGAGGTGTTTGCGTATCTTTTGAATAACTTCTTCTGATTTTTGATCGGGAACTAGTCTTGCGTCCATTTTCACTGTGACTTTATGAGGAAGCACAGTTTTTGATCCTGGGCCTATGTATCCTCCCCAGATTCCATCAATGTTTAATGTTGTGGAATACATGTATTGCAGGAGAAGTTCTTTTCCATGCAGGTCATTTATGAATCGGTCTGCTTTTGTTTCATGTTTTATTGATTCTTCGTCGAATGTTTCCACAAGTTTGTCGACGAGTTCGAGGTCTTCTTTGCTTGGTGGTTTTACGTTTTCGTACCAATCTTCAACGAGAATTTTGTTTCCGTCTTTTGAGGTCATAGTGGCTAAGGCGTGAATCATTCTCCATGCTGGGCTGTCAATCCAAGATTTGTCGCTGCTGTGGATGTCAAATTCCGTGGGTCCTCTTCCCCAAGATTTACCGCTGCACTCAAGTTCTATGTATTCGATTCCTTTCCAACCAAGTCCCATGATCGCTTGTCCTTTCTCATCTTGACAAGCATCAGGTCCGAAGAGAGCATCAGCTTTAAGCATGTCCTTACGTTTTTTTACGAATTCTGCAAAATGAATACTTTCTAATTCCTCATCTCCTTGTGCCACAAACTTGAGATTTACTGGAATCTCCTCTCCTACAGCTAAAATGGATTCAAGGGCATTAAGAAAGGCTATTAAGGGTCCTTTGGTGTTTATGGCCCCTCTAGCAATGACACATTTTCCAAATGGTTCGATGTCAACTAGTCTAGCTTCCAAAGGCGGGCTAGTCCATTTCTCGCCAGTAAATGGCTGAGTATCATACATCATATAAACGAGCAAAGTTTTTTCTGCATGGGCATCATACTCGCCGTAAACCACTGGAAAACTTTTGGTTTCTATAAGTCTTGCATTCTTGCATCCGAGGTCCACAAAATAGCTTTTTAGAAGTTCAGCGCACTCTCTGACCCCGTAGTTTTCTGCTGAAACACTTGGCTGACGCAAGAAATCTTGCATTTTTTTAATGTGTTCATTTAGATGAGCGTCGATGTATTTGCTAACTTTTTCAAAATTAACCATTTTTCATCTTTTTTAAGATTGTTTCAACTTCCTTTAAAACCTTTTCAGACAGCATCTTCGTTAGGAAAATATTTAAAGTGTGTAAATTAATAGCAGATGATGGCTCCTATGGTATTTGATATTCTTATCAAAAATGGTCTTCTTATCGATGGCGCGGGGAATCCTTGGTTCAAAGCAGATGTTGGCGTTTCGAACGGAAAAATCGCAGAAATTGATAGACTGATTGATGCTAAGGCAGAAAGAGTTTTAAACGTTAATGGGTTGGTGGTTTCCCCAGGTTTTATAGACATCCACACACATTCTGATCTTACGCTTTTGATAAATCCCCACGCTGACAGCAAAATCAGGCAAGGTGTCACTACCGAAGTCATTGGCAACTGTGGCATGAGTGTAGCACCGATACGAAAGAGTACTTTAGATTTGCTTAAAGATGAATGGGGGTCTCCGGCTGAGAACGTTAAATGGAATTGGACCACATTTGACGAGTACCTAAATCAATTGGAGCATGGAATATCGGTTAATGTTGCTTCATTTGTGGGTCACGGCACAGTCAGAACCGCAATCATGGGAGTTGACGATAGACGGCCCACCAGAAAAGAAATGGAAGAAATGAAGACCTTAGTTGCAGAGTCGATGGAAGCTGGAGCCTTTGGCTTGTCAAGTGGACTAGTATATCTGCCAGGCTGCTTCGCTGAGACTTCAGAATTAATTGAACTTTGCAAAGTAGTAGCCAATCATGGTGGCTTCTACGCATCTCACATACGGGGTGAAAGAGAGACAATAGTGGATGCGTTGAAAGAGGCTATAGAAATAGGCGAACGAGCAGGTGTACCTGTACAAGTATCACATAACTGCCCCAAATATGGAGGTCATGGAAAGCTTCAAGAAATGTTTGAAATTTATGAGAAAGCTAGGACACGGGGAGTCGAAGTTACTTTAGACAACGATGCACACACAGACTTCAATCCTAATTTAAGTCAAGTGCTTCCACAATGGGCACAAGCAGGTGGAAACAAGAAAATAGTTGAAAGATTAAGGGATCCCAAAATCCGTGAAAGAATCAAAAAAGAAATAACCAAAGACGAGTATCCTGGACCTGGGTATGTTGGACTCATAAAACACGGCCGTTGGGACAGAATTTTCCTGTTTTGTTGTAGGAAAAATAAAAATCTGATAGGAAAGAGCTTCAAGGAGATTGCGAAGATTAGAGGTATGGATCCATTCACCGTTTTCTTTGACTTGATAATCGAGGAAAAAGGTGACGCGAGTGCTCTTTTTGATTACATTGAGGAGGAAGACATACGCACTCTGCTGAAACATCCCTTAATGATGGTTTGCAGCGACGGCGCTGCCTCATCTCAACACGGCATTTTAAGAAAAACTGAGGGATATTCACCGTGTAGCTATGGCGAGTACCCCTACATTCTAGAGAGATACGTTAGAGAAGAGAGGGTTCTATCGCTTCATGAGGCAATCAGAAAAATGACGTCGTTTCCAGCTCAAAAATTAGGCTTAAGAGACCGCGGTTTGCTCAGAGAGGGCGTGTGGGCTGATATAGTCATTTTCAACGCTAGCACCATTAAAGATAAAGCAACAAGCCGATTCCCGTATAGCTTTCCTTTAGAAAATTATCCGCACAAATACCCAGAAGGCATAGAATATGTTATAGTGAACGGGGAAATAGTAGTGGAGAAGGGAAGACACAAGGGTGTTTTTCCAGGAAAAGTTCTTCGTCACCGAGCGAAAAAAATTTGCTTGCACAAAAAGAGGTGAAAACCTCACTTGGTCAGGAAGACTCTTCAGTTATTGTCCAAAGACGAAGTTCAAGCAGTTCACGCACGTTCTCTTAAGGTGCTGGAAGAGGTTGGCGTTCAAATAGACAATGAAAGTGCGTTAAAGTTATTGGCCGATGCAGGGGCAAACGTGGATTACAAAGAAAAACTGGTTCATATTCCCGAGTCACTCATTCAAGAAGCTTTGAAAAAAGTTCCATCAGAGTTCAGACTGCATGACCTCAAGGATAAACAGGAACTTTTGTTCACCGAAGACAATGTTTACTTCAATCCTGGCTCAACAGCCCTATACATATTAGACAGACAAACCATGAAAATGAGACGCCCAACCTCAAAAGACCTAACTGATTTTGTTAGGTTGACCGACGCTCTTCAGTACATTCACGCTCAGAGCACTGCCATGGTTGTCAGCGACGTACCCGACTCCGTGGTAGATCGGTTCCGTTTTTATTTAATACTCAAGAATTCAGCGAAACCAATCATTGCTGGCGCCTTTACAATCGATGGTCTCTATGACATGAAACGCATGCTTGAAATAGTTGTGGGCGGAGAGGAGGCTTTAAGGAAAAAACCATGTTTATTAATGGATGTGTGTCCATCACCGCCGTTAAAATGGAGTAGAATAACCTCTCAAAACTTGATAGACTCGGCTAAATTTAACATACCTATTGAAATAATACCGGCGCCGCAATTAGGGTCAACAGCACCCGCGACACTCGCTGGACTACTAGTACAGCACAACGCCGAATTTCTATCAGGTCTTATTATGTCTCAGCTTGTTAATGCTGGTTTGCCAATTGTTTACAGTGGTTCGCCCTCTTTGATGGACATGAGGTATGGGACAGGGTGCGTCGGCAACATAGAGGTTGCCATGCTCTCGGCAGCGTACTCTCAAATAGCAAAATTCTATGGTATTCCCTCAGGCGCATATTTGGGCATAAGCGAAACAAAGCTGGTCGACACACAAACTGGACTTGAATCGACCATCGGATTAGTCATCGGGACATTGGCGGGCATCAACTGCATTACGGGTCCTGGAATGTTGGGTTTTGAAAATTGCCAGAGCTTTGAAAAATTGGTCATTGACAATGAAGTCTGCGGAATGGCATTACGTTTGATGAGAGATATTACGTTTAATGATGAAACTCTTGCATTCGACTTAATCAAGAAAGTGGGTCCAGGCGGACATTTTCTATCTGAAAAGCACACTCTCAAGTGGTTTCAGATTGAGGAGTATTTGCCTTCTTCAGTGATAGATAAGACAACTAAATCACGTTGGGAATGCAGCGAAGCAAAAGATGCGTTAAGCAGAGCGAAAGCCTATGTGGGCAAGATATTGGAGGAACATCACCCGAAGCCCTTGCTCCCAGATGTTGAGAAAGAACTAGATTCCTTTATATCTAAAATCCTCAAACAAGCAGCAAAAATTTCGTGAGAAAGCGCATATGTCTCTCAAAAACTTGATAACTCTCGTGTTTGAACCTGACGGAGTAAAGTCAAAGTTTAGAAAAGGCACCATAATCCTCTGCGCTCTGAAGGAAGCGGGCTTGAACATAAGGTCCGAATGTGGTGGCAGAGGAGTTTGCGGTAAATGCAAGATAATTGTTCAAGACGCCCTCGGCTTCAGCGCAGTCACCGATGCTGAAAGGGAGCGTCTGTCTGTTTCTGAATTAAAGTCTGGGTATAGGCTGGCTTGTGCATGTTCAGTTTTGAAGGACGCTAAAATCTTCATACCCGAAGAAAGTCGTGTGATAACTAGGAAACTTCTCATTGAAGGAACCGAAAGACCTGTAAAAGTAAAACCAACAATTCGCAAACTATACGTAAAGATACCGAAACCTTCGTTAAGCGACATTCGCTCAGACGTCCAGCGGCTCCAAGATTCCTTAAAGGATATTTACAAAATTGAAATAACTGAAATTGACCATACACTTTTGAAAAAGTTGCCACGAATTCTTCGCAACGCAAATTGGAAAGTCACGGTCACAATTTGGGATGAAAAAGAAATAATTTCTGTGGAACCCGGCGACACGGTAAAGAAGTCCTATGGAGTAGCCATCGACATTGGAACATCAAAGATAATATGTTATCTCTCCGATTTGACAAATGGGGAACTTGTTAGCACTGGGTCTCTGGAAAATCCTCAGGTGATGTATGGTGAAGACGTAATTTCTAGAATTGCCCATGCTTCACAGTCAGACGCCTCGCTAAAGAAATCGCAAAAACTTGTCATCGACGGCGTGAACACCGTGATCTCGGAAGCTTGCCAAAAATCTAGACTTGGCTTGCAGAACATTTACGAGATAACAGTTGTTGGAAATACGGCTATGCATCACATTTTCTTGGGCGTTCAACCCAAGTACCTTGGCTTATCACCTTATGTTCCAGCTGTAAGCGGTCCACTCAATGTAAAAGCAAGGGATTTGTCAATTAAGGTGAACCCCTCAGCTAATGCGCATGTACTTCCTGTGATCGCAGGCTTTGTGGGTGCGGATGCAGTTGCAGATATTGTTTCAACAGGAATTTATGAATCAGATAAACTCTCAATGATTGTTGACATGGGGACTAACACCGAAGTAATATTGGGTGATAAGCATGAAATTGTGGCTTGCTCATGCGCGTCTGGACCTGCCTTTGAGGGTGCACACGTAAAATGCGGCATGAAAGCTGTAACCGGCGCTATAGAGAAACTGCAAATAAACCCTGAAAACTACGAAGTGAGCTACCGAACAATTGAAAACGCTAAACCAATGGGCTTGTGCGGTTCAGCAATAATTGACGCGGTTGCCAATCTATTGAAATGCAAAATAATTGATAGGGATGGAAGATTTGCAGATGCTCCCGTCACGTCTAGGCTGAAAACTACGAATGGAACGAAGAGCTTTATCCTCGTGTCAAGAGAAGAGGGAGCAACACGCGACATCATGATTACACAGAAAGACATCAGGGAAGTTCAGTTGGCCAAAGCTGCCATTTACACAGGATGCTACATTCTCATGAAGAGAAAGAACATCAAACCCGCCGACATCAAAAAATTCTATGTGGCCGGAGCCTTCGGCAACTACATAAATCTTGAAAATGCAAAACTAATCGGCATGCTGCCAGATATCCCCACAAAATTTATAACTTTTGTTGGAAACGCGGCTGGAGCGGGTGCGAGAATGGCTCTGATTTCGAAGACCCAGCGACAAATAGCAGCCTCTATCAGTCGGAAAGTAGATTACGTTGAACTCGCTTTGGATCCTGATTTTCAAAGGGAGTTTGCTTTAGCTACGTGCCTTCCGCATAGAAATTTGGACAGGTTTCCGTCTGTCAAGAACCTCTTCTAGGGCGTCAAGGTTTTTGTTGCTGTTTTTAATATTCCTTCAAGTTGCTTCTTTACATTTTCATCTAAAGATGGAGGTTCATGTTCAACTAGAATTTTCTTAACCTTCTCTCGTGCAACTTCGACTATACTTTTACTGCCCATTTTCTCCCATTGGGACCGTGAAGCTCTGTTGGCAAGTTTGGGAAAGAAGTATTCATCGCGAAAGTGTTGGAGGGTGTGTTTTTGTTGGAGAAAATTGGTTGACTCTTTAGCGACTTTTATTATGACATCTACTGCAAGCTTTTCCTCATCAAAATCTATGCCTCTGGCTGCTCTAAATATCATTCCGAAGATTTCATCATCAATAACCATTTGCTCATAACTTACGGTAATGCCGCCTTCAATAGATCCAGCGCCCGACAGCGCATTGGCTCCCGAAAGCGCAGGTAAAAGACCGTTTAAAGCCTTTTCAAAAGCAACCTGTTCGTCCAAAATTTTAGAATCGGTGTCGAGTCCGTAGACGTCGGAAGGCAGACCATAGTATTTGGCAAGCTGTACGCATCCTACCGACATTATTGCCGCTTCAATTCCATCGCAGGCTTGGCCTGTGGACATGTCTAGAGGTATGCATCTTGGAGAGTATTCAACAGGATTGCCCGGGTTTAGAAGCTGTACAATTACTACTCCGGCTAACATTTCCACGTTTTGCTGAAGTAAGGTTCCAGCTAATGTAACTGGGCTGGCTGCTCCAGCAAGAGGGCAAGGTAGCACAGCGATAGGTAAGTTATGCTTGGCTGCTCTGGTCATTATTTTTGTAACTTCACTTGAGAATTGTAGAGGGCTTGTGGGTGAAGCACTACAGGTTACTATTGGACGTTTCCTCAGCTCCTCCTCTCCCACAAGTGTTTCAAGCATTTTAATTATGTATTGGTAACTGTCATCGTTGAATGGTGTGGCATCAAAATTTTTGCCAGTGTTCCTAATTATCGCTTCCACAGCGTATATGTCTCTTAAACGCTCTGACACATCACTTGGGTAGACAATCATGGTTTGACTGTGAATGTTTGGGAGAGAATCCACGATTTTCGTCAAGTTCTCAACATCTTTTCTGGTGGAAGGTCGCACTGCGCCTGAATCGATGTCAATTACATTGGCTGCTCCGCCCACAGCATGAGTGTAGATTTTTCCGTCTCCAAGTTCAATGTTGTACTTTGGTTCTCTAGCGTACAACGTTACATGTTTAGGTGCCTTTTTGATGCATTCTTCGACCAAACCGGGCGGCATTTTGGCCCTTTTATTGTTGAAGTCAACGTTCATTCCGTTATCAGCCAAAAACTTTAGAAAATCATTCTCATGAATCAAGACGCCGAGTTCTTCCAAGATTTTCAAGCTCGAAGCGTGTATGTTCTCGATCTGATTCTGAGTTAGAAATTCTAGCTTCAATTTTATCACTAAAGTCTTTTTCTTTCTAGCCTAATAAATGCTGTGATTTGTTAGTTTAAGCCTAAAATATTTAAACTTTTACGCAATACATGGAATAAGCTTAAATTTCATAACTAAGTAAGCAAAAGTTCGGGTGAAGCATCTGATGAGTGCATTAACTTCAACGTTAAGAGAGCAGCTTCTGACATTTGACGCGGACAAGTTTGTTGGAACTGTAAAAAAACTAATCGCCGAAGGCATCAGCCCAATTGAAGTAGTTAACGCTTTAACTCAGGTGTTGAAAGAGATAGGGAAAAAATTTGAAAGTGGCGAATTGTTTCTGGTGCATCTTGTCGTGGCAGGTGATTTGGCTAGAAGAGCCACCACCGAAGTTTTGAAGCCGCTTCTTAAAAAGAGTGGTGGAGAAAGAAAGGCATTGGGGAGGGTTGTGATTGGGACAGTTGCAGGGGACATTCACGATATTGGTAAGAATATTGTTGCGATGTTGCTTTTCACAGCTGGTTTTGAAGTTTATGATTTAGGGAAGGATGTTTCTGCCGAAGAGTTTGTAAAGAAAACAAAGGAACTTAACCCTGACATTGTCGCTATGTCTGCTCTTTTGACCACAACCCTACCAGCTCAACGAGAAGTAGTCCAAGCCTTGAATAAATCTGGTCTGCGCGATAAAGTAAAGATTCTCGTGGGAGGAGCCCCAACCACTGGCGAGTGGGCTAAAGAGATTGGCGCAGAGGGCTACGGTGCAGACGCCATAGAAGCGGTAAAGGTCGCAAAGAAACTTTTAGGGGTAAGGGATTAAGCTATCTTAAAAATTGGGTGCAAAGGCGAAGGCATTTTCCCCTTTTCTATCAGAAGTTGGGCAAAGGCCGCGTTCACCATTGCGGCGGCTGGAAAAACACAAGGTGCCTCCTCTATTGGTCCGTAAAGTATGAAATCAGCTCCAGCGGCAAGCGTTATGGTGTTGGCTGCGGCCACGCAGGGTTTTACAGCTTGCAAACCCATCTTAGTCTTTAATCCTCTCCATGTTCCTATGGCGTTGTGAGCGCCACATCCTGTTGGGTATCCCAACTCATTTTTGAGGTCGAAAATTGCTTTGAACGCTGAACCTAAGGTGGGCACATCTAATACACACGCGTCTATGAGTATCTTTTCTACTCCGCTCTGAGTGGCTAAGGGTAGAAGTTGCTTTACAGCCTCAACTCGACCCGCCGCAGTCATGTTTTTACTATTATATGCCAATAACACAACAGCCTTGAACCTTGTTTCTTTGATTTTTTCAAATTCCATGGCTTTTGATTCGGGGTTAAGCGAATTGTAGATGCACTTCTCCTGAATTCCTGCCTCTCTGGCGTACTCTGATGCAGCAACTCTGATTTCCGCTGAAGGAGCGTCCAGAAGTATAGGCGCTTCAGTGACTGAAGTTACAAAGTCTATCAATCGACTTACCCATCTCTTAGAGGATAAAACAAGATCCAACATGCAAGGCAATCCTGTCTTATCAGAGAACTCCTCCTGAACTTTTATCAGCCTTTCAGCTTCATTGCGGTTATAATCCCCGGTTTCTTCTTTAAAATCTAAGCTTCTCTGTCTATAGTAAAAAATCGACCCTATGAGCACGGTTGGGTTTTCGCCCCGCATCCCGCCGATCAATACTTTTCCTACCGTGAATTTTTTCTGCCCAGATGATGGTTGCTCCATCGCGATAAGCCTCAATAAAGACTAACTTTTCTTTTGGATTTATTATGCTTTACCTTTTTTGTTTATGCTCTGGACCGATGGATCCACTATGGAGAGTAAGTTTTAAGTGTGAAATGCCTTAAATGAAGCTCGGGATTAATGTGAAGATAATTGTGTTGGGTTGTGGTAACATAGGGTCAGTGGCGGCTAAAGACTTGGCAGAAAACTTGCCATCTGCAGAAATAGTCGTGAGCGACGTTAATAAGAGCCGAGCCAAAGAGGCTGCTTCAAAAATTGGTCAAGACAACGTTTCTTGGATCCAAACAGACGCGTCCAATCATCGCGAACTTGTAAACACCATAAAAAAATTCGACCTGGCTGTGGGAAGCCTGCCCGGAGGGATGGGTTACAAAGCGTGTAAAGCCTCTATCGCGGCAAAGGTGGACATGGTAGACGTTTCCTACATGCCTGAGGATGTGATGACGCTGGACAAAGCCGTTCTGAAGGCTAAAGTATGCATTGTCCCAGACTGCGGAATGAGCCCAGGATTAGGCAGCATATTGGCTGGTCATGCAGTCAATAAACTCGACCAAATCGAGAGTGTCCACATGTTAAATGGGGGGCTACCAGAAAAACCAGTGCCGCCGTTAGGTTACGTGATAACATGGTCTGTGGAAGACCTCATAGACATGTACTCTAGGAAAGTGAACATAGTCAAAGGGGGCAAGGTGATTCAAGTGGAAGCCATGAGCGGGCTTGAAGAAATAACTTTTCCAGGCATCGGAAAACTGGAGGCTTTTTACACTGATGGACTGAGAACTCTGCTTCACACAGTGAAGGGAGCCAAAGACATGTGGGAAAAGTCGCTTAGATATCCAGGGCATACAGAAAAGATAAAGCTACTTAAAACTTTGGGTTTCTTTAATTCAGAAACAGTGGAAGTTGGAGACATGGATGTTTCTCCAAGGGAAGTTGCCGCAAAATTGCTCGAAAAGAAATTAAAAAGACCGGAGATTCCAGACATTGTGGTTATGCGCGTCGAAGTTAGGGGAATAAAAAATGGCAGGCGGATTGAGTATGTTTATCATATGCTTGATCACTATGATAAGGAGCATCAGGTTACATCTATGGCGAGAACAACAGCATATACGACTTCGATTGTAGCTCAACTGTTGGCGGAGAAAGCAATAAAGGCGAAGGGTGTAATTGCACCAGAGAAACTTGGAATGAATGAAGAGCTGTACACAAAATTCGTCAACGCGATTAATAAACGAAATATTTCAGTCAAAGAAGATAAGAAAACGTTAGATTGATCTTTTTCCCTTTTAACTCTATGAGCAACATACGAATCTTAAAGACTCTTCTGTTGCTTGGTGCGTTCTGATAAATTCTTCCTCACAATGACTGCAAGTGAAATATCTCCGAAGGGTGCAGGTTGCATGAAGATTTTTTTTGGTAAGTATTACCATGAAGAATGTATTGTACGCGGCCTTACCGTGCGCGTCTATTTTGGTTTAAAAATTATTGCTGGGAAACCATCAGGCATCATTTTAGCCGCAATTTTCACAACCATTCCAACTTTGGCAGCTTTTACGTCCACGTCTTCGAGCCATCCCATAACTTTCACATCTTCCGCTGTCTTAGCTATAGCGACTATGTAATTATGTTCATAGTGGCTAAAGCCTTGAGGTTTTAGGTAAGCTTGAGTGAAGGTTTCAAGGTTTCCCTCAAACAACTGAATCCATTCCACATCTGAGGTAATGCAGTTGGGGCAGTCAACTTGAGGCGGATAATAAACTTTACCACACTTCTTGCACTTTGTTGCATACACTTTCCCCTCTTTTAACCCTTCCCAATAGATTTTCGTTTTAGAAATCGGGATATTATGTGTAAGTGTCAACGTACGACTTTTCATAGACGGATATTCAGATGTTTTGGACATCACTTTCACCTTCTAAGTATCGTTGCATAACAATATTGCCCAGTCATGCCAACATTATGGGCTAATGCTAAATAGCGTTTAAGTGGAACCTGCCTATTACCAGCTTCGTTCCTTAGTTGTTTCGTAAGCTCATAAATCATCGAGCATCCCGTAGCAGCTAAGGGGTGCCCTTTAGCTTTTAATCCTCCATCAATATTTACTGGGATTTTACCACCAATCCAGGTTTGTCCCTCATCTATTAACCTGCCCCCTTCGCCTCTTCTACAAAATCCTAAATCCTCATAAGCCATCAACTCAGCTATAGTAAAGCAATCGTGAACCATGGCTACCTCAATATCGCTAGGTGCAACTTTAGCCATTTTGTAAGCCATCTCAGAAGCCATTCTAGCGGACCTAAGTGAAGTGTAATCCTCTCTACGCGCGAGATTACCTGTATCTGAGCCGAATCCGATAGCCTCAAGCCACACTGGATCTTGAACCTTAAATTCTTTAACCTTCTCTTCGGATGCCAATATGACGACTGCCGCTCCATCACTTATGGGACAACAGTCGTATATTTTGAGGGGCCAGCAAATAACCTTTGATGTAAGAGCTGCTTCAGTTGTTATCTCTTTCTGGAAGTGTGCCTTTGGGTTTCTCGCACCATAGTAATGGTTTTTAACTGCAATTTTAGCTAGTTGCTCCTCTGTTGTACCGTATTTTGCCATATGGGCTGTTGCAAACAACGCATAATAACATGCAAAACTTGTGCCGAACATATGGAATTCCCACAAGTAGCATCCACGTCCTCCCACGGCAGTGGATGTTGCGGTGTCAACTTCACTCATCTTTTCTACACCTATAGCAATAGCTGTATCAACGTATCCTGAAGCTATAGCATTGTAAGCTGTAAAGACAGCAGCGCTGCCTGTTGCACATGCAGCTTCAACCCTTATAGGACCTTTCGAAGTGAACCCCGTGTATTCATTAATCAGGGGAGCAGGGTACATCTCATAAAGTCTGCTTCCCACGGTGCCTACAGCGCTTAGCTCTACATCTTTTTGAGTTATTCCGGCGTCTTCAAGCGCTTCTTTAACAGCTTCAAAAGCTATTTCGGGAAATGTTGCGTCGGAGCGTACTCCAAATTTAGAATTTCCGCCACCGATAACGGCTACTCGTCTCATCATTTTCCCTCAGATATAATCATCACTGAACCACTAGTTTCAGCTAACAATATTTAAGTATTGACTACAAATAGATACGAAACGGTGAACAAAATGGCTGCTGAAAAATTGATGAGTATGAGTGAAGCTATAAACAAATTCGTCCATGATGGAAATGTCCTCTACATGGCTGGATTCACACATTTGATTCCTCATTCAGCTGGTCATGAGATAATTCGGCAAAAGATAAGAAATTTGACATTGTGTAGACCAACTCCAGATATCGTTTTTGATCAGATGATTGCGGCTGGATGCGGAAAAAAGGTTGTTTTCAGCTGGGCCGGAAACCCAGGTGTTGGCCCTTTAAGGGCATTTAGAAGGGCGGTTGAAAAGGGTTACCCAAATAGCATTGAAATCGAGGAATATTCACACTTCAGCATGATCTGTAGAATCCTAGCAGGAGCGTTGCACCTTCCCTTCTTCCCCCTTAAATCCCTCCGAGGAGTCGACTTGCCGAAAAGCAATCCGAACATAAGGACAATAATTTGCCCTTACTCTGGACAAGAAATATCTGTCGTCCCCTCATTGAATCCTGACGTATCCATTATACATGCCCAAAGAGCTGATGAGAACGGGAACGTCCAAGTATGGGGGATAATAGGCGACCATAGGGAGGCTGCTTTCGCCTCTAAGAAGGTCATCGTCAGCGTGGAGGAGGTAGTCGATGATTACGTAATACGGAGCGATCCAAACAAGACTCTGATACCAGATTTTATTGTTGATGCACTGGTTGAGGATCCGTGGGCAGCTCACCCTTCCTACGCGCAAGGATATTACGATAGAGATAACGAATTTTATATCGAATGGGACAAAATTTCGATGGAGATCGATACGCTTGAAAAATACTTGGAAGAGTGGGTCTATGGAGTAGAGAACCGTGTTGAATACGTAAAGAAACTTGGTGCAGAGAAGTTGATGAAACTTAAGCCAAAAAGTTTCTATAGTGTCACAGCTAATTATGGACGATACTAGGAGGGAATCGCATTGGAATATACTCGAACTGAACTCATGACAATAACAGCAGCTAGAGAACTCCGAGATAAAGAAGTAGTTTTTGTAGGGATCGGATTACCTAACCTTGCTGCAAATCTGGCTAAAAGAACAAGTGCTCCAAACCTCATAATGATTTATGAGGCAGGTGTGGTAGGCGCAAACCCATCTAGGTTACCTCTCTCAATAGGCGATCCCTGTTTGGTTTCTGGTGCTAGAAGCGTCTGTTCCATGTTTGAAGTTTTCGGTCTCTATCTTCAGGCTGGGCGAATTGATGTGGGTTTCCTTGAAGGTGCACAGATTGATAGATATGGAAACATCAATTCCACAGTAATAGGGAATTACCAAACACCCAAAGTTAGGCTTCCAGGAAGTGGAGGGGCATGCGAAATAGCTTCTTTAGCTAAACGAATATTAATGATAACAACACACGAAAAGAGGAAATTCCCCGAGAGAGTAGACTTTGTTACAAGCCCTGGTTTTCTACGAGGAAGAAAAGAACGAGCGTGTCTTAAGTTGGAAGGTGGCGGTCCAGAAGCAGTAATCACGGATCTCGGAGTCATGAAATTCGACGAAGAAACAGGCGAGATGATACTTACATCTGTCCACCAAGGAGTGAAAGTTGAAGAAATACAGCAAAATACTGGCTGGGATCTTAAAATCTCGAAAGACCTCAAAACAACTGAAGAACCTTCAGAAGAAGATCTTCTAATTCTCCGACAACTGGACCCACAAAGGATATACTTAGGAAAATGATAGTCAAAATCTATTTAACTTTGTGACATGCCACGTAATGTTCTTTTCCTATGTTGATAAGTTCTGGTTCTTCTTTTCGACAGATTTCCTCGGCAATTGGGCATCTAGTGTGAAATCTGCAACCAGAAGGCGGATTTATTGGACTTGGGATTTCTCCTTTAATTGTTAACCTTGTGCGTCGCGATTTGGGATCAGGCACAGGCACCGCAGATATAAGGGCTTTAGTGTAGGGATGTAAAGGTTCATAAACAATGTCTTCAGCTGTTCCCATCTCCATTATTTTACCGAGGTACATTATGGCAATTCTATGGCACATGTGACGAGCTGTTGCTAGGTCATGAGTTATATATAGAATTGAAACGTTGAATTTCTCCACAAGATCTAAGAAGAGATTTAGGATTTCCGCCCTTATTGATACGTCAAGCATTGATATTGGTTCATCTGCGACTACGAATTCGGGATTAAGTATGAAGGTTCTTGCTACGGCAACTCTCTGTCTTTGTCCTCCGCTCAGCTCATGAGGGTATCTTGACAAAAATTCGTTTGGAGGAACTAACTTTACGTCATCAAGGGTTTTTATCACTCTTTCTTCTACTTCTTTTTCGCTGTTCACAACTTTTTGAATGCGTAGGCCCTCTGCTATTATGTCCATGACAGTCTTTCTTGGGTTTAGGGATTCGTATGGCTCTTGGAAAACTGTCTGCATTTTACGCCGCAATTGTTTCCGTTTCATTTGTTTTCTAGAGAGTTTAGTGATATCTTCGCCCTTGAAAAAAACTTTCCCACTGGTCGGGTCAATTATTTTAAGGACCAATCTTCCAGTGGTTGTCTTTCCACTTCCACTTTCTCCAGCCAAACCAAAAACTTCTTTTGCTTTTATATCAAAGCTTACGTCATCTACGGCTCGAACGAACGATTCTTTCTTTGAAAATAACGCTTGGAAAAAGCCTCTTCTAACGGGGAACCACTTTTTTAACTTTAATACATCTATTACGTTATTTTCAGACATTCCGATTCTTCCATCTCAAATCAAATATTCTCATATAAGTGGCATGCGACAAGATGCTCTTTTCCCCGCATCTTCGTTACGGCTGGCTCCTGTTCCTTGCAGATGGTTTTTGCGTAGGTGCACCTGGGATGGAATCTGCAACCTTTAGGCGGATCTAAAAGGTCTGGTGGAGACCCCGGGATCGAGTTCATTCGTGTTCTGGCTGATTTTATGTTTGGAAAGGCGTAGATTAACCCTTGCGTATAGGGATGCAGCGGCTCTTCAAATAAGTCTGAAACATCTGCGTATTCAACTATTTTCCCTGCATACATTATAGCAACTTTATCGCAAGTGTCAGCTATAATGGATAGATCGTGTGTTATTAAGATCGCAGCCAAGTTCAGTTTTTTCCTCAAATCTTCTATGATGCTTAGTACTTGAGCTTGGACAATAACATCTAGGGCTGTTCCCGGCTCATCGGCGATTAAGAGTTCAGGATTACATGCTAAAGCCATCGCTATAAGCCCCCGTTGCCTCATGCCGCCGCTTAACTCGTGAGGATAACTCTTTATCCTTTTTCTTTCCATTCCTACTAATTCCAATAGTTCCTCGGTTCTGCTCGTGGCTTCTTTTCTTTTAAGCTCTGTTTTGTGAGTTAAAATAGCTTCTTCGATCTGATCTCCAAGGCTGTAAAGCGGGTCGAGCGCATTCATAGCGCCTTGAAACACTAAAGATATTCTCTTCCACCGAATTTTCCTCATCTCTTTTTCAGAAATTCTTGCAATATCAAGGTCTTTTAAGAGGATCTTGCCATCGGTTATTTTGCCTCGAGATGGAAGGATTTTCATGATAGATAACGCCACAGTAGTTTTGCCGCAGCCAGATTCACCCGCTAACCCCATGGCTTGTCCTTCTTTAACCTGAAAGTCAACGCCATCCACAGCTTTGACTGGACCCTTTTTCATGAAGTAGTATGTTCTTAGGTTTTCGACCTCTAGAAGAGACATATTCAGAAGCTGCCTTCTTGTAATGTATGTAAACACTTAGTTTGGGAGTTCATCCTTGATATAAATCTTTTGAAAGACGTGGGGTATATTGTTTTGGAGATTTAATAACAAGCGCTCCAACAAACTGCCAAGTTATATTTTTAAACTCTTTCTCGAAGTTTTGGATTAAATATTTCATCCAAAGCGTATCCTATGAAAATGAATGATATAGCGATGGCTGCTATGCATAAACCAGGCGGAATGACCCACCACCATTTTTGAACGCCTCCAGGTGCTAATAGAGCATCGTGAAGCATCCTTCCCCATGTCATCACTTCAAAGGGATAAAGTCCCAAAAAGCTTAGGTACGCCTCCGAGTAAATTGCTGCAGGCGCTGACATAGCTAATGTAACATATACCAAATTCATTACATTTGGGGTCAAGACAGTGAAGATTATGTAAAGCTCACTTCCACCAAGGATTCTTGAAGCATCAACGAAGGGCCTTTCTTTAAGGCTGAGGACTTGAGACCTCACTATTCTTGCGAACCCCATCCACCCAAGAAAGGCAATTAGTAGAATGATGATCCACAATGATGGTCCAATGACCGCTACTAGTACTAAGAGTAAGGGAAGTTCGGGTATCACAAGGAAAGTGTCAGTTATTCTCATCATAATCTCATCTACGATTCCACCAAAATATCCAGAAATCATTCCTACAAGCAACCCAACAGCCGTAGATAGAAGAGCTCCAAGAAATCCTACAAGGATTGATATTCTTGTTCCATACAACAGTTGAGAAAATATGTCTCGTCCAAATTTGTCGGTTCCAAGTAGGCCGAAAGCCTCGCCATACAGTTCTAGATTGAGGTCGTCTATGTAGACCGTGGCGTTTGATATGTTTTCGCCGAAAAGAACTTCAAAGCCGAAGGTGTAATTAGTCGGTATAGAAAACACTTTCTTATCCTGATCCAAGATGTCAGAATCTATAAGCTTCGGATACGTTTTTGGGCCAGTTATAGAGGGTGTGATCCACCTTCTAATGGGATAGATTCCACCTTGCTTTCTTAGACCAGTATTAGGGGACCATAGTGTTATTGTCTCGTTGCCAGCCCGGTTGATAAAGACCGTAATGTTGAGGTCAGCTAAGGTGATTGTAGTGTTTTGAGGGGCATCGACCATAACATAAATATCTCCAACCCATTTACTAGGTGGATCCAGATAGGGGTAGATGAATTCCTTGGCTAGTACAGCTTTTGCTTTCTCTTCTTGCGCAACATCGGATCGTCTCACGCACATAGCGATACAGCCTGGACCACTATCGGGTCTTCCTTCATTAGATGAATACTCTAGCGAGATGTATGGAGTCGATGCATTTGTTGTGAATTCCCATTGTTGCAACGAAGCATTAGTGGAGACGCTTGGGTTTTCAATGGGGTTGAGGTTTTCACTTATGTTTCCATAACCCGGGAGATATCTGATCCATGATGGGATGGCGAGAGGACTAGCTATCATTTCCTTGGGGATTTGTAAAGGATCGTATGGTGTTAACAAGGGAGCAGCAAGAGCTATGAAAATGAAGAAAGTCAAAGTGGCGATGCCTATTACTCCTCTCTTGTTTTGTATTACAACCTTTAATACATTAAGAAATCTTCTAAAGAGGGACGCAATTTTTGCTTTGTACGAGGCAGACATTGCCATCTCATCCATATCTTATTCGTGGATCAATAATTCCGTAAATGATGTCAACCAGGAAATTGGCGGCAATTACGCAGAGACTTACAATGTAAAAGATCGCTTGTAATGCCGGGTAATCCCATTTTTCAATTGATTCCCAAATCCACATTCCTAATCCGGGGTATGTGAAAATTGTTTCCGTAACTAATGCTCCTGAGAGAGTGAAGGCAAAAGCTATTGCCACTTCCGTTACTATTGGTAGCGACGCATTTTTTAATGCGTGTTTGAAGAGTATCTTTGTATTACTTACTCCTTTTGCTTTTAATGTAACTAGATAATCCTCACTTAAAACCTCCAGCATCGCCGCCCTCGTCAAAAGAACGTATGCTCCAACAGTGATTATTACCAATGTCAAAGCTGGCAAGAAAAGATACTGCAAGCGAATTGCAAGTTCTATTAGAAAATTGTCGGGTTTACCGTGAATAGCCCACTCCGGGGGGTATGAATGACCTAATGGAAACCAGTCTAGGTTATACGCGAAGATCAGGAGTAAAAGCATTCCTATCCAGAAAACTGGTAGTCCCTGCGTTATTACCGCGAAAATTGAGGAGAGGGTGTCAGTTATTCCTCCTCTTCTAGAAGCTGCTATCACTCCAAGAATCAAACCAATTGCTAGTGCTATAAATTCTGCAGTGACGCATAATGTAAGGGTATTTGAAAGACGTGAAACGACTTCTTCAGATATGGATCTTCCTGTGCGATAAGAATAGCCGAATTCAAAAGTTAGCAAGTTTTGGAGATATTTCAAGTATCTTATGTGTAGTGGGTCAAATAGTCCAAAGCGTCTTTGTAGTTCCTCAATTTGTATGGGACGCAGTTTCTTTCCAGATGCTAACATTTCCATGGGGCTTTTAACCATAAAGATGGCGAAATTAATTGTAATGACCAGAAAAATTAGGATGACAGAATAAATAGCTCTCTTAACCACATATGATCGCAGCCCCATCCTTTTCCCCTCGTTTTTATCTGGAGTGCGTAGTATTTATGTTTTAGTTTCCAATTTCAAATTAAAACAGTTACTACGATTATTGTCTAAGGACAAACATTCAATATTTGTCTTTCCTTTTTTGACAGAATGGAACATACTTCCATAAAGTTTAAATCAACTTTTTGAGATATTATTGAGTGAAGGAGAGTCTTTATTGTTAAAAGATTTTGATAGCTTGAAAAGGACACTGCTAGTTTCAGCGTTGCTAGTTATAATGCTATGTTCAACTTTTGCGATGAGTCGAGCTGGTGGCAGTTCAAGTGTATACGAGAAGTGGGGACCGAGAGTTGATTACTTGCAGTTGATAATCTACGGTAGTGATGTGGCTGAGATTCAGGCATTACGTGATGGTGACATCGACGTTATGGATTGGCCATTAGACTACGATAATTACATGGATATAAAAGATGATCCCGACTTTGTTGTAGAACCACTAACAATGTTTGACATCTACGATATTGACATAAACTGCTTAAGATGGCCGACAAGCGATTACCGGTTTAGGCAGGCTATAGCTCATTTAATTGATTACGAATGGTTCTACACAACTATATTGAGGGCTTATGCTGGCGAGCTGATGGACAATATTGTATGGTGGGAATCAGAATGGACGGACTGGTATAATTCAGACGCCCCGAAATACTGGTACAATGCAACGCTTGCGCTCGAAATACTTGAGGCGGCAGGCTACAAAAATTGGGATAGTGACCCAGAGTTGGAATATAATAATGGTACAATCTATGATTTGCCTACTTTGGATTTCTATGTAAGAACGGATGACTCACTTCGAGAGGCTTTAGGAGACTTGCTAGCTGATGAGTTAAATGCAGTGGGCATTCCTACCGCTAAACTCAAAGGAGATTGGGACTATTGTGATCCTCATGTTTACAATGTGCCATACGACTACCATCTTTACACAGCGGGAATGGGTCCCTTCAGGGATCTTCAATTTCTATACGACTATTACCACAGTCAATTTGCCACGCCAGAGGAAGATGGGGCGTGGAATAACGTATTCTTCATGAACGACACATATGATAGCTGGGTTGAGGCGCTCAAGTTTGCACCTGATGAGGCAGCAGCCCAGGAAGCATGTAAAGAAGCTCAAGTAACATTCATGGATCAAGTACCCCTAATTCCAGTGTACCACTCAGCCGGTGCAACGGCTTATAGGGCCAAGTATGTACACCATAGCGGTGAGGAAGCGTACTGGGACAAGCCTTGGAACGGCTTTATAAATTCGATAGTACCCACAGTCAATTCCGGTGTTAGCGATTGGTGGAGCCTTTTGAATGCACATCCAGGAGATGTTGCGAGAGGCGGCGTTTTACGGTTCGGAATGCTCAGCGAAGTTGATTATGTAAATCCGGTGATACCCTACTCTGTTTGGGACAGCATACTCCTAACAGAACTTTACGACTCATTGATTATGCGAGATCCTTACAATGGAGAGTGTATTCCATGGCTTGCAAGAGACTGGACTGTTGAAACATGGGATAATGACGGAGAAACCGCAACGAAGCTGACATTTCACCTTTGTGGAAACATCAAATGGTCCGATGGCACACCACTCAATTCAAGTGATGTAGCATTCACCATGAAATATATGTATGATGCTCTCGGATCTTCCTATTACTCGAATGTAGAGAGCATTGATGGCATAGATACGGGCACTCCGCACATTGAGACACCAGATGCCACCACTGTCATTATCTACTATAGCGTTGAAACTGTTTGGGCTCTGGAAATGACTGGAGCCGTTCCAATAATACCTAAGCATGTATGGGAAACAATAGAACCCGAACTTGTGGAAACAGAGGGCGAATTTATGACAACAGGCAACCTGACCTGCTCTGGTCCATATGTAATCGCTGGTCACTTAGAAGGCGAATGGTGGCTCCTAAGAGCAAACCCCTACTTCTTTAGATATTCAATGCCTGGCGATGCTAATGATGATAGTAAGGTTGATTGGAAGGACTTGTTGATATTGGCGAGGGCATATGGAAGCAAGCCAGGTGAAGCCGCATACGTGCCAGAAGCAGACTTCAACAGCGACGGCAAAATAGACTGGAAAGACCTACTAACACTAGCACGCAACTACGGCAGAACCAGTTAACAAACGCCTCAAAATGCTCATCACCAATCCCCAATTTTTTAGTTTTCAACAGAAATAAGAAACAAAATAGAAGGTGAAAAAATGAAGAAATTAAATTTTATAATCCTCACATTGATGCTGATAATCTTAATATCCTCAATATTCTCATCGAGGTCCACACCTACAACTAGCATAAATGTGGATACGGAAACCTATAGAGTCGTAGGTGTCAATCGAACTTTTACAATCAATATAACCGTATCTGAGGTAACTAATCTTTGGGGCTGGGAGATTAACCTATTTTACAACTCCACACACTTGAACGGTACAGACGTTGGAGAAGGCCCATTTCTCAAAACAGCCGGAGAAGCATTCTTCTGGATAGTTAACCTAGCTGACAACTACAACGCTACCCACGGGTACATACGTGCATTCTGTACTTTGACGCACGTGATACCAGGACCAACCGGAAATGGGATAATAGCTAACATAACATTCAAATCAAAAGTTATAGGAAGCTCGATTCTAGACTTAACGAACACAAACTGAAAAAATCAGATGGAGAATACCTGCTACATGAGACTCGAGATGGAGAAATTATAGTTGAACTAGGTCGAAAACTAGGCGACCTTGGTAGTGGTCCGCCTCCAACCTTCTTCCAATTTGACGGAGTCGTTGATGCTTGGGACTACGCACTGTGGAAAGCATGCTACGACGGACTAGGCCCTGATCCTTAAGATCAAGGTCCAAAACAATGATTTCTCCAACAACCCCCTCTTTTTCTATTGTAAAATGCAAAAAACTCCAAGATACACATTAAAGCATTTATTAAGAAAAACAAACATATGCAAAAAGGGAGACTAAATGCCAGAACCAATTAGAAGTTTCATAGCGTTTGACATGGACAGCGAAACAGTTCTAAGAAAAATCACAAGTGTGCAAAGCCTCTTAGCCGAATCTGGAGCAGACTTGAAACTTGTCGAACCAAAAAACATCCACATGACTGTCCGATTTCTCGGAAACATCACCACGAACGTGGTTGAAAAAATCCATGAAGAAATGAAAAAAGTTCAGTTTACCATCTTTGACGTCAAAATTCATGGGATTGGCGCCTTTCCAAACCTGCGCTATCCACGAGTGTTGTGGGCTGGAATAACCGAAGGCGCCGACCAATTGCGAAGCATTTTCAATCAACTAGAGCCCAGCCTACGCAGTTTAGGGTTTGCACCAGACCCCAAAGGCTTTAGCCCCCACCTAACAATTGCCAGAGTAAAATCTGGAAGAAATAAGGCTGAACTTGGCAAATGCGTCACCGAAAATGTCAATTATGAA
>Ga0172365_10000591_pt1 | contig 24767 bp, 20 predicted proteins | sample LakKivSesite48cm_FD_114535 | JGI IMG/M metagenome (GOLD analysis project Ga0172365, IMG submission 114535) | Sediment microbial communities from Lake Kivu, Rwanda - Sediment site 48cm | ecosystem: Environmental > Aquatic > Freshwater > Lake > Sediment | place: Rwanda: Western Province, Lake... | reverse complement strand
GACAAGGAAGCCGGCATCAGGCTGGCCAGAAAGGTGAAAGACGATGACGAGTTCATGCCCGTGCTGCTGCTGTCGTCGGAAGCCGCCAACGAGAAGGTGGCCCGACAGCTGAAGACAGGCTTCATCAACAAAAATTCCAAGACCTTCTTTATCGACATCAGAAATTTTATCATCGACAATTTCGCCTTCGGTGATTTTGTCTTCACTGATCCGACGACGTTGCAGGAGATCAACCGGGCCACCGATCTCAAGTCGTTGCAGATGAAGATGTTTGAAGTCCCCGACAACACGTTGCTGTATCACATCTCGCGCAATCACATCTCCAAATGGCTGCGTGCCAGGGCCCTGTTCCCGCTGGCCGACCTCATCCGTGACCTCAGGCCGCAGGATTTCGACAATGACCTCGACGAGATAAGACGATTTATTTTCGATGCCATCGCCAGTTTCAGAATGAGCAAGTCACGCGGGGTGATCGCCGAGTTCAACCGCGACCGCTTCGACGAGTACCTCAGCTTCACCAGAATCGGCGACGGCTCCATCGGCGGCAAGGCACGCGGACTGGCCTTCCTCGACTCACTTATTAAAAGCCACAGAATCCTCGACAAATACGACGACATCATCATCACCATCCCCAAGACGGTGGTCATCTGCACCGATATCTTCGATGAGTTCATGGAGGAGAACGACCTTTACGGCATCGTGCTTTCAGATAAAAGCGACGAAGAGATCCTCGACCGTTTCATCGCCGCCCGGCTGCCGTTCCGCATCCACGAGGATCTCTACACGCTGATCAGTTACGTCAACAACCCACTGGCCATACGTTCGTCGAGCCTGCTGGAGGACTCACAGTACCAGCCCTTTGCAGGCATCTATTCCACCTATATGATCCCCAACCTCCCCGATGACGAACGGCGCATGATACAGAACCTCAGCGATGCCATCAAGAGCGTGTATGCCTCGGCCTTTTACCGCAGCAGCAAGGCTTACATCGCCGCCACCTCCAATGTCATCGATGAGGAGAAAATGGCCATCGTTCTGCAGACGGTCTGCGGCACGCGTTACGGAAACCGCTTTTATCCGGCTCTCTCCGGCGTGGCACGCTCCGTCAACCACTACCCTCTTGATCCTGAAAAGCCCGAAGAAGGCATCGTCAATGTAGCCCTGGGCCTTGGCAAATACATCGTCGATGGAGGGCTCACCCTGCGCTTCTCGCCCAAACATCCCAAAATGGCCCTGCAGATGGTCACCACAGAGATAGCCCTGCGTGAAACACAGAAAACGTTCTTTGCCCTCGACCTGCGACCCGACAGCTTCAAGCACACCACCGACGAATGCCATAACCTCCTCCGCCTGCCTATAACGGAAGCTGAGAAAGATAACTCACTCTACTACGTCGCCTCCACCTATGACTTCGAGAATAACATGATCCGCGACGGTGTCAATTATCCGGGAAAGAAACTGATTACTTTCTCCAACATCCTTGTGCATGAGGCCTTTCCGCTCGCAGAGATCATCAGCATGATCCTCGACCTGAGCCAGGAAGCCATGAACAGGCCCGTGGAGATCGAATTTGCCGTGAACCTCGACCGTCCCGAAGGCAAGTCCAAAATCTTCAACCTGCTGCAGATAAGACCTATCGTCGATATACGCGAAACTATCAACATCAACCTGGAAGAGATCCCCAGAGACCGGACCGTCATTTATTCGGGATCCACCCTCGGCAATGGCATTATAAAGGATATCTATGACATCGTCTACATCAAACCCGACACGTTCGATGCCTCCTGCAACCAGGATATTGCCGCCAGGATAGGAAAGATCAATGAACAATTCCAGGCCGGCGGGAAAAACTACATCCTTGTGGGGCCGGGGCGGTGGGGATCAACGGATCCGTGGCTGGGTATACCCGTCAAATGGCCCCAGATATCTGCAGCACGCGTCATCGTGGAGTCGGGCCTCGAGAAATACCGCATCGATCCCAGCCAGGGCACTCATTTTTTCCAGAACCTCACCTCATTCCGGGTGGGTTATTTTACCGTCAACTCATATCTCAACGACGGCTATTATGATACGGACTTTTTAACATCTGCAGAAGCCGTTTATGAGGACGATCAAATCCGGTATGTCCATTTTAACAAACCTGTGGTCGTTATGATCGACGGGAGAAAGAATACAGGTGTCGTGTTTAAGCCGGGGGAGGGGTTGGGGTGAGGTTATTCCAATAAAACCATAACATCATGAAAAGCAGGACGATTCTTGATATGGATGAGATCAGACGCATCATCGACAAGTGTAAGGTGGGTTATTTGGGCATGGTGGATGAAACGGGCAAACCATATGTCGTCCCGCTTAATTTTGGCTTTGCAGGCGACACCATCTACCTGCACGGATCGGCAAAAGGTAAAAAGACAGACCTGCTGAAAAACAATCCCTCGGTATGTATGGCTTTCAGTACCGATCATGTCCTGCGATACCGGGATGAGGAGGTCGCCTGCTCGTGGAGCATGAAATACCGCAGCGTGCTTGTACATGGCACGGTCGAATTTATCGATGACTTTGACGAAAGAACCGAAGCTATGAACATCATCATGAAAAAGTATGCCGGGCATGAATTCACCTTCCGTCCTCCCAGCATTCGTCATGTGCAACCATTCAGGATCGTCAATGCTAAATTTGAGTGCAGGGTTTACGGGTATTGATCAGGAAGCAGTCTTTCGTATGTTATTATACAAAGTGCCACTAAGGATTCAGGAGATTCTTATCCCCGCCGGCTTGCGCGCGTTTGTAACGCGTGCCGGAGAGCGCTTCTTCTTTCGGCCTTTGGTTACGAGGCCCGTAACGGTTTTCGCCACTGAGCCAGGTCTATCTTGAGTCCTTATAACCCATCATCCGGCACAGGTACAGGCATATCTGCCCAATAATAAGCCCGATGATGCTTCCCGCCAGGGCTCCCGCGATGACGTCTCCCGGAAAATGAACCCCCAGGTACACTCTGCTGTAACAAATAGCTGCTGCCCAAATGAGGATAAGAGGTGTGAAGATCCTGTTTCCCAGGAAATGGATCAGGAATATGGATAGGGCAAACATATTCACCGCATGTGAAGAGACAAAACCGTACTCGCCGCCGCAATGATTCCTGACCAGGTGGACCATACCTTCCAGCGACAGGTCATGACACGGCCGCAAACGGTGGAAGACATCTTTGAAAAGATGTACCGACGTCTGGTCGCTGGCGGTGATCAGAATGGCCGTGAAAACGATAATGAGGATTGAATACCAGCGGTATTTGCGTATGATGAGAAACAGGAAGACAAGATACAGCGGTATCCAGATCAGCCTGTTGCTCATCCAGTACATCACCACATCCCAAAAGGCGTTGTGATGACCGTTGATGAGAAGGAACAGTTCTTTGTCCCATTGTATCAAAGTGTCAAGCATGATCGGTTAAAACATCAAGTATATTCATTTAGCGCCTCAACCCTAAACCCCTTCTCCTCAAGGAGAAGAGGCAGGGGATGAGGTTGTGTTTATTTTTCATTCAACAACCGCCAGATCATCTCCTTCAACTTATTCAATCCGTGTTTCGTAAAGGACGATATGAACACGAACGGTATCTCCGGTAAATTCTTTTTCAGTTCTTTTATCAGTTCCTCGTCCAAGAGATCCGATTTGGATATGGCCAGCATTCTGGGTTTATCAAGCAGATCGGGGTTATATTGCCCAAGTTCGTTAACGAGGATCGCATATTCCTTTTTGATGTCGTCGCTGTCGGCCGGTACCAGGAACAACAGCAGGGTATTCCGTTCGACATGGCGGAGGAAGCGGAGTCCGAGTCCCTTTCCTTCGTGAGCTCCTTCGATGATGCCGGGGATATCGGCCATGACGAACGATTTGTAATCGTGGTAGCGGACGATGCCAAGGTTAGGACGGAGGGTGGTGAAAGGATAATCGGCGATCTCGGGTTTGGCGGCCGAGATGACCGACAGCAGGGTGGATTTTCCTGCGTTGGGGAATCCCACGAGCCCCACATCGGCCAGCAGCTTCAGTTCAAGTATCTTCCAGCCTTCCCGCGCCGGCTCTCCGGGTTGAGCAAAGCGTGGTGCCTGCAATGTGGGTGATTTGAAGTGGTCGTTGCCCAGGCCTCCCCTGCCGCCTTCAAGCAGGATATGTGTCTCGCCGTCGTGGGTGATCTCAAATTCCGCAGCCCCCGTTTCAGCATCCCGGACGACAGTGCCCAGGGGTACGTCGAGCACCATGTCACGGCCGTCGGCGCCGGTCTTCAGCTGACCGCCGCCGGCACCACCGTCGGTGGCTTTGACATGCTTGGTGTACTTCAGATGCAGCAGGGTCCAGAGCTGCTGATTACCACGTAATATTATGTGCCCTCCACGGCCGCCGTCACCGCCGTCGGGACCACCCCTGGCGTTGAGACGTGTGCGGAGAAAATGCACCGATCCCGCTCCTCCCTTGCCCGAACGGCAGAATATCTTCACATAGTCAACGAAGTTGGAGTTACCCATTGCAGGGAATTTTATGAATGATGCCTTTCCCGTCAGCTCCCCGAAAGAAGGTGTTTATCAATAACCACGCACAACTTGCCGAAGATTTGATCGATAGTGCCTTTACCAAAAACGGACTCGAATTTACCTTGTTTCCGGTAATAGTCGATGAGGGGTTTGGTTTGGTTGTGATATACCAGCAAACGGTTCTGTATCACCTCCTCGGTGTCGTCGGTGCGGTCCGACTCCATGGCACGGTGCAGGATACGTTTGATAAGCTCTTCCTCTTCCACCTCCAGAGCCAGGGTGAGGTTGATACGCTGCCCTTCGCCCTGCAGGAACCTGTCAAGTTCTTCCGCCTGCATCAGGGTCCGAGGAAAGCCGTCAAAGATGAAACCATTGACGTCGTTATGCTTGTGCATGGCACCTTTTAAAAGGTCGATGAGCAGTTCGTCAGGCACCAGTTCCCCTTTCTCAATGATATTCCTGACCTTTAATCCCAGCGGGGTTTGATTCTTTATTTCATTTCTCAGCAGATCACCCGTTGAGATATGACCTAGACGGTATTTTTCCGCTATCTTAACCGATTGGGTTCCTTTGCCTGCCCCCGGAGGGCCGAAAATAACCAGATTAAACATACATTTGTTGTTAATGATTATGATTGGTCGATTTTATAAATATCCGGATAATTTCGCCCGTAACCGTTATAATCCAGGCCATAGCCCACGATGAAATCATTGGGTATGGTGATGCCCAGATAGTCTATACGAAAGTTTTTCCTGAAGGCGTCCTTCTTAAAGAGAAGAGCTGCAATCCTCACCTCCGCCGCACCCCGTTGCTGTAATTCCCGTATCAGCCAGTCAACGGTGATGCCGCTGTCGATGATATCATCGACGATGACGACGGTCCTGTCCCTGACATCCTCTGCCAGACCGCTGACGACCGTCACTTTTTCGGTGGTCTGCGTGCCGCTGTATGATGACAATTTGATGAATGAGACATTGCACGGGAAGGTGAACCTGCGCAGGAGATCCGACGCAAAGATAAAAGCACCGTTAAGGATGGCCAGAAACAAGGGATTGGCTCCGGCCAGGTCACGGCTCAGCTCACCGGCCAGCCTGGTCACGACAGCATCGATCTCGCCGGCAGTGATGGAAAGGACAAACTCCCGGTCGTTGACAGTTATTTTTTTCATCCGGCTTTTCCAGCATTTTTGATGCACAAATATAAGGTTTACTCAAATTCATGGATTAAAATAGGGATGCAATCTGAAAAGACGTTGAAAGAAATACGTGTCTTTATGAAATTCCGGTAGTATGAATCAGCCGTCGTTTAAGTATCTTGTATTTAACCGCAAAGAACGCAGAAGAGGCGCAAAGGGCGCAAGGTTTCATGATTAATACGTTTTTTAATTTGAATTAATTTCCAATTCAAACAAAATTAACTTCTCTTTATTTAAAATAATGGGTTCATAATACTCTGCTTTCTCTGCGCCTCCTCTGTGCACTACTATATAACTTTTTTCTTGCGATTGACTACGAATTATAGAACAGTAGAGTAGAGTGGTAGGGCTGAAAGCTCTACCACTCTACTCTACTGTCATCCGTGTTCTATTAAAAGTTATCTATTTTGATGTTGCTAAATCTATATTTAGGTGAGGACTCTGCGGTTAAATAAAAAACATATCACACATGATCAAACCACAAAATGTGATATTTTTACTCTGAATTAATACTTACACCATGGAACCAAAGGTCAGCATCATCATGGGCAGCGCTTCCGATCTGAAGGTGATGGAAGAAGCCGCTCAATTCCTCGATACAATGGAGATACCCTTCGAGATGAATGCATTATCGGCACACCGGACGCCGGAAAAAGTGGAAGCATTCGCCACCGGTGCCATAAAAAGAGGCATCAGGGTGATCATTGCCGGTGCGGGCATGGCGGCCCACCTGCCGGGCGTCATTGCAGCAATGACACCGTTGCCGGTTATCGGGGTGCCTATCAAGGCCACCCTTGAGGGGTGGGACTCTATCCTCTCCATTCTTCAAATGCCGCCAGGCATACCCGTGGCCACCGTCGGACTCAATGCTGCCAGAAACGCTGCCATACTGGCTACCGAAATTCTCGCTACAAGCGATGAGAAGCTCATGGAGAAGATGCTAAAATATAAGGAAGAGCTGAAAGAAAAAGTCGTTAAGGCGAATAAAGAGCTACAAAAGGCGGAGTACCGGTTTCGTGTCTAATTAGCTGATTAGCTGATTAGTTGATGTGCCGATTATCGTTATTTCGAAAATGTTAAAATTAAAACATCAGCTTCCGGACATGTGATTATATTTATCCAGTTTGGTGAAGAGATAAGTCATTGTTCCCGTCACAGCATCTGTAATCAGCATAGAGGGAACGGGCTTCTTTGATATTATTATAATCGAGAATCCACTGATTAAACCCAAACCCTGAAGGGACGGCATGATAAAATAAACGTCAGGGGTATAATCCTGTCCCCTTCGGGGTTGTTGGAAAACACAGACCCGGACTGCTTTGGGGCAATATGATGGTTATTTTGACAGATAGGTGAGGATGCTCAACCGGTTTGAATCGAGCACCTCATTGGCGACTTCCAGAATATCATTTGATGTGACGGCCTGTATGCGTTCGCCGATCTGGTCGAGCGATTCCACGTTATCGATGAGCAGAATACTTTTAGCCATCGAGATCATGCGTGTGAGGTTCGATTCATAGGTGATGGCGAGCTGTCCTATGAGCTGTTGTTTGGCCATGCGCAGCTGCTGGGGTCCCATAGGTTTCTCACACAGGAGCCTGAGTTCTCGCATTATGACTGCCAGTGCCCTGTCGTAGGTGCCGTTCTCAATGCCTGCATAGATGCTAAAGATACCCGTATCGGAATAAGCATTGTAGCCCGACTCGATGGTGTAAGCCAGTCCGTTTTTCTCACGTACCGACAGGTTCAGCCTCGAGTTCATGCCGGGCCCCCCCAGCACATTGTTCAGCAAAGCCATGGTGATGCGCCGCGGATCATGATAAGGATAGGCAATGTTACCCAGCATGCAATGGGTCTGGTAGGTTCTTTTTTTGACGCTCCTCACCTGCGGACGGTAACCCCGAAAGGGTGTCCTCGCCACCTTCAGGGGATTGGGAACGATGCCGCCAAAATATTTTTCGACAAGACGTACGAACCTGCCGAACTCAATCTTTCCTACCGTGCTGATCACCATTTGATCGGTATGGTAATTCTCATGAATGAAATTCAGTATCTGGGGCTTTCCGAATTTTTTAATGATGCGAACCGTGCCGAGGATATTCCTGGCAATGGGATGACCGTCAAACACCAGTTCCTCAAAATCGTCGTAAATCTTTTCGGAGGGATTATCCTTGTATGAGTTGATCTCATCGATGATGACATCCTTCTCTTTAGCCAGTTCCTTTTCAGGAAAGGCCGGGTTGAAAACGATATCGGCAATCAGCTCCAGGGCCCTGTCGTAAAACCGGTTCAGAAAGGAGGCATGGATGCAGGTTTCCTCTTTGGCGGTGTAAGCGTTAAGATCGGCGCCGACGTTATCGAGACGGTTCAGGATGCGGTACACATTGCGTTTATTGGTACCTTTGAAGATGACATGCTCGATAAAGTGGGCCATCCCGTGTTCCGTTTCTTTTTCGTCCCTGGTGCCGGCATTGACCATGATGCCGCAATGTGCCACGGGCGCATCGATGCCTGTATGAACGAGACGAATGCCGTTCGCCAGTGTATGCCGCTGTAGCTCCATGGTTTTATTGTTTATTCTTCCGGATATCTTTTATCGGTATAGATCCAGAACAAGGGCATGTAGCCTCTCAGCTCGCCCTTTTCACTGTAATTCTCTATCAGGGGTGCGATGCCTAAGATGTTTTTCATGATCCTAAAATGTTTCTTGTCAATGGTCCACTCCTCCAGAAACCTGATCCGCGTGATCAGATTCGGATCGAGCTTCTGTTCTATCACCGTATCAAACAGGGCATAGGGAGCCGTAGGGCGCTGCACGGTGATGGTATCACGGTGATAGCCTATCTGCCGCACCTGCTCCGGCGTCAGAGGATGGTTGAAATAATCATAGGTTCTCACTTTTCCCGTATAGGCGGCATCGAGGATCATATGAACGAACTCCTCTCGCTGTGATCCTTCTATATTCTGAACCCACCAGTCAAAATCGGGATTGGGACTTTTAATGGGGACATCGTACTGGATACGTTTTGTGATGACGGTGAAATCCTTTTCAGGATTATGCCTGCACCCGGTCCAAACAATAATAATGAACGCCGGAATAAGATAAATCAGGTATTTCATTGCCAGGGATATTATAATTATGATCTTTGAAATAGTCCTCCGTGTTTCTTCGTTCTTCTTCGTGTCTCTCGGTGTAAAATAGAGAATGCAACAGTTTATCAGAACTTATTTCTGTCTACGATAAATCAAAAGTATAAAAAACCAACCTGATCATCTTTATCGAGTCTTGAAAATCAATTAACAAACCCCGGTTTTAAAAGTTTTTCATCAAAACTTCCTAATTTTGCACGGGCAAAGTGGCCGGTTATCCTGCCACTAAAACCGTTGTAAAACAGATAACCAAAGCATAATGAACAAGCTCATCATCCTCCTCGCATTGATCGGTCTCCTGGCCACGGCCTGCCACAACAAAACCCAGGATAATCCATATCAGAAAGCCATTACCAAGGCCGGAAGAGAGAACTACAAGAAAGCCCTTCAGACGATTGATAACGCCATAGATGCCGATACCGCTAACGGTGAAGGTTATTACACCAGGGCTTTTTATGTGAAAGAAAAAATGGGCGATTACATGGGGGCTATCGAAGATTATTCAAAAGCCATCACCCTTTTCCGTGGCGATACGGTAAATGAATCCAAAGCTTACAGTAACCGGGGTCACGCCAAGTACATGCTGAAAGATTACAAAGGTGCTCTCGAGGATCTCGATATGGCTATCAGGTTGAATCCTGACGATCCATATATTTACAGGAACAGGGCCCTGATATTCATAGCCATAAAAAATCAGATCATGATCTGTTTCGACCTCAAAAAAGCCCTCGATCTGGGCTTCACCAACCAATACGGTGATGAGGTGGAGAAGCTCATGGAGGAATATTGCCAGCAATAGGTGATGGAAAGGCAGGCAAACATGAATCCTGTTTTCAGGCGGCGCAGTATCCGTAAATTCACTTCCGTGCCTGTCAGCCGCGATCACCTTGATGATCTGTTGCGGGCAGGCCTCTGCGCACCGTCGGCACGGAACAAACAACCCTGGTATTTTATCGTTATTGAGGAACGGCGTTTGCTTGACGCTGTTCCGCGCTTTCATCCTTACGCTTCAATGATACGGGAAGCGCCGCTGGCCATTGTAGTCTGCGGCGACCTGTCTGTCGAGAGCAATCCCGGCTACCTCGCACAAAACTGTGCCGCAGCCACTGAAAACATCCTGGTCACGGCCGCTCACCTGGGCCTGGGAGCGGTGTGGCTGGGGGTGTATCCACGCCAGGAACGCATGCAAGGATTGAAACAACTGCTGAATCTGCCCGGTCACGTCATCCCCGTGACCCTCATCGTCATTGGTCATCCCGCCGAAAAAAAACCTCCCCACGATGACTTCGACATGAACAAAGTGAGATTCAACACGTGGTAAAAAGTTGGACAAATATTATAATGTAAAGGCTATATTCACGTTTCTTACTTAAATTTGTATCTGTCAACGCGTCGGCCTGGTGAAAAAAATATATGTTCTCATCATAAAATCTTTTCTGGGCCCCTTTGTCCTCACTTTCTTCATCGCCCTTTTTATCCTGCTGATGCAGTTCCTCTGGAAATGGGTGGATGAGCTGGTGGGAAAAGGATTGGAATGGAACATCCTCACCGAGCTTCTCTTTTATGCTTCGGCCACCTTTGTACCGCTGGCCCTGCCGCTGGCCATACTTCTCTCCTCACTGATGACTTTCGGTAACCTGGGCGAAAACAACGAGCTGGTGGCCATGAAAGCGGCCGGCATCTCACTGCGCAAGATTATGATGCCGCTGATTTTTTTATCCCTGCTGACGGGTGTCGGGGCCTTTCTTTTCTCCAACTACGTCCTGCCCGTTGCCAACCTGAAATTCAGGAGCATCCTCTTCGATGTCCGGCAGCAAAAGCTGGCTTTCAATATTAAGGCAGGCATTTATTACAACGGCATCGACGGTTATGTCATCCGGGTGGGGGTTAAAGAAAAAGACGAGAAAACCATCCGTCATGTGATGATCTATGACCATATCGGCAGGACAGGCAACTCCAACCTGACCATCGCCGATTCGGGCAGGATGGAGACCACCCCCGATCAGAAGTATCTTCTCGTCACCCTGTACCATGGCACCAATTACGATGATATGGCCGACCGCTCCAGTCCTTACAAGATGACCATGCGCCGGACCGCCTTCGAGAAAGAAGAACGTCGTTTTGATCTTTCGGCATTTGCCATGACACGCACCAATGAAGACCTCTTTAAACGGCATTATCAGATGCTGAACATACAGCAGCTTCAAAAAGCCATCGATTCGCTTCACAAGGAGACACAGCAACGGTCACAATCATACAGTAACCTGTTCATCCGGAATTATACCTTTTTCAGGCCGGTGGATGATACATCGTACCGTACTGAAACAGACACGATGAAAGCTTTGAATCCCGATTTTTTATCTAATTTCCCCCCGCAGGAAAGGATTAAGATCGTCGAGAGCGCCCTCAATGCGGCCCGTAACCTAAGGATAGGCATCGATTCACAGAACGCTTACCTGGAAAGCAAAAACAAACTGATCGTAGCCCATGAAATTGAATGGCACCGTAAATTCACCCTGTCGTTTGCCTGCATCATCTTGTTCTTCATCGGTGCACCACTGGGGGCCATCATCCGGAAAGGAGGTCTGGGCCTGCCCCTGGTGGTGTCGGTCTTTCTGTTTGTCATGTATCATATCTTATCCACAACCGGCTTCAAATATGCCCAGCAAGGTGTCATGACCGCATTCACCGGCATGTGGCTCGCATCAGCTGTCTTCCTGCCTATCGGCATTCTGCTGACTTTCAAAGCCACCAGCGACTCCCCTATTCTGGACATGGATTCATGGAAAAAATTCTTCGCCAAACTGATCCATATAAAACATTAAGAAGCAAAATATGCGTGTTTTTATCATCTGCAACAAATCACCCTACCCTCCCCGTGAAGGCGGAGCCATTGCCATGCACGCCATCATCACAGGACTGATCGACGCAGGACACCAGGTCAGGGTACTCGCCATTAACACGAATAAATATTTCGTTCATCCTGACGATATTCCGCCGGAATTCAGGAAGGCGACAAACTTCGAGACGGTCTTCATCAATCTGTCAGTCAATCCCTTTGAAGCATTTATCAACCTGTTCACCACACGATCCTATCATGTTCAAAGGTTCATTTCGAAAGATATGAAGAGAAAAATATCATCCGTCCTTCAAAACAACCGGTTTGATATTATCCAGCTCGAGACTTTGTATATGGCTCCCTACATTGATATTATAAGAAAATACTCCGATGGGAAGATCATTCTCCGGGCTCATAACGTGGAGCATCTGATATGGGAAAGAATCACGAAGAATTGCAGGAATCCCCTGAAAAGATTTTATCTGGGTCACCTTTACCGCACGTTGAAGAAATTTGAACTGACGACCCTGAACCGGGTCGATGGTCTGGCAGCTATCACTAAGAAAGATGCCGACACCCTCATCCAGCTGGGGTGCCATATGCCTGTGACCGATGTGCCTTTCGGCATTGGGCCCCGTGATTATGACGGCCATCCTGACATACAACCCGAGATACCTTCGCTGTTCCACATCGGTTCGATGAACTGGATCCCTAACCTGGAAGGGATTCAATGGTTTCTGGAGAAGGCCTGGGAAAGGATCCATCAGGAGATCCCGGAGCTGACACTGTACCTCGCCGGCCGGATGACGCCCTCATGGTTGCTCAACGCCCGTTATCCCAATGTGCAGGTGATCGGAGAAGTGGATGATGCGCTGACCTTCATGCTGTCGAAGTGGATCATGATCGTTCCTCTTTTCTCCGGCAGCGGCATCAGGATCAAGATCATCGAGGCCATGGCCGCAGGAAAACCGGTCATTGCCACAACCATAGGAGCCGAAGGGATCAATTGTACTAAGGGTAAAGATATTTTGATCGCCGACACCGCCGATGAATTCTGTGAGACCTTGAAATGGTGCATCCGTGAACCGGATCGGTGCCGGGAGATCGGTGACAATGCCAAAGCCCTCATCCGGCGGGAATATGATAACCACCTTATCATCAATAAACTGACAGATTTCTATGGCCGAATTTTAGCTTCCTGACATTTGTTTGGATTAACTTATCTTCCTATATTTGCCTGGTTACCGCCATGAACACCATCATAGGAACACATGACAAGAGATTGAATGAGACTTTTCATCTTGCTACCGAGGGTTCCCTTTCCAATTGAAAAAGGCGATAAGCTTCGTGCCTACCACCAGATACGTCATTTATCCAAAACCCATGAGATCATTTTATGTGCCCTCAACGACGCCAAGCTCGACGGCACCGCCCTGCCCGAATTAAGCAAATACTGCCGTCACATCCATGTGATCAGGCTCACCAGACCGGTCATCCTATGGAACATCTTCCTGGCATTCATCACCGGTAAGCCCTTGCAAATAGGATATTTTTACAGCCGGCGTGCCAAGAAAAAGATCGATTCACTCATCCGGACCTACCGCCCCGATCATATTTTCTGCCAACTCGTGAGGGTAGCCGAATACATGAGAAACATCAACATACCGAAAACCCTCGATTACCAGGATGTCTTCTCCAAAGGAGTGGAAAGGCGTATCCATTCGGCTTCATTTTATCTCAAACCCATTCTCAGACTAGAATATAAACGACTCCTGAAATATGAACATGAGGTCTTTGACCATTTCGACAACAAGGTGATCATTTCTGCCCCCGATCGTGACCTCATACCTCACGCTCGAAAAGAGGACATTACGGTTATTCCCAATGGCGTTGATCATTCGTTTTTCCAGCCTGTGGAGCATGAGAAAAACCATGACATGGTTTTTATCGGTAATATGGGTTACCCGCCCAATGTGGATGCGGCCGTGTTTCTGGTTGAAAAAATCCTTCCGCTGGTGCGGCGTGAGTATCCCGCCATGACCGTTCTGCTGGCGGGTGCCACCCCGCATGCCAGAGTGAAAGCTTTGCAGTCTGAGACAGTGCGGGTGACCGGTTGGGTCGATGATATCAGAGAGTGTTATGCCGGCGGACGCATATTCATCGCACCCTTGCAGATAGGGACAGGCCTGCAAAATAAATTGCTTGAAGCCATGGCCATGAAGCTGCCATGCATCACCACACCCCTGGCCAACAGTGCCCTGGGTGCCAGGGAGAATGAAGAAATACTGGTCGGCAGCACACCCGCCGAATTGGCAGGTCATGTCATCACCCTGCTGAAAGATTCGGGGAAAGCCAGTCAACTGGCATTGAAAGGGAGGCAGTTTGCTATTGATAACTTTAGCTGGGAAAGAAATACCCAAAAGCTCGAAGAAATAATCATGAACACTAAAAATAAACAGTCATGAATGACATGTCTAAAGACGAGAAAAACTGGGGGATGGCATGCCATCTCGCGGCACTGGCAGGTTTTATCATCCCCTTCGGCAACATCATCGGCCCCTTGGTCATCTGGTTGCTTAAACGTGATGAATACCCCTTTGTCGCCGATCAGGGTAAGGAATCCTTGAATTTCCAGATCTCTATTTTAATTTACGCTGTGGCTGGTGCCGTTCTTATCCTCCTGCTGGTAGGATTTGCCATTCTGGCCGCCATCGGACTTTTCAGCCTGATCATGGTCATCCTGGCTTCCGTTAAAGCCAGTGAGGGAGTGCTTTTCAGATACCCTCTATGCATACGGTTCATCAATTGACAACTGACCAGACTCATGAGCCAGAAACCATCCATACCCAAAGGAACACGAGATTTTTCACCCGATGAAATGGTGAAAAGAAATCACATCTTCAACACCATCATCGGTTTTTTCCAACGTTACGGCTACCTGCCCCTGGAAACCCCGGCCATGGAAAACCTGTCGACACTCCTCGGCAAATATGGTGAAGAGGGTGACAGGCTGCTGTTCAGGATATTGAACTCCGGCGATTTCCTATCGGGTATTTCAGGCGATGATCTGCAGTCGAAGGATTCCGGCCGTCTGTCCTCCCTCATCTGTGATAAAGGCTTGCGCTATGACCTGACGGTTCCTTTTGCCCGTTACGTGGTCCAGCACCTGAACGACATCACTTTCCCCTTCAAGCGGTATCAGGTTCAGCCGGTATGGCGTGCCGACAGGCCACAGAAAGGACGCTACCGTGAGTTTTACCAGTGCGATGTGGATGTCATCGGCAGCACAGCCTTGCTATATGAAGTGGAGTTGATACAGATCATCGACGATATATTCGCCGATCTGGGTATCAGAGTCGTCACCAGGATAAATAACCGTAAGATACTGAGCGGGATAAGTGACATCGTCGGTGAGGGAAGCCGGTTCCAGGATATCACGGTGGCCATTGATAAACTTGATAAAATCGGTCCCGAAGGAGTGAAGGAGGAGCTGGCGTCGCGGGGGCTGTCAAAGCAGGCCATAGAGCGTTTGCAACCCCTGATGCTCATGACCGGCACATCAGCCCATAAACTGGCTTCCCTGTCAGAAATCTTGTCATCAAACAATATAGGCATGAAAGGACTCGAGGAAACAGGTACCATCCTGGACTACCTCGATGCCCTTGATCTCGGTGATAATGTTGAATTTGACCCCACACTGGCCAGAGGATTGAATTATTATACGGGTACCATCATCGAAGTGAAAGCTGCCGATGTCCCTATGGGCAGCCTGTGCGGCGGCGGACGTTATGACGATCTGACAGGTATCTTCGGCCTGCCTGGGGTCTCAGGTGTCGGGATATCGTTTGGTGCCGACAGGATCTACGACGTGATGGATGCATTGCATCTGTTTCCCGGCCGGACGGCTTCAACCACCCAGGTGTTGTTCGTCAATTTCGGGCATACCGAGGAAATGCATTGTCTTCCCTTGATGGCCATGGTCAGAAAAGAGAAAATTAACGCCGAAATTTTTCCCGAATCAGGAAAGCTGAAAAAGCAAATGGCTTATGCCGATAAAAAAAACATTCCATTTGTCGTTCTGATCGGTGAAAATGAAATCACCAACAACCAGGCAGTCATCAAGGATATGAGAAATGGCGAACAGACCATCATGCCGGAAAACCAACTGATCAATTACTTAAAAAAAAGAGTGACGGCACCTGAATCGTGACCGTTAAATTTGTATTTTTAGCCTCCAGAATATTGAAATCATGACTTATATCATTAAAGGAAGCGGAATGACCATTCAAGATGTCGTACGTGTTGCCCGTCATGGTGAGGATGTGGCTTTGCATCCTGATGCCGTGAAGCGTATCCTGGCATGCCGCGCCATGCTTGAGAAAAAAATAGAAGCCCATGAGATCATGTATGGCGTCAACACAGGTATCGGTGAATTTTCAGAGATCGTACTGAATGATGAACAGGTCAAACAATTTCAAAAATACCTTATATATAATCATGCGGCGGGCATAGGTGATCCGGCACCACTTGAGTATGTCAGGGGTGCCATGTTGTCACGCATCAATGTCCACGCCCATGGCAACTCGGGATGCCGGCTGGAGATCACTCAAACACTGGTCGACATGCTGAACAAAGGTGTCACACCCTATGTCTGCCAGAAGGGTTCGGTGGGAGCCTGTGGTGATCTGGCACCCATGTCGCAGATAGCCCTGCTCATGATGGGTGAAGGGAAAGCTTACTACCAGGGGGAGTTGCTGGACGGTAAAGAGGCTATGGACGGGGCGGGTATAGCCGTTCCGGGACTTAAGGCGAGAGACGGTCTGGCAACCATCAACGGTTCCAACATGCTCACGGCCATGAGCGCCCTCTTTCTCTATGATGCCGACCGTTGGTTGCGGCAGGCCGAGATTGCTGCCGCCATGTCGCTGGAAGCTCTGAAAGCCAATATGCGGCCATACCATGCCAAGCTCCATGAAGCCCGCGGCTTTCCGGGTGCCGTAAGAAGCGCCAAGGCAATATGTAAAGTGGTGGAAGGTGGTGATCTCTTTGAAAACCGCATCAAATGCAAGGTGCAGGATGCCTACAGCATGCGCAGCACCCCCCAGGTCATCGGCGCCGCACATGATGCCCTGGCTTTTGCCCGCAGCCAGGTCGAGATCGAACTCAACGGCGTGGGCGATAATCCCGTCTTTTTTCCCGATGAGAACCTGCAGCTTTCAGGAGCTAATTTTCAGGGATCCCCTGTTTCCCTCCCGATGGATATGGCCGGTGCAGCCATCACCATGGTGAGCGTGATGTCGGAGAGAAGAATGAACAGGCTGAACAATCCAGCCCTGAACGTCGATCTACCGGCTTTCCTGACAAAAGGCGCCGGGATGTTCTCGGGACTGATGCTGAGCCAGTATACGGCCGATATGATGATCGTGGAACAACGCATCCTGTCCATGCCCGCATCCATTCAATCCATCCCGGCGGCAGCCGACCAGGAAGATTTCGTTTCGATGGGTATGAACACGGCCATAAAGAATTTTCAAATACTGGACAATGCCTATGGAGTGCTGGGTATCGAATTTATGGCTGCAGCCCAGGCCCTTGATTTCCGCGATTATACTTTCGGCCGCGGCACCGCCAAGGCACGCGAGGTCATCCGTCGCCATGTCGCTTTTCTCGATGAGGATCGCCCTCTGTATGATGATCATACCACGATGAAAGAATTGGTCAAATCATGCGAAATCCTTGAAGAAGTAGAGCGAATTACGGGCAACCTTAATTAAATGTTAAGGTAAAATTATTTTTTTTATTTTTTTATAAAATATCCTTAAGAAATTGCGTATCTTAGAGCCTCTTTTCCGGGGGAGTAACGGATTCCTATTTATCTTTTTTGTATATTTAATAAAAATTTTGATTGTAATTCTGTTAAACAACTAAATTACTAACAAAAACCATCGATTATGAGAAAATTTACTCTTTATAAAATCTTAAAAGTCAGTTTAATTTCAATTTATTATAAATTTCGTTCTAAATTTTCATTCAATTTATTTTGGAATTTCGCTTCATTTTCATAATTTGGCTGCTAATTTATGGGGGAATAAATCTTTTCATTATTTATTACCTAATTATTGACAAAAATCAAATATCTACTTTAACAGTATTACTAACCAAAAATTGCAGACTATGAGACAATTTACCCTTTTGCTTGCACTTTTATTTTTTATAGGAATGCAGGCTGTTAATGCACAAAGAACCATCTCGGGCAAGGTCACCAGTTCTGAGGATGGTTCACCAATACCGGGGGTTACGGTAGTCGTCAAGAACACCACCACCGGTACTACCACCAATGTTGAAGGCAAGTATGAGCTGACCCTCACGCGGGATGCCAAAACATTAGTCTTCTCTTATGTTGGAAGGGTAACCCAGGAACTTCCTATAGGTACGAACAACACCCTGGATGTCGCTCTGGAACCTGATATTCTGAGCATCGAAGGTATTGTCGTCACGGCCTTGGGTATCACCCGTGAAAAGAAGGCTCTGGGTTATGCCGTACAGGATGTCACCGGTGATGATATTAACGCCGCCAAAGAAACCAACATTGTGAATTCGCTCTCCGGGAAGGTGGCCGGGGTGCAGGTCATTAATGCCAGCGGTGCCGTGGGCTCCTCAGCCCGTATCACCATCCGCGGTAACAACTCCTTCGGCAACAACCAACCCTTATTCGTTGTTGACGGTGTACCCATCTCCAATTATTCCACCGAAGTGAACCAGTACGCCAGTACAAATTTTAGTGGCTCCACCGAATATACCGGTGTTGACTTCGGTAATGCGGCCATGGATATCGATCCCGATAACATCGAATCAATCAGTGTCCTTAAAGGCGCCAATGCAGCCGCTCTTTACGGATCACGTGCCGCCAACGGTGTGGTGCTGATCACGACCAAGTCATCCAAGAGAGGTGCCGCCAAAGGTATCGGCGTTACGTTCACCACCTCTTACGAGATGAACCAGGTCAGCTATCTGCCTCTGTACCAGAATAAATACGGACAGGGTTATGCCGGTGATGAATATCTTTATCATGAATACACCGGTAAAAATGCTTACGACGATCTGGCCGCTTACCAGGCCTGGTGCCTCGAAAATTCATTCAGCTATTACGACGGCAAATGGAACGGCGTGAACGACGGTATGGACGAATCCTGGGGACCACGGCTGGATATAGGCCTCCAGATACCCCAGTTCGACAGCCCGCTGGTCGATCCCAACGATCCCACACAAGGCCATGTCCCGGCACCCTGGGTGTCACAACCCAATAACATTAAAGACTTCTTCGTGACCGGCGGTATCTTCGATAATAACCTCTCCCTTGTCGGTGGCTCTGAAAATGCCAACGCCCGCCTGTCCCTGTCATCATGGAATGAAACAGGGGCCATACCAAATACCGACCTGAAAAGATATACCGTCAACTTCAGCGGTAATGTCAACCTGTCAAAAAGGTTATCGGCAAATGCCGTCATCACTTATGTGACTAACCGGAGCGATAACCTGCCGGGCAACGGTTATGATGAGAATAACATCATGCAGTCCCTGGGTTCATGGTTCGGCCGCCAGGTCAACATGACCGATCTGAAAGACCACTGGACCGAGCTCAATGCCTTCGGCGACCCTTACAACTGGAACTCCAACTACCATAACAACCCCTACTGGTCGGTTAATAATAATACCACCTCCAGGACCAGGAACAGGGTGTTAGGCAATGTCAACCTGACCTATAAGATCACCGACTGGTTCAGTGTGATGGGACGTATCGGAACCGACACCTATGACGAATCGAGAAAGCATGTATGCCACGATCAATCCATCGAATCGACTTCCGGCGGTTTCTTCTGGCAGAACTCCCGTGTGGAAACGGAAACCAATGCCGACCTGATCTTTACCATCGACAAGCAGTTGAGCGAGGACTTCGGCCTGCAGGCTACCCTTGGAGCCAATTACAGGAATAATAAATATACATTTGTGAACTGGATGGCCAATGAGCTGACCGTACCCAACCTGTACACAATCGGCAATGTGAAAGGCAATGCCACTGTGACTCAATACGATGCTGAAAAAGAAATTCACAGTGTCTACGGATCCATCAGCCTGTCATTCCGCCGTATGCTGTACCTCGATATCACCGGAAGGACCGACTGGAGTTCCACGCTTCCAAAAGACAACTGGTCCTATTTCTATCCTTCTTACAGCCTAAGCTGGGTCTTCACCGAAACCTTCGATATCTCACCGAGTATCCTCAGCTTTGGCAAGATCAGGGGCAGCTATGCCCAGGTGGGTAATGATACCGATCCCTACCAGCTTTCGCCGGCTTATTCAGCCGATGCCTCCCCCTTCAATGGCGTCGGATTGTACTTCTACACAAGGACCATTCCTCCCCTCGGCCTGATGCCCGAGAAAACAAACAGCTATGAAATCGGTACCGACCTGAAGTTCCTCAATAACAGGCTGGGTGTTGATTACACCTATTACAATAAAAGCACCTTCAACCAGATCCTGGCAGTCAATATCTCCAGGTCGAGCGGTTTCAGCAGCATGCGTCTCAATGCAGGCCAGATCGACAACTGGGGGCACGAATTGATGGTGACGGGTGTGATCCTCAAATCAACCGGGGGTCTGAACTGGGAAATCAATCTCAACTGGTCGAAGAATCACAACAAAGTGGTAGAGCTCTATGGTGAACTCCAGGCTTACCAGATTGTCGCTTCATGGCAGGGTGTCACCATCGAGGCACGTCCCGGCGAACCTTACGGTGTGATAAGGGGCAGGGGATTTACTTATGATGACAATGGCAACATCATTATCAAATCCAATGGCCTTCCCCAGTCCTCCGCCACCCCCGTCAACATCGGTAACATCGAGCCTGACTGGCTGGGAGGGGTCCGCAACACCTTCAGGTGGAAAAATCTTTCTTTCAGCTTTCTCATCGATATGCGCAAAGGCGGCGATATCTTCAGCGTAACCGACTGGTTCGGCGCTTACGCCGGTGTGACCAAAGAAACAGCTGAAGATATTGAGGGTGACCACGTGAAACCTGCCGGCGATCCCAATGAAATAAGAAGGGATGGCGTCATTATCGAAGGCGTACAGATAGATGAACAGGGTAACAGCATACCCAATACGACGGTTGTTTCAGCCGAAGACTTCTATGAAAGCTATTGGGGATTGCAGCAATACTCCATCATCGACGGCAGTTTCGGCAAATTGCGTGAAGTCATCATCGACTATCAGCTGCCGGATGAATGGATGAACAAAACCAAATTCATCAAATCATGCGATATATCCCTCTATGGCAGAAACCTGGCCTTGTTGTGGCGGTCGAAAAGCAATGATGTCCGCATCGATCCCGAAACAGGTTTCGGCACTACCAATAACGGGGTAGGACTTGAACAATATCAGTTGCCCCCGACCAGGACCATGGGTATCAAGTTAAGGTTTACTTTCTGACCGGCCCATCCCAATTCAAGATGAACATATTAACTAAAAAATTATGACAATGAAAAAAATAGTAAAAATAAATATCATCCTGGTCATCGGACTGATCATTTCACTCATTTCGTGCACCAAGGATTTTGAAAGTATGAACAAGGACCCCAACAGGCCCCTCGATGTTCCGTCGACCAATATTCTTGCTCATAGCATCCGGTATATCGGCGATAACTTTTTTAATGACTGGCAGGGCATGAACGAGATGTGCAGCTATGCCGGACAGATCAGCAAGATACAGTATGTGGACGAAGCCCGTTACAACTTCCGTGAGGGGGTTGTGAACAATGCCTGGTCCGATTACTATACCATTCTGAACGACCTGGCCATCATTCAAAAGAAATCAGATGTTGAAAACACCATGAACATGAAAGCCGCCGCCATGACGTTTTCATGCATGCTGTGGCAGATGTGCACCGACCAGTGGAAAGCCGTTCCCTATTCTCAGGCTTTGCAGGGTATTGATGCGGATGGACTCGTTGGAATAACCAATCCGGCTTATGATGCACAGGCCGACATTTATTATGCCCTTGCCGACAAGCTGAAGGAAGCTGCCGACCTGTTCGCCGGAGGTTATAATGATGAGCTTAGTGATGGTGATCTTTTATTCAATGGTGATGTTGCAAAATGGCAGAAGTTCTGTAACTCGTTACGGTTGCGTTTGGCCATCCGCATGTCAGGTGCCACGACAACCGCCGGCGCTGTGGATAAAGCCAAAGCCATCTTCGAGGAGGTCATGGGCGACCCGGGCAAATATCCGGTCATGGCCAGCAATGACGATAATGCCTTTCTATGGTGGCCGGGGACTTCACCTTACAAAGAACCTTATGAGGAGATTTCAGAAACTCGTGATGACCATGGTATGTGCGTTGTTATGATCAATTACCTGACCATGTACAATGACCCAAGATTGCCGGTATATGCGCATCCGGCTTATATTGACTCCATTACCGGTCTTCCTGTTTACAGGGGTGTGGATCCCGGCGCCATTGACGGCACTTTTCGCATGGATACCATTTCCCGCATAGGTTACCGCTTCCGTGACAACCCGGCAGGATTTACTCCCTTCATGAGGTATTCCGAAGTCCTTTTCGACATCGCCGAAGCGTCGTTTAATAACTGGACCACCGGATGGACAGCACAGGACGCTTACGAGGCAGGAATAAAGGCCTCCATGGAAGAAAATGATATCTCCGACCAGGATGCCATCGATACCTATATGGGGCAGGAAGGTGTGGCATGGACAGGTGATGATGTGAAACAGATCTACCTCCAGAAATGGATCTGCATTTTCAAAGAGGGACAGGAAGCCTGGGCTGAAACCCGCAGAACAGACTGGCCTTATGTGGAAGTGGCCCCCGGCTCGGCATATCCCGGCCATAACCGCCAGCCGTTCCGTTATCCCTATCCCACAGATGAACAAAACCTCAACGGGCCTAACGTGGATGCCGTCAGCGGAGGTATCGTCGACTTGTTCTGGGGCCAGCAGATGTTCTGGGATACCAGAACAGGTGTTAATTAAGGAGAACATCCTTACATACAAAACAAAAAACCTCAGGTTACCCTGAGGTTTTTTGTTTCATTTCTGTAAACCATTAAGCCGCCGTTTCATGTCAATACACAAGCTGTCATATTCCTTCCTGTGGATGGCCTCAACAGGTTTGGCCGGCGGCGATTCCACCTTTAACGGATCCACAGGGGAGCCGTTTTTGAAAATGCGGAAGTCGAGGTGCGGTCCGGTGGCCAGACCACTTTTTCCCACATACCCGATGAGATCGCCCTGATGTACACGGACACCCTGTTTCATACCCCGGGCATAACCCGATAAATGCATGTATAGTGACGTATACGCTGAATTATGACGTATCCGGATGTAACGTCCTCCTCCTTTCACATCGAAGCCCACGCCTATCACTGTTCCATCGCCGATGGAATGCACCGGCGTGCCCATAGGTGCCGCATAATCAACACCAAAATGAGGCCTGCGTATCTTGAGAATGGGATGCATACGGCTCCTGGAATAACGCGAGCTGATGCGGTTGTAACGCAACGGCGCCTTCAGAAAAGCCCGCCGGACACTGTTGCCCTGGTCATCAAAATAATCACCCTCATGCTCCTGAACGTAATAAAATGCATAGTAATCATTGCCCATCGTATTGAAGCAGGCAGCCAGAATGCGCCCGATGCCGATCGTATCACCTTCAATCACTTCCTCTTCATAAATGACACGGTAACTGTCGCCGGCCTGTATCCCGAAAAAATCGATGGTCCAGGCGTATATATCCGACAGCTCAACGGCCAGATAAGGGTCCAATCCGTTATCCAGAACAGAATTCCAAAGCGATGACTGAATGATTCCCTGCGCCGATGCGATGAACGTTTTGACTTCTTTTTCTCCCATGTAGACTCTCGCCGAATCGTGCAGATCGAAAACTACAAATGAAACAGGCGAAATCTCATAAATGAAATACCTGACAACCACTGTCGAATCCCTGGTGCAAAACACGGTGTAGTCATTGCCTGCCCTGATCTTCCTGACATCAAAAACGGGTCTGGCCAGTCTGATCAGACGGTCAATAGTGGAGTAATCAACATGAAAAGACTGAAGAATGCCCGAAAGGTTCTGATTGGGTTGTATTTTTCCTTTTATGATCCTGAAAGAATCCACATTGATACCGTACTCAAAATGGGGCTCATGAATGGTAAGGGTCGCCCTATCCCTTTCCCTGACCCTGGGATGCCGGGGTAATAAAAGGATAACAACCAAAATGACAAGAATCAAAAAACCTACTATGATGAGAATGATCCGTCGCCGTTTCACATTTTTAATTGTTACGGAGAGCGAAGTCTCGCCCGGCTTCGAGGGCTTTCAGGTTAAAGTCGACGATCTCCTGTCCTTTGGCTTTGAAGAATTCCCTGATGGCATCTTCCAGGCCGGCGAAGGCAATGCTGAGGCATGGTGAGGAAGCACCCAGAATAACCATGTTGGCGGCTCTGAGAAAACCAAGGTCCCTGGCTATCTTCTCTGCGTCGATCATGATGTTATGCGGGATCTTGACGATTTCGGCAAGGATCTTATCAATGGACGGATAATCAGGAATGTTAATATATGGCACCGTGTTGGTCACCACCCAACCATCTGTTGACAGCATGGGCAGGTAACGCAGTGCCTCCATGGGTTCGACGGAGAGGATGAGGTCGGCCTGACCGGTAAGTATCAGGTCGGAGGCGATGGTTTTATCCGAGAGCCGCAGGTTGGAATGCACGTCACCACCCCGCTGGCTCATACCATGGATCTCGTTTTGTTTAAGATAAAGACCCGACCCCACGGCTGCAATGCCTATGATGGCCGAGATGGTCAGTATCCCCTGTCCTCCGACACCCGCAAGAATGACATCCTTCTTCATCCGACTTCCTGTTTTTGCATTTTCCCCGGTTTCTCCGCTTTAACTCTTTTAGTGGCTGTCTGAATGCACTCACGCCGCGGTATGATGACGGAGACACCCTGGTAGGCGATTTCTTTCCTGAT
>Ga0172365_10000590_pt1 | contig 24769 bp, 25 predicted proteins | sample LakKivSesite48cm_FD_114535 | JGI IMG/M metagenome (GOLD analysis project Ga0172365, IMG submission 114535) | Sediment microbial communities from Lake Kivu, Rwanda - Sediment site 48cm | ecosystem: Environmental > Aquatic > Freshwater > Lake > Sediment | place: Rwanda: Western Province, Lake... | reverse complement strand
TTTTCTTCTTTTAACCGTCGGACATCAGCTACTACTTCCGTTGTTGAGGCTGTTATTCCTGTGTTTACTAAAACTATTAGCATTTTTTTTGGCGATTTTAGGAGTTCCATTGTGTTCTTTCCTGCGCCCAAGTTTTTGACAAACCAAATCAAACCGCCGTAAGTGGAGGCTGTGTTATCTATGCCAGAAGGTGTTCCATGGTATGCTTTCTCTCCTTCGTAGGCGGCTTCATTTATCTTTTCGTCGTCCAAGTTAAGATTAAAGGTCTGACTCAAAGCGCGAGCTAAAGAAGTGCATTGGGCGGCAGAAGCGCCAACTCCGCTTGCAGCAATCAAGTCACCCGCAAAGGATATTTCAAGTCTTTGATTCTCAACATCCACGTTCAAGTGATTGATTATGTTGGTAATCGACCGCATTGCGTCATTGCATTTCTGTTCTTTGTAACCGGGAGTGGCAGGTCTCTGATCGTTGACAGTCCATCCTTTTCCTTTGACCACCTTGACATGCGCGGTTGTAGAAGCTCCTAACGCCGATGCGATTGATGGCAGCCCATAAACCACAAAATGCTCTCCGAACAGGATCGTCTTTCCATAACCCTTCCCGGTACCCACTTATTTCACCTCAACAGTCCCTTCTGAACCGTTGACAACCATTTTTTGTCCAGTCTTAAATTTTTTCACATCAATCTTGTCCACGCACGGGATTTCGCTAATTATACAGCCTACTGCTATGATTGTGTCGATCTGCTCGTTCACTATTGCCGCTGGAGCCGTGTTGTTTTTCTTCATCCTATACAATGTATAAGATCCAACTGTGGAGCCTTTGCCAGTTGGAAATACCAAAATCTTTCCAGTTATTGATTGCCCCTCAAGTTCGTGCCCAACCTCAACGACCTTGCCAGTGTCAGGGTCAACGCCTCCATAAAATGAAATTCCGTCTTTAGTTACAATCGCTTCTCCTTGAGCAACGCCTTTGTAGATTTTTCGCCCTTTCAGCTTCATTTCGTCGCCTCCTCGATACATTCTTCGATTGTTCCAATTTTTACTTTGAATTTGTTCGTTGAGCGACCATAATAGCAAGCTTTAGCAGAATCTATCATCATGCCCTTGAAGCGTCCTTTTATTGGAGCTACGACGCAACATGTGTCCGCTGCGAATTTTGCTCCAGCGTCTTCTATTATTTTAGAATAACCTGCTTCATCCGCAATTCTCTTTATAGGTCGAGCCGTAGTAATCCAAAACTCTTTCTTAACCTTCTTTCTCTTCAACAAACTCGCGATTTTTTCTATTTCATTAATTGAGGCGTGAGGGCATCCAACACTAACAAAATCTATTTCAAGACCGTCATCAATGAGTCCAGATCGGGCTTTTTCTAGGTCTTTTTCATTTATCTCAAAAACGTTACCGCTTGGTTTCGGATATCTATCGAACTCGGGAGTGATGCCTTCCATGTGGAATAACGCTGTTCCCCCATAAGTGGCAATGGAGGCACAGAACGACTTAAGCTCCTCAACTGTAGCAGAAGGGATTCCTGCAATATAAGGTGTCTTTTTTCCTACTTCTATTAATTTATCACCAATTATTTTTCCTAACACGCCAAATTCGTCGGTGCCTTTGACTTGAACGTTTACTTTTATTGAAACTTGACCATGGCGATTTTCGTCTAAATGATAACCGTATTTTGGTGTTTTTCCAGTTAAAGCTGAAGCTAATGCACTTGGTCCTCCCTCACGATTGGTTCGAGCACCAATAACGGAGTTTGCATAACACACAGCGCTGCTTTCAGCCCACGCGATGTGTTGACCAAAAAGTGGAACGTTCCCAATCAAATATGGCGTGCACGAACATGTGGTAATTATGCCCATTTTGGCAAAGGCATCGATAACGCGATTTTGATTCTTGGCAAATCCTTCATTGATTCCTAATGCCTTCCAGTTTTCGCGATCCATTCCTGCAGGATTCAAAGTCGTTAAAATTTTAACCTTTCCATCTTCAGCCATTTCGCTTAAGAATTCCAGCCCCGCTTCGCCAAGATTCGCGTATGAAACCCCAGCTATTTGAACACCATAAACGTCAACCATGCATTCAGCGCCAAAAATTTCACCCAATGTGGTCAATATTTCCATTGATTTCTGAGCTGCCTTTCCATGCTTACCTTCCATCATGTCCTGCTCTTCTTGTGTTAATTTCATTCTCATCCAGCCCTTGTGTTAAAGGTATTTTTTGGGATCTACTTTTGGAAATTCCGCTACGTTAAAACTTTTTCCTTTGACCACGAGTGGTTTGGTTAAGTCAAATCCGATTTTCGTAGTCATGTTTGTTCCAGGTTCAGCACTAGGATCCAGGCTGCTTCCTTGTTCTTTGTCTTTAATAATCATTCGGGTATCTCCTTGAAAGCGAGTTGCCATTGCCCATTCTACAGAAAGAGGATTGTAAATGTCAATGTCCTTGTCTACAACAAAAACATGTTTACAACTATGATGCCCAGCGAAGCAGCCTTCTATCGCCTTTTTGCCGTCTTCTTCTGATTTTTTGTCAATTTGAATGATTGCATGCAGCCAAGAACATCCACCGGGACTTACGTTTACGTCTAGGCACTTCACACCTCTTTCATTTACTTTATTGAAAATTGTGGGTTCCCTAGGCATTCCCATTAATACTTTGTGTTCAAGCGCGCCTGCCAACAAGGCATGCCATATTGCATCCTTTCTATGAGTGATTTTTTTGACTTCAAAAACAGGTTCTTCCCTGATCACATCGTACGTTTCCGTTAAATCGACAAAGGGACCTTCAGCGTGTCTTTCTTTTAAATAGGCACGTCCTTCTAAAACAAATTCTGCTTCAGCAGGAATTGTGAGATCATTTGAATACGCTTTAACAACTTTGAACGGCTCCAGTGCATTTGCTATTTGCAGCTCGTCAATTCCAATATCTACCGAGGTTGCTCCAGCAATTAAAACGTTGGGCGTGTTCCCTATGCAAAAAGCTACGTCTAGTTCGCCGTTTCTTTCTAGGAATTGGTGAAAATGTCGACCTCTAACCACTCTTACCGCAAATTTGTCTTTAGAAAACTGCATTGCACGGTGAAAATCTAGGTTTTGACCGTAATCAGGGTCTCTAGTGACAACAACAGCAGAGCTAATGTAGTTTCCACCATCTTTTTCACAATGAAACAGGATTGGTAATTTGTCTAAATCTACACCTGATTCGACAACTTCTTGACAAGGAGCCTTAGAGACCATCTCCGGTTCTGAGCGTTCAGAGATAGCCTTAGAAAGCATCGGTATAAGATCTGCGGGAGTTACACCGAAATACGCAGCGATCACGTCTTTGGTGCAGAACAAATTGCCAGCAACCCGAAATTCAGATTCCTTAACATTATTGAACATTACTGGGGTTGGCTCAATTGCCTTCAAAATTCCAGAGATTTCTAGTTTCTTTGATACCTCGGCATCTACTCTTTGAAGAATCCCTTTCTTCTCTATTTTTTCTAGGTATTCTCTAAATCCCATAAGTTTTCATCTCGGCATCTTCTTTATCATAATGTGCTTGGCGTACATAAAAAAGTATTGTGTTTAACGAAGAATTGGATTTCGGATCTATTTTCTTGGTGTCGGGGCTGGATTTGAACCCTACAATACATCTAGAACCATTCTGGGGAAACATCAGAAGTGTAAAAGTTCATAGATGTCAAGGTCAATTTACGGTAAAGTTTGAAGATGCTAGCCCAAGGCACGGTCTAAAGCTTTTCGACAAGGTCTATAACATTTCGCCTGTCTTTATCAGTCGTCACTACTACTATACTTTTGGGCCACTTTCCATATAGTTTCTTCCAAGCCTTAGCGGCAGTTGATGCAACTGTTGGTAAGTCTGCAGGGCCGCCTCCTGGAGGACGATAGTCTTTAAACGATTTGCTACTTTTTGCTTTGTTTGCATATTCGCTTGCAACATTACGATCAACATTGAATAGTCGAATACAATCCTCACAAATCGCCCAACCAGTCGATGAAGACGCCAATTTTTTAATATAATTCATGAGTGATTTACCTTCAGGATCTATCTCTTTAATAATCGTGAAAACGAGTTGCCAATATGCCTCACTCGTCATGACTTGTGTTGTAGTTAGTACATAAAACACTGGACTCAATTCCTTGTTACAGACATCACATATTGGCATTTGAGTCATCTCCTCAAACTTCAATAGATTTTGTTACTTAAAAACTCTTCTAATGACTCTAAAGAATTGTCGATGTTCCAAACCTGAAGCCTCTTTTCCAACCTAACAACATCCTTATCACAGATAGTAATTCTCGACACTCCAATATCAACCAAAAACTCAACTATCTCACGAACATCCAAAGTTTCACATTCCAGAACAGCAACCTTGTCGAGTCTGGTGCCGGGGGCGGGATTCGAACCCGCGGCTTCTGGGCGCGAAGGTGGTTTCTGACCCTAAGCGTTCTCCAGATTATGAGTCTGGCGCCCAAACCAAGCTAGGCTACCCCGGCTAGGATTTTACGGATATTCTTGTTTGATGTGGCTTCATTTAAATCTATTCTTGATTGGTTGATGTACTTTTTGTCGAAGAATTTTTTGTCTCTGGAATAGGCTTTATACTGGTAATTTCGTTTGTTTTATCCATAGAACAGGAGGCTGTGAGACTATGAATGGGTACATCCAAGTTTTCACGACAACCGAAACAAAGGAAAACGCTGAAAGAATCGCTGAGACCTTAGTTGAAAAGAAGATAGCAGGATGCGTCCAAATTGTCGGTCCAATTACAAGCATCTACCGTTGGAAAGGAAAAATAGAGAAAGCTGAAGAATGGCTTTGCCTAATAAAAACGAAGGCGAAACTCTTCGACGAAGTTGAGAAGACAATAAGGCAAATGCACACTTACGAGACGCCTGAAATTATCTCAATGCCCATCACAGCAGGCAGCAAAAAATATCTTCAGTGGCTTGAAGGCGAAGTTAAGACCGTTAAATAGTCATTTTTGATATGAAGTGTTCATTTATTGTTTTTTCGAAACACCTTGACCCCGGTTTCGGTGCCGACAATCGCCATGTCCACCATTCCCAGAAATAAGCCAGTCTCTATAACGCCGTGGATAGACTTCAACGTTCGGTCTAATTTAGAGGGATTTTTGATGACTCCAAAATCCACGTTCAAAACATAATTGCCACTATCCGTAACGAAAGGACCAGACCCGTCTTTGCTCTTTTTAAGAGATGGCTGTCCACCCAATGTTTCTATCGTTGATGAAACAAGCGGCAACGCGAACGGTAAAACCTCAACTGGAAGAGGCTGGTTTCTTCCCAAAACATCGGTGAGTTTTGTTTCATCGGCAACTATGACGAAAGCCTTTGATACTGAAGCTACGATCTTCTCTTTTGTCAAGGCGCCCCCCATGCCTTTTATGAGGTTCAAGTCCTTGTCAATCTGATCAGCACCGTCGATATCCATGTCTAGGCTTGGGTGCTCATCGAGAGTCGTCAATGGGATGCCGCATTCCTTGGCTAGCTGTAAAGTTTGATTAGAAGACGGAACAGCCATGACACGGATACGTTCCTCCTTTATTCTTCTACCAATTTCTCTCACAGCGTACGTAACCGTGGAGCCTGCGCCAATGCCTAAAACATAGCCGTTCCTAACCAGTTTAACAGCTTCAACAGCAACCCTTTTTTTAGCTGACTCTCTCCAAGCCATTTACTCTTCAACTTCCATCCGGCTTAGCTTCTTCAGAACCTGTTCAACGTCAGCTAAAATCTGTTCAACCTTTTTTTCCGCGTCGCCTGCTTCCTGTTCAGATGAAGGCTTCGGTTTTCCCGGTTTCTTCTTTGCTTCAACCGTTTTTTCAGCTGGCTGCTTGAAATCTTCTACTTTTTCTTCTCGCGGTTCCTCTTCCACTTTCAATTGTTCCATTAGGGCGGCTTCCTTCATTGCTTCAGAGGCAACTGTTTCTTTACGTGGTTGGGTAACAAGACCGATTTTTACCCTTAAGTCTTCAATTTTTCTGTTTATTTCCTCGAACTGTTCCGAGAACATTTTTATAAGTTCTTCTCTTACTTTTTCGAGTTCATTCAAAGCGACTATCGATTCACCTCTTTCAATCCCCTCTTTTATTCTTGAAAGGTCAATACTATACTTCTGTGCCAGCTGGTCTCTTTCAGCTTCGGTGATTTTTCCCTCAGCGCTTGCTTCGTAAAGTCTTCTGACAGCGTTGCTCAGAATTTCTCTTTCAATGTCTAAAACCCTGAGAGTGTTCTTTGCTTCGTTAATGACGTCGTTTGTGACTTCTTTCTTAGCTGTTTGAGGCAAAACGGTCCCTGTTGGAACTTGGCTTGGCTCTGAAGGCTTCTCCGCTGGTGGTTTTCCTTTTTCTCGCTCCATGATAAGAATTATGATGACACCTACAGCGACTGTTACTAAAGCACCTATTAACCAAAACCACAGCTCTCTACTCACAAGCTTCCCTCAACAATGGATTGGTAAACACAGTTCAGAGATATAATTTTTCCGTAACCTCCACTCACAACTGGAACCTTACTTGGAGGGGCACAAAAAATATCATGGTACAGAATTTGTCAGTATAAGAGATTGTGACCATGTCTTCCAACGAGAGGAACAAATGCTACACCTCCAAGGTCCTCCTCTGAAACCTGACTGTCAACCTTCGTTAAGCGGAGAAGAGTCTGATAAAATCCAAGCGCCCCAACTGGAATTACCATGACGCCGCCTTGTTTCAGCTGCTCCTTGAGTGGTGGAGGAACGTAAGGCGCTGCGGCAGTCACGTATATCCTGTCAAATGGGGCTTTCTCAGGATAACCTTCAGAACCATCTTTACAGATTACTGTAACTCGTTCGCCATAGCTAGCCCGAACAATGTTATCCTTGGCAGACTCAGCAAGTTTTGAAACAATTTCAATCGTGTAGACGTGACCCCATTTTTCTCTAGGCAAATTGCTTGGTGCCACAATCTCAGCGACAGTTGCAGCGTGCCACCCGCATCCAGCTCCGACCTCTAAAACATTCTGTCCCGCCTTCAACTTCAGGGCTTCATTCATTATCGAAACCATGTCTCGCCTAGCTGACCGTCAAAGTCAACCAAGTGGCGCAGAAACCGTTTGCCCCGAACCTATCGGCAAAGGCGTATCGACAGCTGCGACAGGCTTATCATTCTCCGAGAGGAAAAGATGCCTCGGCACAATCCTCATTGCCCTTATGACAGGCGGAGTCTGAAGCACACCACTTCTTATGAGGTCCTGAATTAGGTTTTCCCACGAACTCTTCAACAACCATCCCCTTTATGATTTTGATTTTCAGACACACAATATGGAAACAATTAGTATAAATATAGTTTCAGGCAGAATAATCGAATGCCTAAAAGATTATTTTGTAAGAGCTTCTTCCAAAGAACCAAAAAAGGGACATTTACATTTTTTAATCGAGTATTTCGTGTCTTTTTTCTTTGCCTATTTTACTGTAACAGATTTTGCGAGGTTTCGTGGTTTGTCAGGATTTAATCCTTTTTCCAACGCTGTGTAATAGGCTAGTAGCTGCAGAGGAGTAATGAACGCGATTGGCGAAAGGATTTCTGGCAAGCTTCCAGGAACTTCGAAGCACTCGTCTGATAGGCTTTTGATTTCTTCGTCTCCTTCTTCGATTACTGAAATTATTGTGGCTCCTCGCGCCTTCATCTCCATTATGTTCCCAATAATCGTCTTTCGTGTTTCATCCTTAGGACATACGAATACAACTGGAAAGCCCGGTTCAACGAGACTTATGGGACCATGTTTACTTTCGCCCGCAGGATAAGCAATCGACGGAACATACGCTATTTCCATAAGCTTTAGCCTAGCTTCTTGCGCTGTAGCTGAGCTTATTCCCCTGCCCAAGAAAAAGAACACAGGTTTGTCTTTGAATTTTTTCGCGATTTCCTTAGCAAACAAATCGTTTTTCTTGATGGTTTTTTCCACGATGTCAGGTATCTTCCGAATGTTATCCTCAAGTTCCTCAATTTGGCGGTGTCCAATCTTTCCTCGAATCTTTGCCACCCTTAAGGCGAGCTGTGCAAGCACAGACATCTGGGACGTGAATGTCTTTGTCGCGGCAACGCCAATTTCTGGACCTGACTGTTGAACTATGTATACCCTTGAGATTCTCGTCAACGACGAGCCAACCACGTTCGTCAACCCCAATATTGTGGCAGCTCGGTTCCGAGCATAATCCACAGCAGCTAAGGTGTCAGTAGTTTCCCCCGATTGGCTCACAGCGAGGATTGTGCTGTTGATGTTAACAGCCATCCCTTCCTGTTCGATGAACTCAGACGCAATCACAGGGTGCGTCGCTAAGAAGGCAAGATCAGAAAACATGTACGAAGCAGCGAGACATGCATGATACGAGGTGCCCGCAGCAACAAGAAAAACTTCTCCAGCTCGGTCCAGAAAAGTAGCCATGAGGTCGAGGTACAGATCTTGCAGCCTAAGAGTGTCTTTTAAGCATCTTGGCTGTTCATTGATTTCCTTAATCATGAAGTGAGGATACCCTTGTTTTTCAGCCATTTCCGCGGTCCAATTAACCCGTTCTGGTTCTCTTTTAACTGGTTTCCAATCGTCTATCGTCCAGACTTCGTACTTATCAGCTTTTAATATGGCTAATTCTCCGTTTTCGAGGATAACTACCCTGTTTGTTAAAGGGAGAAACGCAGGAATATCCGAGGCACAGTAGACTCCTCTTTCACCAACGCCTATGACAAGTGGGCTTTCATTTCTAGCGCAGACAATTTTATCAGGCTCAAGACTTGAGACTACCGCGAAAGCGTAAGAACCACTGATACTTTTCACTGCCCCACGGACGGCTTCTACGAGCGACATTCCCTTTTTCATGTTTTCCTCAATAAGATGCGGGATTACTTCAGTGTCAGTCTTAGACTTGAACTCGTGCCCTAAAGCTTCAAGTTCCTTTTTTATTTCGAGAAAGTTCTCAACTATACCGTTGTGAACCACAGCAATTTTACTTTCACAGTCAGTGTGCGGATGCGCATTTACTTGGTAAGGAGCTCCATGCGTCGCCCATCTTGTGTGCCCAATCCCTATGTTGCCAGGCATGTCGTCAAGGTTAAGAGCTCTGTGAACGTCATCGATTTTTCCCTGATCCTTCTTTATGTACATGACACCATCGCGAAGTGTTGCTTCACCTACTGAATCGTACCCTCTGTACTCAAGTCTCTTAAGAGCAGCATGTATTAACGGAGCAGCTTTTTCCTCCTTTGACGCGCACCCAAAGATTCCGCACAAACCAACATCACTCAGCTTTTACGTTGCCATTTGAACTGTAAACGTAACATCTTTACTCATTATTCACTGAATCATCTCAGAGTATTTATGTGTTAACTGACTAATAATCTATAACATAACTACTAGCCAACTTTATGTCGGCCAATAAAGAATAAATGTACACCATTAACAACAAATTACAGACGACACGTAAGAGATTTAAAGTAACCTGTAAGATAATCAGTGAAAGCGGCCGTAGTCTAGTTTGGTTAGGACGCCGGCCTCCCGTTTACCCGAAAAGAAGAAAGTCGACGACCCGGGTCCAAATCCCGGCGGCCGCACCAATGTGATGTTGGTTTGATTGTTTGTTTAGGGTAAGTTTTTTCAGATAAAAATATAAATCTGATTTGAATTATTATCTGATGAGGTGAATTGTTTGAAAGTTCGGGTTGGCTCCAGAGGAACGATAGTCATTCCCAAGAAGATCAGGGACAAGTGTGGCGTTACGGAGGGAGATGTTTTAGAGATTTCTTTAAGAGAGAGTGCTATCGTTGTTGTGAAGGATGTGAGATGGGAGAAGTTCCGCAGGTGCGCTAAGGGCTTAACTACTGTTGAAGAGGTCGAGAAGGAACTCGATGAGGATGAGAAGGCTTGGGAGAAACGCCTAGAACAGTGATCATTGACACTTATGCTCTGATGGCGGAAGCAACAGGGGAAATAACCCCTAAAGCAGAACGTTGTTTGGGGAATGTGAGAAGCGGACAACTGGAAGGAATAATACACCCAATAATCACCTACGAATTCCTACTGCAGTATTATAAAGGAAGAATACCCATCTTCGAGACACCGGAAGAAACTCTGGACTTCCTAGAAACATACTTCTCGGTAGCAGAGATATCGAACAGCGTAGCCTTAATGGCCGCGGATATTAGATTCAAGAGCAATGTGTCACTCAACAAACTCCAGAGGAAATTATCGATCTGCGATTCGCTTACCATAGCCATCGCAAAGAAGACAAAATCTCAAGTGTTGACGGGAGACAAAGACCTTTGGACTGTAGCTGAAAAAGAAAACGTAGAAATAATATGGTAGCAAATAGAAAAAGATAGGACTCAAGCCTTCCAAGCTTACATTCCCAGGTCCAAATCCTAGCGGGGTCATTGGATTGCATAAATTATGTGTAGATAAAACGTAAATTTACGATGATTGTTTCATCTCTTTCTTAGGGTATTTTCCTGGCTTTAATTAAGTCTAAATGCAATAAACATTGATTAAGTCGCAGAATTGCCCAATTTTAATGTAATCATGTTTAGGTGCTGGTCATTTATCGAAAAATATTATGTACAAAAATGTACTCATAAGATTTAAATATGACATGTACGCGCTATACAAGATTCATAAAATAAAACAGAGGCAAACAAGGATGCAACAAAGAAAAATTATGTTAGACGAAGAGGAATTGCCTAAACAATGGTACAGTATTTTACCTGACCTGCCTAAACCTTTGCCCCCAACGATAGAGCCAGACAAAAGGCAACCAGGACCTGGAATTGTCCCATTGATATTTCCTAAGGAGATCCTTGGTCAAGAAATGAGCAAAGACAGGTTTATCAACATTCCCGACGAGGTAAGAGAAATCTACAAGCTTTGGAGACCCACTCCGGTTTTCAGAGCTGTTGCACTTGAGAAGGCATTGAAGACGCCAGCTAAAATCTACTATAAATACGAAGGTGTTAGTCCTCCAGGAAGCCACAAGCCGAACACTGCTGTACCTCAAGCTTACTACAACATGAAGGAAGGGACAGAACGCATGGCTACAGAAACAGGTGCTGGTCAATGGGGGTCTGCGCTGGCTTTCGGTTGTATGTTATTTGGGGTGAAATGCACAGTCTACATGGTCAAAGTCAGCTACAATCAAAAACCCGCTCGAAGAATAATGATGGAATCTTACGGTGCAGACGTTTACGCGAGCCCAAGCGAACATACAGAAAGCGGCAGGAAAATCCTGAAAGACGACCCTAATAATCCTGGTAGTCTAGGAATCGCCATAAGCGAAGCTGTTGAGGACGCTCTTAAGAATGAAAATGTCAAGTACGGCATAGGCAGCGTCTTTAACCACGTCTTACTGCACCAGACAGTGATTGGTTTGGAAGCCAAGAAGCAGTTAGAAGCTGTAGACGACTATCCAGACATAATGTTTGGGTGCATAGGCGGCGGAAGCAGCTTTTCAGGACTTTTCTGGCCCTTCTACTACGACAAAGTTTCAGGAAAAGCCCCGAAAGACGTAAAGTTCATAGCCACCGAAGCAACAGCATGCCCCAAAGTTACCAAGGGAGAATACACGTTTGATCACGGAGACACTGCAAGGCTGACTCCTTTAGTTCCAATGCACACTATTGGCCACGATTTCATACCTGCCCCAATTCACGCAGGAGGTCTACGTTACCACGGAATCGCTCCGACCATAAGTCGATTAGTCTCAGAAAAGAAGATGGAAACACGGGCTTACAACCAAGTTGAAGTATTTGATGCAGCTAAAATCTTCATGAACACTGAAGGCATAATCCCAGCTCCAGAACCTGCTCATGCTATCAAGGGAGTCATCGATGAAGCCTTACGATGCAAGAAGACTGGAGAGAAAAAGACCATCATGTTCTTACTGTGTGGGCATGGATATTTCGACATGCAAGCCTACGAAGACTACTTTAGTGGAAAATTGCTTCCTTACGAGTATCCTGCAGAGAAAGTCGCAGAGGCAATGCAAAGACTTAAGAAACTGTACCCATGGCTAGATGAACTTAAAAAAATGATATAGCAAAGGTTTCCAACAACAAATCAAGTGTCATACACCACAAATAATGTTTTAAACCCTTTCTTTTTTTATATTCTCCCTAATATTTTTTCTAAAATTAATTAAATTGCCCATTAAAGTCATATAATAATATAAAAAATGGTTTGTTGAGACCGATAGAATTTCTGCGATGCCGCGAGGCAAGTGATTTTTCTTAGGTTTCTTTCAATGCGTCTTGGTATTTTTCAAATAGAAGCTCCAATGATCTCCTTAAGGCCTCAGCTCTGCTTGAAAAGATTCTTTTCACGTCGATTAGTTGTTCGAGCTTTTTCAGGTAGTCTTTTGATAGTGCAAGCTTAACAACGATTTCTTCGTAATCTTTTGCTTCTGTTACTTGTTCAGCCAAGACAAATTCCTCAGCGAAAATTTAGCCTTTTTAGTATATAAAAGTTATTGTTTTATTCACTTTCAATTGTACCTCATGGTTACTAAAAATTCTTTCTATGAGGGTATTTTCTCATCATAAATATAGTACTCCAATGTTTTAATATAGTTTACTAATAGATTTCATCTTGATAACATCTGGATATACTCTTGGAAATCTTTATATCCACGATTGTATAAATAAAAATCGAACTTACGGAATAGAAATAGAAAATTGATATAAAAGGAGAACAAAAAAATGGAGCGAAGTATTGAAGAGATAGCTAGAGAAGCTATCCCACAGATAGCCGTATTAGGAATTGGTGGAGCTGGGTGCAACATCGTAACATGGATGAAAAACAAAGAAGTCTCAGGCGCAAGAGTCTACGGAATGAACAGCGACGCTCAACACTTAAGCATAACAAAGGCTGACCAAAGAGTACTCCTAGGATACAAAGTAACTGGCGGTCTTGGATGCGGAGGCTTTCCAGAACAAGGCGCTAAAGCTGCTGAAGAAAGCTTAGAAGAAGTCGAAAAAATTCTATCCGGCGCTGGACTTGTCTTCATAACGGCGGGTCTTGGTGGTGGAACTGGAACAGGTGCATCACCAGTAGTGGCAAAATTGGCAAAGGAAATGGGTGCTTTGACATTAGCAGTAATCACCACACCGTTCTCAGTAGAAAGAGCGAGACTCCTAAAAGCAAAAGAAGGCTTGAAGAGACTAGTTGAGGTATGCGATGCAGTGATCGTGATTGACAACAACAGGCTCAGAAAAGTCGCTGGAAACTTGCCACTTTCAGAAGCTTTCGTAGTTGCCAACGAACTAATTGCAACGTTCATAAAGAATACTGCTGAAACCATAGCTACACCAAGCCTCGTAAACCTTGACTCCGCTGACCTTAAAGCGATCATGATGGGAAGCGGAGTATGCGCTATGGGTGTTGGTGAAGGTCAAGGAGACACCATGGTTGAAGATGCCGTGGATAGAGCTTTGGACGCACAACTCCTCGACATAGGCGACATCAAGAAATCTGAGGGCGCACTAGTTCATCTACAGGGCGGAGATGACATGACTCTTGAGGATGTTAACAGGGCTGGAGAGATCGTAATCAGCAGAATATCTCCAACTGCAAAAGTTTCATGGGGCGCAAGAGTAGACAGTACAATGCAAGGAACCATGCGTGCAACAATCGTCTTAGCAGGTGTCGAAAGCCCGTTCCTCGTAGGAACCCTTTCACCCTTCGGTGTGTTAGAAGGGCCTACAGGAGAAGGACAGCAAGTCGAAGTCAAGAAAGAGGCACCACCTAAGAAAGGATTCTGGGGAAAGCTCTTCAGCGAGTAAATAAACATCAAACATCAAGGAGACAAACAAAATCAACGAACCAATCACTTATGCGATACTATTATTCGCCGCCATTGCTGTATTGATAATCCTTTATATCGCTATAAAGGCCTTTAAAGCTCCCACCTTGTTTTTTGCTTCAGACGAATCAGTCGAGCAGCTTGCAACCAAGCTAAGCTGTCCAAAATGTCGTTCGAGAAGACTAAGACCCACAGGGCGATACACAGTCGAATGTGCAAACTGCGGCTTTACGTTTAGCGTAGGAATAGTTGCTAAAAAACCGTAGTCAGTAGCTAGTAAATCCTTAACGCAGTGCCGAGAATAACCTACTGCCTTCCAGAGGACGGCTAGAAGTCTTGGATTTCGGCTGATTCGCATTTCCCCTTTTTTAAAATAAAAGAAAGGGCAGCAGTAAGTATAGTTTATTTTTTGGTTTTCTTAACCGATTCATGATACGGACACCCCGCTCATAATCATTTTAAGCCATCAGCAATCGTTTTCGGATTAGATTCACATCGTCCCTTTGTTACTCATGGAAGGACAGCACTTGCTTAGGAAAAACAAGGTAGGTTTTGTTTCCCCGTTTTACTGGTAGGAACCCCAGAAAGGTGTCGTCTTTCTCATTATCTCGATCAGTTCGTTTAGACACTCCAACTCAGCTGGGTCTAACCTATCCTGGAATTTCGCAAGTAATCTCTTAACGTGTTCCTCTGGGACCTCTACGTACAGCGTGTCTTCCTCGTTAAAGTGGCGTCCTACCACGGGTTTATCTATAGAGATGGCGACTTGTTTCCCAGCTTCAGCTGAAGAGATTGCTTCGCCTTTTTCTTGGATTTGAAGTACCTCTCCTACTTCTTTTCCGTCAACTGTGACCAGTTTAACCTTGGGTTGAATTTTTCCAGCGAGAACGTCAACTCCGACTATGGCTGGTTTTGCTTTTCTGAAAACATAGCCTGAAAGAACCTTGACTTTAGCTGGTCTTGTAAGCCTGTCGAATTCATTTTTTTCGCGGGCTTCTTTTTCTTCTTGCATCCACTTCAGATATTCGTCGATTAGATGGTAAATGATTTTTTCCCTGAAAACTGGAATCCTTCGGTCTTCCGCTTCTTCAGCAGCATCAGGTAGAATTTTAACGTTGAAGCCTAAAATCGCTGCGTATAAAGGTTCTTTTTCTTTGACCACAGTAGCCTCAGCGACGTCTCTTTTCGAAATGTCGCCCACATCTGCCAGCCGCAGTGGAATGCTTTCTCTTTGTAGGCTTTCAGCTATCGCCTCTAAGGAGCCTAAAGTGTCTGTCTTCAAAATCACACCGTCAATGTCCATTGACACTCGAATCTTTTGCACTTCCTCAGAAACCTCGTTAATGTATGCAGCCAACTCGTTTCGAGAAGGAACCGCGTAGAGAGGCGCCCCGGCTAAGGCATCATCAAGATTAGGCGCAGCAATTTTTACGCCTGCAGCTGCAGAAACTTCATTTACAACAGAAAACTTGTCTCTTGGGTCCCTGATCTCGTCAAGTGGTTTTGGTAACAAAAGGGCGCGAACTGTTGTTTCAATAGGTCCATTTTTTCCGCCTAAGATGATCGTGTCGTTTTTTCGGAGAACACCGTCATAGATGATGACGTTGACCGTTACGCCTAGCCCGATCTCTTCTTTAACCTCAAGGATTGTGCCTTTTGCAGGACCATCCGTTGTTTGAAGTCTGCTTTTCAGAAATTGCTGTGTAAGCCCTATTAGTACAGCTATTAGCTCTGTCATGCCTTCGCCTGTCTTGGCGCTTGTTGGAACAATGGCGATTGTACGTGTGAAATCCGTGATTCTGTCGAACCTGTCTGTTCTAAACCCCATTTCGGAAAATTTCCCGATAATGTTATACAAATGTTCGTCCACGGACTGCTGAACATACTTGTCTTGCTTTTTATAGGATTCCATGAAAGAAGAAGTAGACTGAGGAATCCATCCTGCGATTCGGTCAACCTTGTTCGCTGCCACCACAAAGGGCGTCAGCCTTGACTTCAGAATTTCAATCGACTCAAAGGTCTGAGCTTCGAATCCCTTCAGAATGTCAATTACTAAAATCGCTATGTCTGCCGCTCCACCTCCCCGTCTCCTTAGGTTAGTGAAAGCCTCGTGCCCAGGGGTGTCAATAACAAGAAGACCTGGGATTCGCACATCTCCACCGAATTTTTGAAGAAGCGGACCTGCCAGTTCCCTTAAAGTCTCAACTGGAAAGAAGCTAGCACCAACGTGCTGCGTCATTCCACCAGGTTCCCTTGCCTGCACATTGCTTTTACGAATTTGATCAAGCAGAAGGGTTTTTCCCGTGTCCACATGTCCGAGAACGCAGACAATCGGTTGTCTCAAAGGCATAAGGCTTCTTCCTCTTATTCGTATGTTATTAATCAAAGCTTGTTTCATTCTGGAGAATTTGTTTCCAGTCCATGTTTTCTTTGACTAGCTTCAGCGCTCTTTTTATCCTTTCTTTATCAGTAGGCTTGATTCTTCCAACGATTCTTTGAACCATCTGCAAAGTAGTGTATGTGTCAAAGGACACTAGGATCATCGGAACCTTAAGGTCATCTGCCCGAGGAAATATCTTCACGCTGGGATACAGGTTTCCCGTAAGGATCAAGGCGGAAATTCCTGCCTCCAAAGCAGCAAAAATGATGTCTGTTCTGTCTCCTCCCGTTATGACAAGCTCGTTCTTGGCTTTTCGGAAGTACCTAGTTGCGCTTTCAGGGGTCATTGCGCCTATAAGAACCGTTTGAACTGTTCTGTCCATACCGTCCTTGCCCGCGAGAATTTTTCCACCGATTGCCTCATGGACTTCTTTAACTGTTAAGGCGCTTATCGTTTTGTCCTCTGGAATTATGCCTACAACGTTAATTCCGTTCTTTTCAAGTGCTGGTTTAACAACGTTTTTAGCTTTAAGCATTTTAGCGGGAGAAACCTGGTTCAATATAACACCATAAAAATTCGCTTTCCATTTCGTGCAGTAATCCCGAGCTTGGAGAACATTGTCTATAACAAGATCGTCCTCAAACCTTTCAACAAGAAGGATTTTGGCGTCGAAATCTGTAGCCAACTTTGGCACAGGGCAACCGACAAAAGACCCGACTGACAGGGCTGGGGGACCTTCGATTAGGATTATCTCTTTCCCTTCTGAAGCTGTCTCATAGGACGTTTTAATCTTGTTGAAAACTTCAGAGACACCAACCTTTGTCAGCTGCTCTAGAAGCATGTCTCTGCGGACTACAAAAGGACACACGACACCTGACTCAATCTTTAGATTCAGAATTTTCATCATCGTTTCAGTGTCTTCGTCTATTGGCTGTCCCTTTTCGTCTGTTGAATTCTCCACGCCTATTGGCTTAAAGTATCCCACGTTTTTGCCTAAATCTTTGGATATTAGGGCGAGGGCTACGGTTACGACGCTTTTGCCTGAAAGTTCTTTGGTTGAAGCTACGTAGATTGCTTTTTTGCTCATTTCATTCTCCTTCTACTGCTACTTACTTCGAGATAGCCATTTTTATATCTACTGCGACACATCCTTTTTTCTCTCCATAAACGAACAACGGATTAATCTCCATCTCAACAATTTCTTCAAATTGGCTCATAATTTGCGAAATCTTCAGGATAACATCAACCACTGAATCTATGTCTGAGGGTGGTTCACCTCTTACGCCTCTGAGAAGCGTGTAAGCCTTTGTTTCTTCAATCATTTCCTCAGCTTCTGACCTTGTGAGAGGGCATAGACGGTACGAAACGTCCCTAAGAAAGTTGACGTAAATTCCTCCTAAACCAAACATCATGAGAGGACCAAACTGTGAGTCTCGAACAGCGCCTACGATTACTTCTTTGCCTTGCGGAACCATTTCTTGAACGATGATCCCCAATATTCTGGCTTGAGGCATTAAACTGTGCATCTTGTTCATGATAACGTCATAGTTCCACTCGACCTCAGCTCGCGAAGTAATGTTGAGCACAACTCCGCCTACGTCTGTTTTGTGAAGAATTTCAGGCGAAACAACCTTCATCGCAACGGGGTAACCTAGCGAATCTGCTATTTGCCCTGCTTCACTAGACGACCGAGCGATCATTGCCTTTGGCACTGTTATCCCGTATGAATTCGCGATCCTGAAAGATTCCTCAACCGTGGGGGTCAACCGGTCATCTTTGCGTATTTCAGCAATTACTGTTTCAACAGTTTTTTTGTCGACATGTACTGGAAACGTTGGTTCTTCGCTTGGCTTTTTAAGGATTGAGGCATACTCGCACATCTTTTTAAGGACAAATGCAGCTGACTCTGGGAAAGGATAATTCGGTATATTGTTCTTCAGCAACGTTCTTATGGCAGCTGAATCGTCGTCAAGTCCCATAAAAGCAGTCACGATTGGTTTATCTGACGACTTTCTGATTTCAGCAATGACTTCAGCAACCTTATCTGAGGGGGTCATGGCTTGAGGGGTCAAAATCACTATAACCCCATTCACATTTTGGCTTTTAAGCCCAGTTTTCAAAGCCAGTTCATATCGGCTCTCGTCTGCGTCTCCTAAGACATCTAAAGGATTATTAAGGCTCGCGTGTGCTGGCAGCGAATTTCGGAGTTCCTCTCTAAGTTCAGGTTCGAGGAGCGGTAGATTTAGACCTACCTTTTCGCAAGCGTCAGCGGCAAGGATTCCAGGACCTCCTCCGTTGGTGATAATTAACATGTTTTTATCTTTAGGCAAAGGCTGATCTTCGAATGCCAAGACAAGGTCGAAAAGCTCTTCTAGTGTGTCAACCCTAAGGACACCTGCCTTCCTAAAAGCAGCGGAAAAGGCTACGTCTGAACCTGCAAGCGAACCTGTGTGAGATGAAACGGCTCTTACGCCTACGTCTGTTGTTCCCGACTTAAGCACGATGACTGGCTTTTTCTTGGAAATTTCCTTGGCTACTTCTATAAAGCGTCGTCCATCCTTTACGCCTTCAATGTATAATCCGACAGCTCTTGTTTGTTCGTCTTCAGCCAGAGCTTCAAGGAAGTCCGCTGCGTTTAGGTCAGCCTCATTCCCTAGACTGATGAAATTTGTGAAGCCAACGTCGTTTTGAAGTGCCCAGTTCAGAATGGTGCTTCCAAGAGCTCCACTTTGAGAAATGAAAGCAATGTTTCCAACAGCAGGCTGAGCTGCGGCGAACGAAGCGTTCACGCGGCTTTGGGTGTTGATGAGTCCGAGGCAGTTTGGTCCCTGCATCCGCATGTTGTGTTTCTGGCATATTGCTAGGAGTTCTTTCTCAAGCGGTGCGCCTTCCCTGCCTGTTTCGCTGAATCCTGCTGAGATAATGACTATTCCTTTTACTCCTTTTCTTCCGCATTCTTCAGCAATCATTGGTACGATTTTGGCGGGAACCACAATAACTGCAAGGTCAACATGTTCAGGCACATCTGCAATGTTGCTGTAGCATTTGAGACCCAATATTTCGTCGGCTTTCGGATTGATGGGGTAAAGTTGCCCTTTGAACCCGTATTCCACTAGGTTTCTGATTATTCTGTGCCCTACTTTTTCTGGGTCTCTGCTTGCGCCGATGACTGCGATGGATTGTGGTTTAAAGAAGGCTTCTAGCTGCATTCTACAGCCTCGAAATATTTAGGTTGCTACGGCTTTGCGTTACGAAAGCATTGTCGAATATTTATGTGTAGCTTATTTCAATATAAATGATAAAGCGACGTTGATAAAGGTGCTTTAACGTGAATGCCACACAAAACCTTCGTTCAAGGTCTTATGATGAAAAAAAGAAAAGCCTAGATGAAGCCCTCGGAACAATAAAGACAGGCGACCACATCTTCATAGGGTCAGCATGTGGCGAACCCCAATACCTCGTCAATGGACTAGTCGAAAAAGCCAGCCACCTTGCAGACAACGAGATTCTTCACGTTCACACGTTAGGCGTTGCGCCCTATGCTAAGCCTATTTATTCCGAAAGGTTTCGTTTAAACGCCTTTTTCGTGGGAATAAACACGCGGACAGCTGTCGCTGAGGGAAGAGCGGACTACACTCCGATGTTTCTTTCTGAACTGCCAAGGCTCATAGCGAAGCGCATGGTTCCCATCGACGTTGCACTTATACAGATTACGCCTCCTGACGAGCATGGTTTCTGCAGCTTAGGGGTTTCAGTTGAAATCACAAAGACAGCAGCTGAGAAGGCTAAGCTCGTGATTGCTCAAGTGAACCGACGGATGCCCCGTGTGCTTGGCGACAGTTTCGTCCACGTAAACGATATAGACATGATTGTGGAGCACGACGAACCAATTCTGGAAATTCCACGTTCCGAACAAGACATAATATCGGGCAGAATCGCAAAACATGCGGCAGATTTAGTCGAGGACGAATCAACCCTTCAAATCGGAATAGGAAGCGTTCCAGACTCTGTTTTAGACGCGTTAAGAGACAAAAAAGACCTTGGATTACACACCGAGCTGCTGACTGAAGGGGTCGTCGACTTAGTTGAAGACGGAGTTGTCACCTGCGCGAAAAAAACGGTTAACCGCGGAAAGATAATTGCTTCGTTTGCGATGGGAACCCGCCGTCTTTATGATTTCATCGACAACAATCCTATGGTGGAGTTTTACGAGTCAGACTACGTGAACAACCCAATCGTCATCAGCCAACATGAAAAGATGATTGCCATAAACCAAGCCTTAGAAATAGACCTAACAGGTCAGGTTTGTTCAGATTCTTTAGGTTACCGTTTCTACAGCGGCTTAGGAGGGCAAGCAGACTTCATGAGAGGAGCCAGTCTGTCGAAGGGCGGAAAGGCCATAACCGTGCTTCCGTCAACCGCTAAGAAAGGAAAAGTCTCATGCATCAAACCTCTTCTATCCAAGGGCGCAGGAGTCGTGTTGACAAGAGGCGACGTGGACTACGTCGTCACAGAATACGGCGTTGCCACCTTAAAAGGAAAAGCCATAAAGGAAAGAGCACTTTCTCTGATCAATGTCACACATCCCAACTTCCGAAACGAGCTCCTAGACTGGGCTAAAAAACATCATTATATTCCTCCCGAGGTTTTGCCATTCCCAGAAATAGAATACCCAGAGGAACTGATCAAATCTGTAACGTTAAAGAATGGATCGAAGGTTGTGTTACGGCCAATTAAGCCTTCAGACGCCACGCTGAAACAACAACTTTTCTATTCACTGTCAAAGGACGCTGTGACGAAACGTTACCTCGGCTCATTGAAAGCCATGCCCCTGAAACGCGTGTGGCCTTATGTCATCGTGGATTACAGGGACGAAATGGTGCTTGTTGGGACAACCATCGAGGAGGGGAGAGAAGGTGTAATCGCAATTGGCAGCTACTCACGTGTCCCAAACACTGACATAGCTGAAGTGGCACTTCTAGTCAGGGACGACTGGCAAAACCAAGGCTTAGGCACTACGCTTTTCCGTTACTTGGCTGAGATAGCTCAAAAGCACGGGATAACAGGGTTCACAGCGTGGGTCCTAGCAGACAACAACAGGATGATTCACATCTTAAAGAAGTCAGGTTACCCGATGAAGTACGGCATCGAAGGAGACCTTTACCACGTAAACTTAGAATTGAAAAAATCCACGTAAAAAGAGATTCTATGGGTCTTTAGATGGGAAATTTAAGATTTTTTCGATGGTTTCTTGAAATCTGACGTTATCTTTTCTTTGATTGCGGCGAAGTGGTCTGGAACCTTTTCGGGAGGAAGCCCTCTTTTTACGTGGGCTGAGAAAAGTCGAGTGTACTCTTCTGGGTTTGAGGAAAGTTGTTCGGCATATTTTGCGATGTGAGCGCCAGCGATTCTTTTCTCATCCGGCATTATCTCTTCATTGAAGGGAACCTTAACTCCCGCGTCTAGAAAGCCTTTAAGAACGCCAAAGATGTCTGCCCCTTTAGAAGGAATTTGCAGACCAACGTCTAAAACAGCTTCTTTCATGTTGTTGGCTACAGATTTGTACCCGCATAGAAGACCTATAAGATACGAAGATGGAAGATTGCTGAGGCTTCCAAGATACCCATATTTCTTCCTTAATTCGATTGAATGGGCTGAGGTAACAACTTTGTCGCCTTTAACATCAGGTTTCACCAACTGAACTGTGACGTATTTGCCAGTTTTTCTGACAACAATTCTTGGAAGACCTGAAGACACAAGCTTCTTTCTGAGGCTGTAGTTTGTTTTTCCTTCTCTCCGCCTACGATACGGAACATTGTACGTTGACCCTTTACCCATCACCTTTTCCTCCTAAGACCGTGAGCATCAAGGTAACGGTCAAGGTCTGCAACAGAACGGAAGGACCCACTTTTCGCCATAACATAAAGCTGCCGATAAATGGTCTCATTAATTGCGTGCTTGTCTCTAAGCTCCCGAAGCCTCTTTCTCTGAGCCCTCACTCTTTTCATCCAAGCCTCTTTAGTAGGAGTTCTGGCACCGGCTGTTCCACCTCGGCTTCCCTGCCCCCTCCTTTTCCCCGCTATTTTCTTAGCATGCGATAACCGAGCACGCGCCCTGCTTGTTCCTTTTTCAGGCGTCTTTTTAATAGCTCTGTCTCGGATAAGCCTCCTTATTTCCTCTCTTGAAATGGCTGACTCCACATCATCGGCTCTTTCAGGGTCAATCCACACCCTGTTCTCACCTATTTTCAGGATTTCAGCAGCCATTCGACGTTGACTTTTTAGACTCATAACAAAGCTCTCTCCAACGTGGTGTTCCTTACTCCTTAGATTCCTTTTTCTCAGCAGCAGGTTCCTTTAGTTCTCTGAACTCTCTCGGGTTTAGAACGCGAATCCCCATTTCCTTTGCCTTATTAAGGATTTCAATTCTTTTTCGGGCGCCTACTGTGTGGGCGATTTTTACCACTTCTGAATCTGGCTTGACTTTACCTAAGTCATCTACATTGTTAACCCTGACCTCCACAAGTCCTGAAGGATGTAGACCCCTCGAGTTCTTTGGACCGCGGTAACCAGCTCCAGGTGAGGAAGGCCACCCTTTAACTTTTTTACGCATCTTGTTGTCTATGCCGCATGGCTTTCTCCAGTTTTCCTTGACACGTTTGTACCGCCAGCTCTCTTGACGGCGAAACTTCGGCTTCTTGCTTTTCTCTTTCTGTCTCTTTTCAACGAGGGCTGCTGTTTTTTGTTTTTGTTCGGTCAATCAACCATCCCTTCCAGTTTTTCGTAGATGTAAATTCCGTCAAGATATTTTCGTACGTCTCTTTTCCTTACAACAGTGGCTTGCTCGATGTTGGCTGCAGTTTGGCTTACGTCTTCGATACTGGTGCCCTTAACCATAATATCGTCCCCTTTCACTGAAACAGACGATTCACCTACAATGTTGGCTTTACGCGGGTTTCTTTCTCCAATAAAGTTTTCAATGAGGACATAGTTTCCCTGCGCCTTTACGGACATTGGGAAGTGAGAGAAGACAATCTTAAGTTTATACGTGAACCCTTTTGTGACTCCTTTTATCATGTTGTTAAGATGGGAATGCACCGTGCCGACAAGGGCGGATTCTTTTCTTCTAGCTCTAAGAGCTGAAACAGCAATTTCGTCTCCCTCAATCCTGATAGCGACTGGAGTTTGAGAAAAATCTTTAACAAGGTGCCCCTTTTCACCTGTGACCTCAATTACCTTTTCGTGCATGATGACTGTAACTTCTTTGGGAATCTGGATGGTTCGGGTTTCTAAACGAGACATAGTGAGTCCTCATGTCAATAAACGTAGGCTAAGAGAAGCCCTCCGAGGTTTTTTTGTTCAGCTTCTTTGTGCGACATGACCCCTTCATGAGTCGACACTGCGAGTAGGCCTATTTCTCTCGACGGAAGGAAGGTTTTCTCCCATTTCTCAATGTCTTTGGTCTTAATCGCGTATCTAGGTCTGATGGCGCCGCATTTGTTGACTCTGCCTAAGAGTTGCACTTTGAATTTCCCGGAACGCCCATCATCAATGAATTCGAACTCTCCAATGTAGCCGTTCATCTGGATGACCCTGAGCACGTTACCTAGGAGTTTCGAAGCAGGAGTTATGATGCACTCTTTCTTTCTTCTAAGCTCGTTGTTCATTATCGTTATTAACCCGTTTGCAATGGTGTCCATTCGTGTTTCCCTTCTTTACTGATACTTTTTGAAACCTAGTTTATCAGCGACTTCCCTGAAACAGTGTCTGCAAAGGTTAAGACCATATTTTCGTATGATCGGCCCGTATGATCCGCATCTTCTGCATGGTCTGCTTCCTTTACCGAATTTTCGTTCTTTCTTTGGGGTTTGTGCGCTCATTCTGGTCGCTCCAGGGTAATTTCCACGCCTAATTGGTCTTTTAAGAATGATACGGCTTCATCGGTGGCTAATAAATGCTGCGAACCCACTTTTGAGTTTGCCCGGTGCCTGTGCTTCACTCGGTATCCAGGCCGCTCTAAGGTTACTGAAATGTCCATTCCGATGATGCCTAAGTCTGGAGAATACTTGGTTCCAGGTATGTCTATGTGTTCTTTTATGCCGAAGGAGAAGTTACCTTGTTTGTCAAACGACTGTCTAGGAATTCTGTTGTCAACTGCGCGTAGACTTTTAGTCAGAAACTCATGCGCCCTTTTACCACGCAATGTAACAACGCACGCCATAGGCTCATTCTTTCTTATGCCAAACTCTCTCAAGGTTTTTTTTGCTTTCTTGGTGCATGGTTTTTGTCCAGTCAATTCCTCTATTATCTTCATGGCTTTCTCAAGAGGCTCACCAGACTTGCCAATCGACGCGTTCACGACTACTTTGGCAATCTTTGGCTTCAACATCGGGTTCTCGTTTGACTTTTCTCGTGGTTCTGGTGACTCCAAATTAAAGAGCCTCCTTGCTGGGTAAGGATATTTTTGGTTTCTTGTCTCCCACAACGAAAGCGTAGTTGAGCACCGTCTGGAAGGCTTCACCCGTTTCATCCTGTAT
>Ga0172365_10000583_pt1 | contig 24845 bp, 16 predicted proteins | sample LakKivSesite48cm_FD_114535 | JGI IMG/M metagenome (GOLD analysis project Ga0172365, IMG submission 114535) | Sediment microbial communities from Lake Kivu, Rwanda - Sediment site 48cm | ecosystem: Environmental > Aquatic > Freshwater > Lake > Sediment | place: Rwanda: Western Province, Lake... | reverse complement strand
TCAGGTTTACAAACAGGTATGATCGATAAACTTACCATAGACCGGATTTTTGAAGCAACAGATATCGTTGAGGTGATCTCTGATTTTGTATCCCTGAAAAAATCGGGGCAGAACTATAAAGGTTTAAGTCCATGGACTAATGAGAAAACACCTTCCTTCTTCGTTTCTCCCTCCAAAGGCATTTTTAAGGATTTCAGTTCCGGCAAAGGAGGGAACGTAATAAGTTTTCTCATGGAGCATGAAAAATTATCCTATCCTGAAGCACTAAAATACCTGGCTAAAAAATATAATATAGAGATAACAGAAAAAGAACCGACCCCTGAGGAGATCAGGCAGAAGGACATACGCGAAAGCCTGCTGGTCATAAATGCTTTTGCACAGAAATATTTTACAGATATCCTGCATAATCATGCAGAAGGGAAATCTGTGGGATTAAGTTATTTCAGGGAAAGAGGTTTCCAGGATCATATAATGAAAAAGTTCCAGCTCGGCTACAGCCTGAACCAGAAAGATGCTTTTACCAGGGAAGCAATAAAAAACAAATATCAGGAGGAGTATCTGATCACTACAGGACTGACTATTCAGAAAGATGACCAGCGGTTTGACAGGTTCCACGGGAGGATCATTTTTCCGATACACGGTCTTTCAGGTAATGTGCTTGGATTTGGTGGCCGGATATTAAAGACAGAGGAAAAACTCGCCAAGTACATAAACTCTCCTGAATCAGAAATTTATAATAAAAGCAGGATACTTTATGGACTGTATTTCGCACGGCAGACAGTAGTCAAACAGGACAAATGCTACCTGGTTGAGGGTTATACCGATGTCCTTGCCCTGCATCAGGCAGGGATAGAAAATGTCGTAGCCTCTTCGGGAACTTCCCTGACTGTTGAACAGATAAAGCTTATCAAGAGATTTACATCCAACATCACTATTATTTATGATGGGGACGAGGCCGGTATATCAGCTTCTCTCAGAGGGATAGACCTGGTGCTCGAAGAAGGGCTGAATGTAAGGGTTGTTCTGTTACCAGATGGAGAAGATCCGGATTCCTGGTCAAAAAAACAAAATGCAACAGACTTTATTGATTACATAAACAGTAATGAAAAGGATTTTATTTCCTTCAAGGTTCAGCTGCTTCTTAAAGAGACAAAAAATGATCCGATCAAACGTGCCAACCTGATAAATGATATCGTAAGATCAATTTCAGTAATACCCGATACTATTATAAGATCTGTCTATATCAAAGAATGCAGCAAAATACTTGATACTGAAGAGAAAGTATTGTATTCACAGGTATATCACATAAGGAGAAAGAGGGCGGAGGAGAGATACGGAAAAATAACCAGGCAGGAAGAGGTCAGTTTTCAGTCGACAGCCATCCCTTCTTTTGTAAAGGAAATCTATTGTGAATCACAGGAAAAGATACTGATCAGGTTTTTACTTCAGTACGGAAATGAAAACCTGTTTGAGATAACAGAGAAACAACCCGGGAACATTGAATATATTACTGTTGCAGAATATATTATAAATGAGATTCTCGATGATGAGCTTAAGTTTACCAACCTGGTGTACCGCAGGATATTTGAAGAAGTACTGTCTTTCATTAACCGGGGTGAGGTGATAGAACTGAAATACTTTACCAATTATCCTGATGAAAATGTCAGCAGCGTTGTAGCAGACCTGCTGAGCACTCCTTATACACTGAGCAAGGTTCACAGACGAAAAGGAGCGCTGGTGGAAACCGAAGATATGATACTGAAAAAGACTATCCCTAAAGCAATTATCGAATATAAAAGGAAGATCCTTGAAATAGCGCAGAAGGAAAAACAGAATGAAATAAAGATCGCCCAGGAAAATAAGGCAACGGTTGAAGAAATAAATCATTACTTGCAGCAGTACATGGCCATCTCTTCCTTAATAAACACCATATCTAAAGAAAGAGGCTGGGTCGTTCTGAAATGAGCAGATGCATATCCTGATTTTTTTTTGTCAACTTGGTTTTAAAATCTTATATTTAGAAAGACAATCGACGCTGAAATTTTCATTTTTATTACATGAAATGCAGATAGATCTGTCAAAATACCTCACAGAAAGATACCTGGAGGCACAGAGCAGGCTGGATTTCGATGGGCCTGTTGTTACCATTGCCAGGGAATTCGGTTGCCCGGCAAAGAAAATTGCTGCAGGATTAGTACAGCAGCTGAATGAACTCAAAAGCCCCAAAGCAAAAAAAATTGAATGGCGATGGGTCAGCAAAGAGATACTTGCGGAATCGGCAAAAGAACTGGAAGTAGATCCCGATGAGATAAAGTATATTTTCGACTATCAGAAGAAAACCATTTTTGATGAGATCCTTACCTCTCACTCTAAGAAATATTATAAAAGCGACAGGGCCATCAGAAAAACCATCGCCAAAGTGATCAGGAATATTGCCAATGAAGGCAACGTAGTAATCGTTGGCAGGGGAGGAGTGGCGATAACCAGGGACATTGAGAAGTCATTTCATATACTGCTTGAAGCACCGCTTGAATGGCGTGCAATAAGGGTCAGTGAAAAATTCTGCATGTCAATCGAGGAAGCAAAAAAATATGCCTGCGACATTGACAGGAAGCGGCAGGAATTCAGGGATTTTTTTCACGGTAAAGGGAGTGATTATTCCTCCTATGATATACGATTCAATTGTATGACTTTCACCGTGGATGAGATGACCCAGGCAATTATCAGGATGCTCCAGTTAAGAAATCTTGTCTGAAGTAATAATCCGATTTACTTTATCCAATATTTTCCTTCCAAAGATTGAAATCACCCTATAAAATAAACAATACTTTTTCCGGGATTAAACCGGAATGTAAACTGTTGATTTTTCTTTGCGGGGTGACAATTATATTCCTTTCCGAATGCCAGGTCATTAATACAGAAAACAATGAAGGGGAGAAAAGCAATGACCTTACCTATAGCTGGACTGCAAGGGAAAGGGATATCCTGTATCATATGTCCCTTCCTGCCCAGATGACCAGGATATTTGAAAAAAGCACATTTGCCTTCCAGCAGGATCTGCCGAATGATCCTGACAGCCTGGTAAATTATTCCACCCCGGTCCAGATCGCAGCTAACCTTGGAGTATACGGGGCTGACCTGGGGTATATCAGGGTGATGAAACAGGAAAAAAAAACGACAAACTATCTGCTTGCTGTTTATACGCTTGCAGGAAAGCTGAATATTCCCCGTGAAATCTATTCGGATCTGATAATTCATCTTGACAGTTACCTGACTGAACCGGATAGACTGGCTGTACAGATTGATTCAATATATACATCAGTTGCCCGGTTCCTGAAAGACAGCCAGCATGAACAGCTCACTGCCATGATCCTCTTGGGAGGCTGGATTGAATCACTGTACCTGGCCAGCCAGATATACATGCAAACCCCTGATAATACCGAGTTACTGGAACAGATAGCTGATCAGAAATATGCATTGAACTATCTTATCAGCCAGCTGAATAATTTCCAGGACGAGGAAGCAATACTGCAGTATACACTCATGCTGAAAAACCTTAAGAGATCTTATGATAAAATACAGATCTTTTATAAAAAAGGCGATGTGGTGGTTGATACAATTCAAAAAACAATTTCAGCAAGTGAATACCAGATCGTGACCTCTCATTCTGCGATTAACGAGATTGCGTTGAAAATTGAGTCCATACGTGCACGCCTGGTGAGAAAATAAGCTTACATAAGGAATATCCCTGTTTTACGGCAATGTTCCTGAATTTCTGCCGGCCATATACTTGCCTGCACCTCTCCTATATGTGCTTTACGAAGGAAGTACATGCACAACCTTGATTGCCCGATTCCCCCCCCTATACATTCAGGGAATTCGCCTTTCAGTAACCTTTTATGAAACATCAGCTCCCTGCGTTCCATGCATCCCCTTATTTCCAGTTGCCTGAGTAATGCCTCGCGGTCAACCCTTATCCCCATCGAGGAAATCTCAAAAGCTCTTTCAAGTAGCGGGTTCCAGATAATTATATCTCCGTTCAGCCCTTTATATCCATTGACAGTCGGTGTTGTCCAGTCATCATAATCAGGTGCCCTGCCATCATGAGCGACACCATCAGCTAATACATTACCAATTCCGATAATAAAAACTGCGCCGAGCTGCCTGGTAATCTCATCTTCGCGCTGCCTGGGAGTTAATGAAGGATACCGCTCGCACAGTTCCTCTGAATGAACAAACCGGATGTCATCGGGTAACATGGGAGTGATATGCGGGTAATTCTCATATACAATAAATTCAGTGCGTTTGATGACCTCATAAATTTTGCGGACTACCGATTTTAAAAAATCCAGGTTACGATCCTGCATGGAAATGGCCCGTTCCCAATCCCACTGGTCACAATAAAGTGAATGAATATTATCGAGCTCTTCATCGGGGCGCAGGGCATTCATATCGGTATAGATACCATAACCCAGGCTTATTCCATAATCGGCCAGCATCATTCTTTTCCACTTGGCCAGGGAATGCACCACTTCAGCAACTGCATCATTCATATCCTTTATATGAAAAGATACAGGGTGTTCAACACCGTTCAGGTCATCATTAACGCCTGTCCCCCTAAGTACAAACAAAGGGGCGGTAACTCTTCTTAGCCTGAGCTCTGAAGCAAGGCTCATCTCAAAAAAATCCTTTACCAGCTTTATCGCCCGCTCAGTCTGAGTCAGGTTCAGCATGGAATTATAACCGGATGGGACATGGAGTTTCATAAGATTAATATTAAAAGACTAATTGATCACAAATATAATTTTTCATTCTGAAATTGCCGAAAGGCTTGTCGTTTCACCAGGAACAATACATGTGAGGATGAAACGCATGGAAAAACTGGGTATCGTCAAAGGAGCCACACTGGTACTCGATCCCGCCCGGATTGGCTATGATCTTACAGCATTCATAGGTATCTATCTTGTAAAAGGTTCTGCCTATAATGAAGTGATCAGGGAGATCAATCAAATACCGGAAGTCGTTGAAGCACACTATACTACAGGTGAGTACAGTATCTTTGCAAAGATCATCTGCAGGAACACCGAACACCTGAGAATTATAATAAATGAAAAGATACAGTCAATAAACGGAATCATGAGAACCGAAACGGTCATTTCGCTGAACGAAAGCATCAGAAAACAGATACCTGTACAATACTAATTGATTTTATGAATTTTTCCAATAATCAGGATGACATTTTGCATAGGTATAGTGGAGTAGGAGCAGATGATGTTTTTTGCCTCGGACAGTTGATAATTAACTTCTAATTATGTAATATTGTCATCCGATTTTTAAGGGCCCATAGCTCAGCAGGTCAGAGCATCTGACTCATAATCAGGGGGTCGCTGGTTCGAACCCAGCTGGGCCCACCTCCGCCCTCCGTAGCCTAAGCGAAGGAGGGCATTTTTTTCAATCTAGCAATTACTTACTAATGACAATCATCCAATCAGTCGGGCTTCGGTGGACGGAGCCCACAAATATTAATACATATGGAATTTGTCTATATCCTTAAATGTGCTGATGATACATATTACACAGGGCACACTGCCAACTTAGATGAAAGAATCAAGAGACATAACAAGGGGGAGAATACTTACACCAGAGCAAGATTACCTGTAACTATTGTTACTTATCTGGCTTTTACAGATAAGTATAAAGCCATTGCCTTTGAAAAGTATTTAAAATCAGGATCCGGAAAAGCTTTCTGTAAGAAAAGATTAATATAAATACGTTATCCTATCATTTTTTCACGTGCCGTCCTGAACCCAGTGGGGTATTTACAATTCTTTTCTGAAATCCCATCCACCGGCATCATGATAATGGTTTACAATCTCACTGGGTCGCATCCATACTACCTGGTCTCCTAAATGTTTTTCAATCCTTTCAATCACGGTTTTAAAAGCTTCCCAACCCACGCCATTTTCGGGATTCAATCCCTGCCAATGCATATACCACATGCAATAGGGTGCATTCTCCTGTAAATGCCGGATGATGATACCTTCAGTTCCATCTGCTGATATGTAATAATCCGGATCAACATGTTCCAGGGTATTTTCCCAGATGCCAAAATGATCTACACAATTTGGCATCAGGTCATAAACCCCATACCTGCCATCTGATGCTTTCAGGTATATCCCGTATTCATCCTCGCTTGATTCATAAAAACTGGCAAGCACTCTGCCTCTGAACTTGCCTTGTTTAGTAAGATTGAGAAGCGCAGTCCATACAGCAGGATTTATTTTAAGCGGACCGGATTCACGTAATTCATTATAACGTATAGTACACGAATCACAGCCGCATCCCGGCCAGGTGATGCCAGTGAATTTAATAGCGTATTTTTGGCCCTCATTTAAAATATTGTCAAAATACTGCTGGTAGGTTTCCACACTAACATCAGGTTCGTGAAGCCACAATCCCTCATGAATTCCGTGTTCATGTATATGACCGGCTTTGAAGTCAAATAACTCCCGATGGGTCATGATTTCCATATGAGAGTCTATACCTTTGTCATAGGCAGTTTTAGCAAGCTCGAGATAACTCTGTTCCAGGTTATCCGGATCATGAGCCAAAGATTCCCCGTCATATCCAAGGATCAGGCTTGATTCCCCTTTAACACCATGCTTATAACAATATTCAAGGAAGGCCTTAAAGGCTTCCGGGCTGGCAATCACTGGATTGGTGTCGTCAAGATAGAAAGAAAGGATCATCTTTGGTTTGCCTTCTCTTATCCCTGAACATCCGGAATCTGAAATAATAACTGTGGCAAGAGAGACAGATATCAATAGTAAGAACCTTAAATGTATTATTGGATTATGCATTTTTGTCATGGTTTTATTCACTTCATTTATTTTAATTCCACCTTCTCCGCCGATTGGCGGATTCGGCGGACGTGAAGATTTGGTTTAATTCCCCGAGGCTTGCCCCGGAAATTAGGATTCAGGACTTGCCCTGAGGTTAATAACTTTTATTCAAACTTAGTAAAATCAATAATAGATTTTAAATGCGAATCAGTAAATATCTCTGCCTCATGATCAGGGCGTTCGAAGCCACCCTGCAGGTTGTACGGCACTAAAATGATCCACCAGCCGGCGGATAATTTTTTCACCTGCCGTCCTGAACCCAGCTAAGCCCACCTTCGCCCGCCAAATCCGCCAGCTGGCAGAGACGGAGGGCTCTCCTGTCTGATTAACTCGACACCTAATTCCCGATGGAGGTTTGACTTGGAGTTGAAGAAGACTGGCAGAAACTGACATTAATAAAAACAGGTATTGATCTCGAAAAGACAACCGGGAAGAACCATTCATTTCCTGATGATCCTGCAGCCAAAAATTCTTCCGGCAGTCTTATCGTAGTTAGCTTCAATCCTGATTGTGATTTTACTCTTGTCTCTGAGTAATTCATCAGGAATCGGATATTCCTCATCATAAAACTTATTGGCTGTTCCTCCCTTCCAGTCCACGGTAGCTATTTTTACACTGTCAGCAAGAATGTCAAATTTCCGGTCTTTATCATCACCAAGGTATGCAAGCAACAGGGCGCAGGGAGTATCGGGCAGCACCTTCATTTCAAAGGAAAAATAATTATTCCTCTTTGCCTCTCTGCCCATCCTGCCAAGCGCCATATCAACATAGGACTGCTCACTTGCCATAAGGTTATGGTCGCGTTCGGGTTGCATTTCACCTATGCGAAAATCATCGATAGTTTGATTCTCGATTTCCTGCTGACGTTTTTTCTCAACCTCATATTCTACCTGGCGGGCTTTCCATTCTTCGCAGGTGAAAAAGTCAAAATAAACACTGTAGTACTGATCGGTTATTTTGTAAAATGGTCTTAAATATGCATCGAATGGTTTACCCACCCCCTCCGTTCTGAATTCGAGCGGATGACCGGGAACGGTAAGCAACCAGTCGTGAATATTCCTGTTCTCTGTATGAAGTACAGGAGTGCCATATATGGGATCGGGCATACTGTCTCCCAATTGTGCTGCCAAAACAACAGGCCCGTACAAAAAAGCAATCCGGTTTTTATTATCCGGGATATTCTCAGTATACAAATCCATTGGAAGGATGAGTTCCACCTTATCCTTATCCGACCATTTACGGTTAATAACCAGGTAACCATAAAGATCTGCTTCCGGTCTGACTTCCTTCCCATTGACCAGAATCTTCACTCCTTTTGATGCCCAACCCGGACTTCTGATATACAATCGAAATTCTTCGGGATTTTTCATGGTAAACAGAAGGTTTACCTGGTCACTCTCCGGAAATTTTGTTTCCATTCGTACCCGTGCTTCTTTCTCTTTCCAGTTAAGTTCAGAAGCGATAAAAAGATTCAAGTAAAACCCTCCATTCTTTGATTCATAATAAATATTCTCAGTGTATTTACTGTGGTTTTCCATGCCGCTGCCGACACAGCATGTAAACGTGTTGAAAGGATCCGAAAATTCCTTTCGTGAACCCATACGAAGGGGCATAAAATAGCACATCATCCCTGTGACCGGATTCTGCGATGCAAGAATATGATTATATAACGCACGTTCATAATAATCAATCAGATAACTCCCGGGCTGCAGGCAAAAGAGATGCCTTGTCAGTTTCAGCATATTATAGGTATTGCAGGTTTCGCAGGTATTATCAGTGAGTCTGTCATTCAGTTTGTCTTCATTGCCACAGTATTCGTAACTGCTGTTACCTCCTATTACATAGGTGTGATGATGTACCATTGTCTCCCAGAAGAAAGCAGCAATAACCGAATCTTCCCGTACGTCAGTCAGTTCAAAACGCCTTGCTGTTCCTATTGCCTTGGGAACATTGGTATTGGAATGCTTCCCCGGCATCGGGTCGATGCCCTTTGCCAGTTCACCCATCACGAATTCATCCTGAAACTTACAGGAAAGATCCAGGTATTTTTTATCACCAGTGATTGCATATATATTTACTAATACTTCGTTCATTCCGCCATACTCACAATTAAGCATTTTTAACTGCTGTTCCTCCGTGAGATTCTTCAGGATTTTTGCTGTCCAGTCTGCCATTTTTGTCACCACGCTTAATGCCTGCTTGCTGTCACAATACAGGTAAGCATCCACCAAGCCGGCCATTACTTTGTGCACCGTGTACCATGGTGACCATCCGCCATTAAGGTCAAATCCCGCCGAACGAATTTCTCCCCTGGCCACTTTTGCGAAAATAGTATCTTCGTTGGGGATGGCTCCCACATAGCCTGTCCTGCGTGCATCCTGGCAACGACTGAGTTCAGAAACAATATAATCCACTCTCTTTTTAAATTCGGGATTTCCTGTCCCGGCATAAAACATCGAACAGGCTGACAGGTAATGACCGAGTGTGTGGCCTGAAAGGCCTTCACTTTCCCAACCGCCGTAAATATCTCCTTTGACCGGCAGGCCGGCATTCAGATGAAACCTGTGCAACAACCGGTCAGGCTCAATACTTAACAGGTAAGAAGAATCTTTTTCCATTGCATTCTTAAAAGGACTTCCATAAAGCAGCCGGACATCCCTTAAATTGAATGCATACGCATTTATTTCTGCTGTTGGGGTAATTTTTATCCTGGGATTATTCTTTTCCGGCACATATGACTGTGCCCTGAGTTGCAGAGACAGGATGATAAACATACCTGACAGCCAGAGATTCTTCATGCTAGTGGTATATTTAGCAGTTAAATATATGCTTTGCTGGGCTATCTTATGGGGTTCGCTGAAACAATAGTAATTGGGGCTGTCTTAAAAGTTCACAATATCTTATAAGATGTTAATTTATGATAAGGGTAATTATAAGCTTGTACGCCGCGACCGCGACGTACAAGCTTATAATTGAGTTTAGACCCAAAACATCAGGGAGTCTCTTTGACACTTTTGAGACAGCCCCATTTTTATTTACTGAATTGATAATAAAGGACATTACTATAAAATTCCAAAAAACATCTTTTTCATGGAACAAACGAATATATTAAAAGTAAATTTCATAATTATCTTTAACTTTCCTTTCCGGGTCTGAATCAATGAATAATTTCTTCAAAATAAAAATCATAATGAAATCTTCTATTGTAAACCACTTATCCATCCTGGTTGTTGTCTCATCAGGCATATTGTCTTCCTGTTCATCGGACCAGAAAGCAGGTGATTATCCCATTGAACCTGTACCATTTACAGCAGTAAAATTTACTGATCATTTCTGGGCTCCGAAAATTAAAATCAACCAGGAAGTTACAATACCCATTGCGATCGAGCAATCCACCAATTCAGGACGGATCAGGAATTTTGAAATAGCAGGGGGTCTGACAAAGGGAAACAAATTCTGTTCTCAATATCCCTTTGATGATTCTGACATTTACAAAATCATTGAAGCAGCTAGTTTTTCACTTCAATCAAATCCTGATTCCAAACTGGAAGCCATCATTGATAGCCTTATATATAAAATCGGGAAAGCCCAGGAACCGGACGGCTACCTTTACACTATCCGAACCATTCAGGGTGATGATTCACATGAATGGATCGGCAAACGATGGGAAAAAGAACATATTCTGAGCCACGAATTGTACAACCTGGGGCATCTGTTCGAAGCGGCTGTTGCTCATTACCAGGCTACGGGAAAAAGGTCACTCCTCGACATAGCACTTAAATCTGCCGACCTGATCGACTCTGTTTACGGCTGGGGGAAAAGGGAAGATTATCCCGGACACCAGGTAGTCGAAATGGGACTGGTAAAGTTATACCGCGTCACGGGGGAAAAGAAATATCTTGACCTGGCCAAATTTTTCCTGGATGTAAGGGGGCCAAACGGAGAGGAGTACAACCAGGCCACTAAGAAAGTGATAGACCAGCGTGAAGCTGTCGGCCACGCTGTAAGGGCAACCTATATGTATTCAGGAATGGCTGATATTGCTGCACTGTACAGGGATAATTCATACCTGGTTGCCATTCGTGCCATTTGGGAAGATATCGTTTGCAGGAAAATCTATGTCACGGGCGGGATAGGGGCTTCCGGGGGAAATGAAGGATTTTCGGCTCCCTATGACCTGCCAAATATGTCAGCTTATTGTGAAACTTGTGCATCGGTAGGAGAGATTTTCTGGAATTACCGTATGTTCCTTTTGGATGGAGAGGCAAAGTACTATGATATTCTTGAGCGGGTATTGTACAATGCCTTGATTTCAGGTGTTTCCCTCAGCGGGGACAGATTCTTTTATCCAAATGCACTGGCTTCAGCAGGTCAGTACGAGCGGAGTAAATGGTTTGGATGTGCCTGTTGTCCGCCTAATATAGCCCGGCTGTTACCCTCTTTACCTGGGTATGTTTATGCAAAAACCGGGAATGAAGTGTACATAAATCTTTTTGTCGCAAATACTGCTCATTTTACAATAGACGGAACGCCTCTGAGCATCACTCAGACGACAGACTTTCCCCAGGATGGGCACATTGATATAGCAGTTAATCCTGATAAAGAAAAGAAATTCAAACTTAAGATCCGAATCCCCGGCTGGTCTGATGAGGAAGCTATTCCCGGCAATCTTTACAGGTTTATCAGGCCATTAAGTGAGAACGTATACATCAGCCTGAACGGGAAACCAGTTTCCCCAGAGTTGGAGAAGGGATATGCAGTTATTTTAAACAAATGGAAAAAGGGAGACGTAATCCATATCGAACTACCAATGGAAGTACGAATTTTAACCGCTGATCCCAGGGTGACACAGGATAATGATAAAATTGCAGTACAAAGGGGTCCTTTTGTTTATTGTGCCGAATGGCCTGACAATTACAACAACCAGGTGCTCGACCTGATGTTTGATACCAATGCTGTTCTCAATGCTGTACCCGATACCATGCTGAGAGGTCTTACAATTATCAAAACAAAGGCCACAGCCGTCAGACATACACTGGATGGTCAGTTTGAGTTTACGAAGAATCTTGATGCCATACTGATCCCATACTATGCATGGGCAAACCGGGGAGCTGGTGAGATGATGGTATGGCTGCCAACCAGCCAGAAAAGCGTTAAACCTCTTCCTGCACCGACCATTGCAAGCAGAAGTAAATAACCTGCACACAAATGAGCCCTCCTCCTCCCTCCGACTCTGTCGAACGAAGTCCGAATCCGCCAACTGGCGGAGGAAGAGGGCGGGGGAGGGTCTTCTGTTCTTATATGTCAAGCTTGAACAAAAAACGTACACCAAGTCCTGTGACATTTGGATGATCGAGATAGGTAAATCGCTTTATAAGATCCACTCTTAAAATCCTGAAAATATTTGATACCCCCACGCTTGCTTCAATATATGGTTTGCTTTCGAGCGTGTACGTTAAAAGCACATTGTTATTGTCAACCGGGAATTTGAATAAAGATGTGTTATGATCAGGATTGTTATTCCTGCCAAGTCCTCCATATAAAATTTTACATGTAACCAATTCCCTTAATTTGAGGTTTTTAAGCAGGGGGATTTTATTAAACAGGAATCCATTAAAGCTATGATCAATATTCAGTGAGACATATTTGTCGCTCACAAATTCAAGGAAATTCATAAGATTATATGAATTCTGATCGTAAGTATATGTCTGATTGGCATTATGTATAAATAACAGCGGGTAAGGTACATTCCCGAATATTTGACCGGCTTCAAGTTTGATATTTGCATAACCTATTATAGAAATAAAATACTTTCTTTTAATACTAGTCTGCAGACGCAGATAATTATAATCATTGCTGATCTGTTTCAATCCACCGGTCAGTTTCATTTCCAGCACAGGGTATTTACTCATGAACGCATCCCTGTATAGTTTTCCCTGGTAAAAAGTTTCATTTGGAGCATAGCGCAAATTGAGATACAGCTCAGAAATATTTAAATGACTGATATCATTAACCGGAACAGGAGTTTCACTATTATTAAAATTCAGGTTGCCTTCCGGTTGCAATTTTGTATAACTGTATCCTAACAGATATGAAAAATGATTATCAAATTCATTCAGGAATTCAAATCTCAAAATGTTGTTGAGAAATAGCTTATCATCAACCCCTCTTTTCAGAGAGAGAAATATATTATCCGGTTCGTTAAATTCAAGATCGAGTCCGGGAATAATTGTTTCTTTCTGGTAACTAAGCCTTATTGATTTGACGGGAAACTGGTAAATAGTTCTTGGAGTAAGTGACCAGGTAACTCCTGTGGTGAACTTAATAATCCTGTCAGTAAATCCATATGCGGCATAGGCATCAAAATTTATTTTTTTGCTGAATTCAGGAGTGGTCCTTCCTCCAAACCTCACCCTTGAACCCTCAACGCTGTTATAACTGTAAAAACTTCCACAAGGCCCTAGTTCAATTTTACCAAGATCTAAAAAGCTTGTTGTCAGGAACATTATAACATTCATCTTTCTTCTGAACGAAGGAACCTTTTTAACACTGTCGACAGTTATATAAAGTTTTTTTTCATTAGTTGAGAGAGGCAGAAGCCTGTTTTTATTCCAGTAATCAGAATTTGCTGATAAAGGATCAATCTTGTCAACTGTTAAAGGTCCTTTAAATACCTCATCATCAATCGGGACATTGATTTTATAATCATTGTATGAGATTGTCCGCTGTGCATACAATCCCATCGTATTCTTTACAATACCTGCATCAATGGATATTTCTTCTTTCGACAACAACCAGAAATTATTCCCGAATTGTTCAAAATCCTGGATTACATTGATATCCTTGATCCAGTCAATATTTATTTTTTTATTAATCCCCAGATCTATCTTACAAACAGCATAACTGCTGTCTATGGTTATATAAAGGTTCCCGTGAAAAAGAAAATCGGATCTGTTCCTGGGTTCAAAAAATAACTTAACGCATGGTATTCCTTTTACCGTCATTGTATCCTGGATGTAATACCTGTAGAATGAAGGAGCCGTGTTAGCGATCGGACTTAAAAACTTATTGCTCATGAACAGTATCTCATTATCATAGATATTGATATTCTGATACAGATAATTGAGATTTGCAGTAACTCCTTTATGATCAAGGTATTCGTCAAGATTAATTCTTTTTTCGGCCCGAATTATTTCTTTGTTTGCCTCAGGATTTTTACGGTAATAGTGATCGGCTATGCTTTCCTTCATATAAAGAGGGAGAATATCATTCCCAATTCTTTTGGTTGTATCAATGTTATCGAATATAAAGCTGAATTTGTTGAACATTTTCGCCTGAGTGAATCCTTCCTTGACATCACTCAATGCAAGTTGTATTTTTTCATATATTCTGTATTCCAGGTAATCATAGGCTTCCTTCCTGTTGGTTGATTTATTTTTTATCACATTCCCGATAAACTCGACTGCAGGATTGTTTTTATTCTTATAATTTTTTCTTGCAGCAGGTTTAATATTGACCTCCTCAATCGCTATTGATGAAAGCTTTAACCTGATATTTATTGTTTGTACAACACCTGTATTTATGCTCCTGGTCTCGGTCTGATAACCAAGAAACGAATAAATAATTTCATTTGCTGATGCTGATGTCTCAAGATGATACTTGCCTTTGCTGTCGGTGATTGTACCTGCAGTAGTTCCTTTCAGCAAGATAGATACATACGGCATGGGATCGCCAGTATTGGCATCAGTCACTGTCCCGTTGATTGTAGTTTTTTCGACTTGGGAATACAGGCGCGGCATTGAAAAAGATAGCAGAAGGAGTAATAATGATAACAGATTATATATAATCCTGTGACTCATTCGAATCTTATACCAGAATAATTTCAGGCTGCAAATTAAAGAAAAAATGCCAACAAGTATTTTTCAGACACAGCCGGGTCCCACGAAAACAGCTGCTTTATTGTAAAATGTGAGAGAAGGCTTAAGGATCAGGTATAAAAAAAGATCAATATCCTGAATAACAAAACAAAAAAGATAAAAAACGGTTAACAGAAAACCGGACTTAAAGAATTACATTAGCGGATGTAATTATGTGCAGAATGACTATAATTACATACCCTTTTGATTGCAGTAAAAACCATTATGGGATTAAAGAATAATATCCTGAATCGGGACAATATAATTAAAATCTATTTATAGAAGTATGGGAATGGGTTTTCTTATACTGGTGATAGGGCTGGTTTTGATGTTTGATTTTATTAACGGTTTTCATGACTCTGCCAATTCAATTGCAACTGTTGTTTCCACCAAGGTCCTGTCTCCATTATCTGCTGTGTCACTCGCGGCAATTTTTAATTTTGTGGCATTCCTGATTTTCCCGCTCAGGGTGGCAACGACTATAGGAAAAGGTGTAATTCATCCCGAGATCATAAGTTTAACATTGATCTTTTCAGCAATTACTGCCGCAATAATCTGGAACCTGTTAACCTGGTGGTGGGGATTACCGTCAAGCTCATCACATACTCTTGTGGGAGGTCTGATAGGTGCAGCTATAGCCGGGCATGGACTGAGAGCTGTTATTTATTCAGGAGTAATAAAGATTGCGGCATTCATTATCGTTGCACCGTTCCTGGGGACAGTAATATCTTCTATAATAACCATCATTATCATAAATCTGGTAAAGAATTACGCTCCCCGGACTGTTGATAAGTATTTCCGGAGGTTTCAGTTGTTATCAGCATCAGCATTCAGTCTCGGTCATGGGGGGAATGATGCTCAAAAATCAATGGGGATCATCTGGGTCGCTTTAATTGCTACAAATCATGTTGCCAAAGATGCACCGATTGACCTTTGGATTGTCCTGTCCTGTCATGCAGCAATCGCCCTGGGGACTCTGTTTGGAGGATGGAGAATTGTAAATACAATGGGACAACGGATCACCAGGCTCAGGCCATTTGAGGGGTTTTGCGCTGAGACAGCAGGAGCACTTACACTGTATGGGGCAACATATTTTGGCATTCCGGTCAGTACAACTCATACCATAACCGGATCGATCATTGGAGTTGGTGCAATGAAAAGTGTATCAGCAGTGAAATGGGGAGTCACATTTAAGATTTTTTGGGCATGGGCACTTACGATACCCGTTTCGGCATTAATTGGTGCTGGAATTTATTCGCTTATTAACCTTTTCATATAAATTTCCACCATCCGGAAGGCTCACGATACCTGCAAATGAAAAAATTAAGGGATGCACCGCATGGCAGAGCATCCCTTAGATTTTGAATTATGCAGGAGGGTTATCTTACTATGATTTTCCGGGTACTTGTAAGATTCCCGGCATTCATACGGATGAAATAAATTCCACTGTTAAGGTCTCCGGAATTTAGCACAAAACTATAGGTGCCTGCAGGTTTCAAACCCTCGTTGATTATTCTGATCATTTTTCCCGTAATGTCGAATAACCGGAAGTTAACATCCACGGTTTCGCTGACCCGATATATAAATTCTGTATTGCCGTAAAACGGATTCGGGTAATTCTGGCTCAATCCATCAGATTCATAAGAATGAATGGGTCCGGTACCAACAGAAGAACCATATGCAGTGCCTAATTTTGAAACCTGTTCTTCAGTCAGAACCATATCCCATATACCCACTTCCGAGCAATAAATCAAACCATCTTCCCCATCGTCATCAGCAAACAAAAGGAGGTTATCGGCCAGTGCATATCTTTCATCAACAGCTTGTCCGGCTCCGTTAAGCCATATTTCTCCATCAATGAATATTTTAAAGAAATAACCGTTTTTCACTGTGATCACCATCCTGTACCAGGTATTAGGTTCAATGGAATTAGCGGTATAAGTTGTCGCCCATGTACCTATTGAATTTGACGTATTCGTAAACAAATCAGCATCACTTGAATTTGTGGGGTCAGTCTGGAAAAATGTATGCCAGACGCCTCCCTCCGGGATCATGAAATCGATTTGCAGGGCGTATTCATTCACCATATATCCATCTCCATTCCCAAGGATACCATGGACCATATCGAAATAACTTCCAACACCAACCTGGACAGCGAAATTCTGATTGTCAGGGCCATTAATGGAGGTTATAGTTCCGTTCACGATAAGATCCTCTCCAATAGTTGCCATACCAATATTCTGAAAATCTTCAAATTTCCACCAGCCTTTACGTTCGGGTATCTGGTTAGTAGGATCATTTCCCAGATCGGCCACCTCATATTCATCCAGTGCGACTTCCCAGATACATATTTCAGAACAAATTATTGTTCCATCATCACCATCATTATCTGCAAATAACAGCAGGGTATCTGCCAGGGCCCATCTGCCGTCAATATCCTGGCCGGTGCCTTCCAGCCACAGATCTGCATTAACATATATATTGAAAAATTCTCCATTTTTTACAGAAATCACCATCCTGTACCATTTATTGGCTTCAATGGTATTGGAAGTATATGTTGTTGCGGATGTTCCGATTGCATTCGACAAATTGGTGAACAGATCAGCATCACTTGAGTTGGTTGGATCTGTTTGGAAGAAGGCATGCCAGGTATTTCCTTCAGGGATCATGAAATCGATCAGGAGTGAATATTCATTTACCAGCCCGCCACCTCCGTTGGGCAGAATACCATTTGCCATTTTCAGGTAGCTCCCAGGACCTATTTCAACAGCTTTATCCCCTGCTTCAGGGCCATCAACGGATTGCATTGTACCCGTCAGTTTCAGGGGATTTCCGGTTTGTGCTTTCACTAAATCAGCCGGATCATCAAATTTCCAGATTCCCAGTTTTGTTCTTACAGGCACACGGATTCCGGTTGCTCCACCCAATGCCAGGACCTGGTCAGCATCCAGTGCAACATCCCATATACCCAACTCCGAGCAATTGATTGTCCCGTCTTCTCCATCGTTATCTGCAAATATTAGAAGTGTACTCAATAAGCCAAAGCGGTCATCCAGTCCCTGACCGGCAGCATCCAGCCATAGCTGCCCATCAATATAAATCCTGAAAAATTCATCATTTTTGACAGTGACGATCATCCGGTACCAGTTGTTTGCAGAAATACCCTTAGCAGTATACCCTGTTGCAGCAACACCCAATGAATTTGTTGAGTTTGTAAATAAATCGGCATCACCATCATTGGTCGGATCGGTCTGGATAAAAGCATGCCATATGCCGCCCTCGGGTATTAAGAAATCAATCTGGAGCGAGTATTCATTGACGGTTGTCCCACCTCCGTTTGGAGAAATATTATGGGTCATGATCAAATAATTTCCTGTAGTCAGCTGCGTGGCTTTATTCCCTTCTGCCGGACCATCAACGGATTGTTGAATTCCTACCAATGTGAGCGGATCACCGATTTCAGCTTTCAGCAAATCCCCGGGATCATCAAATTTCCACCATCCCTTTCGTTCAGGTGCCTGAGCATCTAATCCCAGATTTATAAACTGGGCAAAAAATATTATAATAAGTAAAGATTTGATTTTCATAATAAAGGATTTAAATTGTTAATAATCAAATAATTAATTGACAGACGATTACAGGTTTTTGATAAAAAATATCAAACCGATGCTGACTAATATATGACAATTTAATCAGATTATCATGGCAGAATGAATGCCATAAAACATAGTAGAAACAGCGTTTCTATCCCATCCTTCAGGTTGGTCCGGCACTAAATGATCCCCCAGCTGGTGGATCATTTTCACAAGGGCCGTCCTGATACCGGCTTGCTGAATGATAGCAAGTTAATCGGAGAGTATCATTTCAAAATCAGGCACCCAGGTATTTGAATGCTTCATAAACCATAAAAACGGGCCACACAATTGCTTTCAGGAATCCAAGGACACCTATCCAGAAACTGGTAGCGGTGGAAATAAAATAAATGGCTGCTCCGATAAGGCCAAGGCCATAAACTGCACCTGAAGAAGCATTACACTGAATCTTGTCTTTCATGGTTTTCTCTTTAAATTATTTTATCGTTGAATAAAGGTAACTAATTTTCATCTCATTGATATCTGATGATTCAGTAAGATACAAACGCTTGTATTGCAAATATTTATTAAAAATCTTTATGCATCATGATTAACAGATCGGACCAGGCGTTCTGAGACCATCAGGATAGTATCCGGGCAATAATATATACAATTTGTCATTTAACAGATTGTCTCCTTGTCGTTCGGATAAAGATCAGCATCATCATTACCGATATTAAGGCAGTTGCAGCTCCAAAATAAAACGGGACGCTTGCATTTACCCTGTCATACAATATCCCCGCAATCAAACTTGCAGGCAACAGGGTAATGCCGAGCAACGCATTATAAATGCCCAATCCGGTACCTTGTTTATTTCTGTCGATCAGATCGGAAATAAAAGCTTTTTGTATCCCATCGGTAGCTGCTGAATACAAGCCATAAATAGCAAAAAGAGCAACCATCGCCCCGGTGCTCGTTGTCACTCCAAATCCATAATAGACTGCTGAATATATCAGATATCCTGCGATAAGGATCTTTTCCTTTCCAATCCTGTCGGAGAGGGTCCCCACCGGAATTGCCGCAAAAACTGATACGACATTAGTGATCAGATAGACAAGAGGTATCAAAGCAACCCTGATACCTGATTCATTTGCTTTGACCATCAGCAATGCATCAGTCGAATTGCCGAGTGTAAAGACAAACACAATTCCCAGGAAGAAATAATACTTGACCGGGAAATCCTTGAAATGGAATCTGGTAAATAGTTCATATTTGTTTTTCCTGGCTTCCTTTATCCCGAAGATTATCACGGGAATAGCCAGGATAGCAGGTATACCGGCCAGCAGGAAGACAAGTCTGTAATTCCCGGGAAGTAAGGTCAGCATTGCAAATGCTGCGAACGGACCAACGATCGCGCCACTGTTGTCCATCGCTTTCTGCATTCCGAAGCTTCTGCCTGTCTCTCCGTTGGTGACCGAGCCGGCAATAAGGCTGTCGCGCGGTGCGGTCCTTATGCCTTTGCCGAATCTTTCCATGAACCGCAGGTAAAGGACCTGCATAGGGGTGACAACGAACGCATAAAGGGGAATGATCAGTGCAGAAAGACCATATCCGATAAGCATGAATGGTTTATTCTTTCCGATCTTATCGCTCCAGAAACCTGACAATGCCTTTACCAGGGAAGCAGTACTTTCGGCGATGCCCTCTATTAATCCCAGGCTTGTTTTGGATGCACCAATGGAAAGGAGGAACATCGGCATGACCGAATAGACCATTTTTACAGATGTGTCGGTCAGAAAACTGGTGAACCCGGTAAAAAAAATGTTTCGGTTAAATCCAAAATATTTTTTAACCTTATTTATATTAGTCAGCTTGTTCATTGTTGGGTATTCATGACCCCTGCCATTAGAAATAGATAATAGATATTCAGTGTTTATATTATTAATAGTTTATATCTCCAAACGAAAGGCCATTCCCCCGAATGTTCGGGGAAACGGCCTTTAAGGTATAGATGTGGAGATAAGGGGACTCGAACCCCCGACCCCCGCAGTGCGATTGCGGTGCTCTTCCAACTGAGCTATATCCCCATCAGGATGTAAAAATAAGCCGGAATTACCAGTATAAAAAATATGCCCTGGTTCCCAAGTTGCCAGCTGACGGACTGAACCAGTCCCGAAACGGTCGAAATCTACGATTTCGCAACCGTTTCGAGGATCCACGAAAAACTAAGCGATCGGAGATCGCTTGTTTTTCGGGACGGGAACCATTCATTTTAAAACAATCCTGGCATTCAGGGTTTCAACACCCGTTCCTGGTTGTCCGCCACCTGCAAAAAGATCATATCTGCCAGGCTGGAACACTCTTTCACCATTATCATCAATGATGGTGAAAGCTTCCGGTGAGATCCGTAAAGTCACCATTTTTTCTTCTCCGGGAATAAGGTTGATCCTTTTAAAAGCAACAAGTGACCGGAGAGGCACAGGGACCTTCACATCCAGGCTGGTAAGATAGACCTGGATGACTTCATCTCCGGCCATTGTTCCGGAATTTTTCACATTTAGCGACAAACTTACTGTATCTGACTGGCTGAATTCTTCTCCAACCTTTAAATTACTATAATTGAAAGTAGTATAGCTAAGCCCATAACCAAAAGGATACAGCGGTTCACCTTTAAAATAACGGTATGTATGCCCGGTCATCCGGTATTCTTCGAATGGAGGCAGGTCATTGACAGATTTATAGAATGTGACGGGCAGACGGCCCCCCGGATTATAATCTCCGAAGATCACATCAGCTATTGCCCTGCCAGCTTCCTGCCCGGGGTACCAGGCTTCAAGGATGGCAGGAATATGCTTATTTTCCCAGTTGACCGAAAGGGCACTGCCATTCAGCAAAACAAGTATAACAGGTTTCCCGAGCGATTGAATATCCCTGATCAGTTTCTCCTGTACATCAGGCAGATCGAGGCTCGTTCTGTCCCCGCCCCGGAATCCTTTTATTGCTATATCCATCTCTTCTCCCTCAAGCCAGGATGTAAGCCCCATGCACATAATTACAACATCAGCCTTCCTGGCAACGTCAATAGCCTGTTTTTTCAATTCCTGTTCAAAATTATACCAGGGCCTGACCCATACCATCTGGATCCGTGAATAACCATAGGATTCAGTCATCTCAATACGGACGGAATATTTTCTGCCTGCTTCCAGTTTAATGGGAGCGGTACTCAGGAATTGTGGTTCTCCAAAATACTGGATAGGAAAGAAATCTGTATTTATCAGCATGCTGTCGTCGAAGATAAGATTAATCTTACAGGTAGTGATGAATCCCAGCTGGTATAAACCGGATTCTTCGGGTTCAAGCTCACCGCTCCATCTAACAGTGAAATCACCGTCATTCAGGTTTGCCGGGGGAGGATTATTGATCCAGTTAACATCGATAGTTGTATCAACAGAAGTATAGATGACTTGTCCGCTGCTGTCTTTCCTGCTGAAATATTCAGCTTTGAGCCCGGCCAGATCATTATCATGGGTAAAAATACCGGAGGGGACAGGCACAGATGATGGTAATTCACCTGTCAGTCCGCTGCCCTGTGCATAAAGTACTTTTGATCCTGTACCCAGTTTTTCTTTTATGCCACGCAGAGGGGTGACAGGATTTGACGGGAGGCCGTTATAATTACCTAACAGCATGAGCCACTGGTCGGCATCAGGACCAATAACAGCTACTGTCCCGATATCTTTTCGGAGCGGGAGCAGGTTATTTTCATTTTTCAGAAGCACGATTGATTTGCGTGCGGCCTCAAGAGCAAGTTCGTGATGCGGTTTGCAATCGAGCACTTCATAAGGGATTTCTGTAAAAGGAACCATTTCAGGTGGATCAAACATGCCGAGCTTCATCCTTGCAGTGAACAGTCTCTTCAGAGCTATATCAATCTCCTGTTCGGAGATCAGGCCCTTTTCCACAGCCTTCGGAAGGTGTGTGAATACATCTGCACATTCCAGGTCACAACCGGATTTTACTGCCAGGGCAGCTGCTTCTTCAGGTGTGGGTACGATCTTATGTCCCTGATAAATATCATAGATAGCGCCGCAATCGGATACGACATAACCTTCAAAACCCCACTCATCACGAAGTATCGTATTCAGCATACGGCTGCTACCACAGCAAGCTTCCCCTTTATAACGGTTATAGGCGCACATGACAGAATATGCTTTCCCTTCCTTTATTCCCATCTCGAACTGGGGAAGGTATGTCTCCCTGAAATCCCTTTCATCTGTCACGGCATTAAAAGTATGACGGAGAGGTTCCGGACCACTGTGAACAGCATAATGCTTGACGGTAGCAACAGTCTTCAAATATTTCGGATCATTACCCTGCAAACCTTTAATGAACTGAACAGCCATTCTGCCAGTCAGGAAAGGATCTTCGCCATAGGTTTCCTGTCCTCTCCCCCAGCGCGGATCGCGGAAAAGATTGATATTGGGTGACCAGAAAGTCAGACCCTGGTAAATATAACGTTTGCCGTTTTGTACAAAATAGTGGTGTTTTGCCCTGGCTTCATCTGAGATAGCTGTCGATAGCCGCAAAATCATATCTTCATCCCAGGTAGCTCCAAGGCCAATAGACTGTGGAAATACTGTTGCCAATCCGGCACGGGCAACCCCATGAAGACATTCACTCCACCAGTCATATTCAGGAATGCCCAGCCTGTCAATGGCTGGTGCACTATTCATCATCTGGCTTATTTTTTCTTCAAGGGTCATCCTGCCCACAAGATCATCCACACGTTCTTTAATATCCAGGGAAGGATTCTGAAAAGGAAATTCATATGTTTTTCTTTGACATCCGTTAAAAGTGATGACAAGCATCGTAAAGATGACAATGATAAATCCTGCAAAAGGTGTTTTATTCATTGTTGGCATGATTGGTTAGATATAGATTGTGTTTGAAATTATCAGCAGGTTTTTTTACTCATTTTTGCTGCCTGAATAACTTAATAACCTCTGTTCCCCTTCGAGTTTCCTGTAAGGAGCAATATCCTGAACTACTTCCATGGTGCCGAGATAATTATTCTCCTCGTCACGGATTGCATAATATTCAATATATACAAACATACCACCCATTTCGAGCCAGAATGCTGCCTTGTCCTGCCTTCCGCTCTTGAAATCACTGACAACCTGCTCGACGATATGCACACTTTTAGGAGGGTGGCATAACCTTACATCCCTGCCCAGGACGGCCCTGTTGCGCTTGAAAATCGGTTTTATCCCATGGGAGAAATACCTCACTTTGTCATCCTTATCCACAAAGGTGAGCTCGACAGGCAGGGTATTAAGCATCGCATTTAACTCATTTACAGATATTTTACCTGTCGGCAGACGTATGATGCCATCCATAGCGCTGGAAATGGGAACAGTCTGTATACCCTCCGGTTTCCATTCAGTTTCGGGATCATACAGGCAAAAACCGATTTCTGCACTCTGACGCGAAATATCATACCAATCCTCCTCTGACAGTTTATCCATGCACATAGGGAACAATATCTCTTCTTCCTTCATTACCATGTCAGCGATTGCAACCGATGCCGGCCGGAGAACAACTTCTATCAGAGTAATTGCTTCACCGACGCTTATATCCCAACCCGCTGCCAGCCCTTCCTGTGCATTTTTCAGCAGTTCACGGGTTTCATCATGCTTGCCCCACATCACTTTCGGAGGACCGGTAATGTTATATTTCTCAAGGTAGGGGAATAAAAGATTTTCCTTTCGCCGGTAATGTTTTTCAACATCCATAAGGTTGTTGAAAAAAGCTTTCAGCTGGATAAGATAGGTTTCCATGTCAAGATCCGCAGGTCTCTTTATCTTTTCATAGAATTTATTCAATGTCCCGATGATTTTCATTAATTCCTTGTTTTCCTGTTTAAAGGTATCTGCAGGGTGTCCGGGAGGAGCTATCTTTGCTCCTGACTGATCGATTTGACCTTCAAGCACCTGTGTATGGATATCACAGAATTTCAGGATCTCTTCCTCCGGCAATCCTTCCCTGATAAGCTCCTGTTCTGCCTGGACAACCTCATTGTAGGGTATTTTATTTAGCAGTTCAACAAGCTTTTTTCTTACCTCATCAGGAGCTTCGCCCTTGTGAAGCTGAAGGATCATATGCTTCAGCATGTCTTTTCGGGAACCGGAATCATTAGTTTTTTCGTCCATATATTTAATGTTTAATTATCCTCATACAAGCAAATTGATCATATACCTGCATGACAACACTTCCAATCATAACGGACAGGTGACCTGCCATGAAAATTCCTGATTTGTCGGACAACATTAAAACTTTAATCATAGAATTCCTCGGGGCTCTGCCCCGGGGTAAAGAGGAAAGTTAAGAAAACCTAAGGTTTTCATATGCATGAAATGCATATTTTTGATGCATGAGTGAGCATCAAATAAAAAGGC